>Ga0137394_10000144_pt1 | contig 48854 bp, 53 predicted proteins | sample czobulk116metaG_FD_108278 | JGI IMG/M metagenome (GOLD analysis project Ga0137394, IMG submission 108278) | Vadose zone soil microbial communities from Angelo Coast Range Reserve, California, USA - czobulk1.16 metaG | ecosystem: Environmental > Terrestrial > Soil > Vadose zone | place: USA... | reverse complement strand
GGTTCTGGCCAGTTTGGACTTGGTACGTGCGCGTTGCCCTGGGCCAATATATTCACGAACGACTGTGGAATACTGTTCGTAGGGAAGTTACTCCATACAGGGCAGATAGACAGGATGATATCTTCATATATTGGAGGGTCCATACTACTCTGCTATCCTTTCCGAACAAATCCATGATGCCCTTCTTCTTAGAAATAAGCACTTTGAGCAACTCTATCTGCGGGGCAAGATATCCCTGGAACTCGTACCGCAGGGCACTCTCGCCGAGCGTTTACGCGCTCACGCTGCCGGGATACCCGCGATTTTTACTCCCACCGGCGCCTCAACGGCGGTGGAGAAGGGCTTAATACCCATCCGCTACCACGAAGGCGGCGCATCCGAAGGTGTTAAGATACCCGGGATCCCCAAGGAACATCGCGAGTTCAATGGGCGAAGATACGTGCTCGAACACGCCATTGAGGGTGATGTTGCATTTGTGAGAGCATGGAAGGTGGATGAGGTAGGAAATATAGTGTTCAGGTTCGTTCGACCGAACTCGACTCGTTGTGCCTATGACGAACGCGTTCTGCAGGTATGCAGCGAACAACTTCAGCAGCGTCATGGCAAAGAATGCAAAATTGACCATTGTCGAGGCGAGTAGCATGGAAAGAAATTTGCAGTTGTTGACCTGACGGATGGGTCCTTTCATGCTAGGCCGAGAATATCGTTCCCGTTGGCTCGATTTCTCCCAATGCCATCCATCTACCTGGCATCTATATCGATCGCATTGTCCAGGCTACCTCAGAGAAGCAGATAGAATTTCCGACTATTGCTCAGCCCGCGTCGGGTAGTCAGGAAGAACGTCAGCCTCTCGTCCTAGATATCCGCCACAGGATCGCGCGACGCGCAGCAAAGGAACTCAAGAATGGCTTCCACGTCAACCTGGGGATTGGCATGCCGACGCTCGTCCCAGAACATCTTCCACCTGGCGTGAACGTATGGCTGCAGAGCGAAAATGGGATCCTGGGTATGGGACCGTACCCATCGAAGGAGCAACTCGACGCGTACCAACGTTTCCTGCGACTGCGGTGCATGTGTTGATTTCACCTTTTTAGGGACATTATTAACGCAGGAAAAGAGGCTGTCACACTATTACCGGGAGCATCCGTTTTTGGTGAGTGGAGGTGCAACTTGAAGGATCTGTTTCAGACGGACGAGTTACTAAACAGAATGCTCGTAGATACCAGTGAGTCGTTTGCAATGATACGGGGTGGACACATCGACGTCGCGATCCTCGGGGTGAGTTTACGAGTCAAATAAACCCGCCCAACAGCTTCTTAAAGTGCTTTCAAGGCTATGCAGGTCTCGCAGGTTGGGGACATTGCGAATTTCATGATACCCGGAAAGCTCGTTAAAGGTGGCTGTCGTTGTTAATAAAACTCCGAGCTTCTCTCACGGTTCACCACAGGTATCGGCGGTGCCATGGATTTAGTCTCAAACCCCGACAATACAAAAGTCATCGTCGTGATGGAGCACTGTGCGAAGGACGGTAGCCCAAAGATTCTGAAGGAGTGTACGCTCCCTCTGACTGGCGCCCGGGTGGTGAGCCAGATCGTCACGGAGCTTGGCGCATTCGACGTAGATCGCCAAAAGGGAGAACTTACGTTGACTGATCTGGCGGACGGCGTCACCCTGGAGGAAGTGGGCGCAAAGACGGGCTGCAAATTCCATGTCAGGAGCCAGCTGGGCCGGCTGTGACCTGGATTACTGTAACGTACGTCAGTACTGCGCGTGAACCCGATTTGACAGCGAAATTGGGGGAATATGGACCGCAGTTCATGTCCGCGTCGGTACGCGGAAAGCGTGCGAGGCTTGACACACTTCATCTTTCTTTCAGATCTACCCGCTAACTCGTGTCATCCTCTGGGGCCAAGCCAAGTAGAAATACATCGCGTCGAACTCGCCTGGTTCCGAATCCTCATTCTGTTCTATGTCTGCAGATCTTGTCCAAGTGCCGCACACGCAGAGTCACGGACAGCCCAACTATCGCTGCAGCATCTCCGGCGTCCCCGGAACCCTGAGAACCAAATTTCCTTCGCGAAACCCGGCGTTGTCGTTCTCCGCGGCGGTGAGACAGGTCCAAGCGTGTTCTTCATTGTCATTGTGAATTTGATTGAAGGTGCGTTGACGTCTTTGACAAGGCGCAGCTGTTCGAAGCCCGATTAGCAATTTTGCCTTGACAACCGCATGGAGTGGGCTGTCATCATCATGTCATCTCTTAAACCTAAAGTCCAGTTTGACTAGTGCGATACAGGTCACCCCACATCACCTCTGCGTCCACAAGGTAATGAAGAAGGGAAGGTGTTGTTCCAAAATATATTGCAGGCGCAAACAAGTACAGTAATACATGATGGCAACCCAAGACGCCTTCAGGCCGGCGCTCGCCTGGACCGGGAGTACTGTAGTGATCGTCGCCGAGGTTGGGTATTCGCACCTCACTCGATCAGCGTCTATCATCCATCATTTCTTGAGAGGATGTTGCCCAACAATTCAAGTAATCGCGCTCCTATTCATTCTCTTCGTCGTCGGGACTATTCACACAGAGCATGCTGCGCCGATTTTCACCCCAGACACGATCAGAGGTTCATTTAGAAGAATAATAAGAGGACGAGGCATTCGGGCCACTTGCCGAAACGTAGAGGTGAGGCGATGAGGCCGTACTGAGGCCGTGCCGTGAACCGTGAAGACGTGAAAGAAATCCAATTGCGGGTGCTACCCATGTTGGTCTGCTCTGTCGAGTGCACTTACGTCGGCCTCGTGCGGGCAAAGGACCGAATGAATAGAGCAGGAAAGAGCCTATAGTTAGTTGGAATTGAGTTGGTAGTGAAAGAAATGAAAAGGTTGATTCATTCGGCGCTGCCTGAGGCCTGGGGTTCTGCCTGGCCCACCTTGCACTCGCACTCCTCCCTCAAGCCTCCACACCATGGGCTGGTTCGACTCCCTCTTTTCTTCTTCAAAATCTACCGTGCAAGGAAGACGCAAAGTTCTTTCCGCCACTCAAGAGGCTTTCTCCCTTCCCTCCCCCGCTTTCTCGCAAAATGGTCTCTTCACTGCAGATTCCTCCCTCGGCTCTCCGGATCCAGAATCAGCTACCACCCCATCATATACATACCCCCCACAGTCAAATGGAACGCAATACAAATACTCCTCAACCAGGTGCGCCGGTTCTCAGACTGTGTTTACCCTTCGCTAACTTTCAAGTGACTCAATAGAAGGTCCTCCCGTTCGCAACCCCCCACGTCCCTGTTACCCCTCCATAATACCCCACTCCCTCCCACTCCTAAATATCCACATCTCGATCAGACGTGGAATCGTATTCGAAGCTGGTTGTCGGCCGAGTATCCAGAGCTAGGGGACACACTCAACTATGGTATTCTTCCACAAGACCTCGCGAACATCGAGATGCAATTCGGTTTCTCGCTTCCTCAGGTTATCCGTGAATCTTACCTAGCAGTCAACGGCCAAGAACCAGAGTCGTCAGCTGGCTGTTCCGAGGGCCTCTTTTTTGGGTTACACCTTTTACCCCTCGACGAGGTACTTGAAGAGTGGAGGTTTTGGCGCGAAGTTGATGACGACCCGAACACGGGGCAACATCCACGATTACGCGAATTTATGCAGTCCGTGCCACCGGGCTGGATTCGCAAGGAGTACTCTCAACGCGGGTGGATACCACTGGTCTCGGACAAGACAGGCAATTATGTCGGGGTCGATCTTAACCCTGGGGAAGGTGGTTCCGTAGGTCAGGTCATCATTTTCGGCCGTGACTTCGACACGAAGGTCGTCCTCTGGAAAGGAGACGGCTCCGTTGGATGGGCTTACTGGCTGGCTAGCTTTGCGGAGGTACTCGAGTCTGGAGAAGGATTTGAGCTTGGTTTGTCGAATGAGAGTGAGGGAAGTGAGGATGACGTTGGCTACGAAGGCTATTTCTTCGACGGGACTGGGCGAGGGTCTGGTGAGGGAACTGGTGGGATATCGGCGGGCGGTATTCGCCTGACTGGCGAGTATCGGGGCTGGACAACACTGGAAGCTTGGGCGGATAAAAGCATGCGTAAGTGGCAACAAGTGGGCCTAGTTCCAGAGCCACCAGTGGAGAAGGCGAAGGGCAAGGTATGTGCGGCCTTATCCTCACCGTCTTGGTCCGTACTTTTCCATTCTTGTTTACAGGCGCCAGAGAAAGTCGGCCTGGGCGTCTTGGATCTTGCAAACTCCACTGCAATCCCGAGTGCTGAGGTGCCGATCCCAGTGTTTGTGGACGTCAGTAACAGTAACACTGTGCCATCCCAACGTAATGGACAGAATGCTGTCGACCCTCAAGAAACTTCTCAAAAAACCTCTGTCCCTGTCATCTCTATCTCAAAACCCCCCGCTCCTCTCCCAGTGGACCTTCCTACTCACGACGAAATCACCTCTCCCAGTCTCGATTTTGAGATGCACTCGGACGACATAGAGAGCACGGGAGCATTGATGCGGGAAATTCATTCACGAACTGCATCTGAGGTATCAAATCCTGGCCGCCAAGGGGTCCCATCAGGTGCTCCGAAATCGACTCAGAATTCGGTGTCTGGAGATGCAACCCCTCCTTCAAGTGCGCCAACCACGTCTCAGTCTGCGGTCGCCGATCTACTTAACGATTCGGGGCCAGCGTTTTCTGCGTCACCGATGGACCCATCAACATCCGCAAGACCGTCGCCACGAGTTGTCCCACCTCCTCTCTTACTTACCGACGAAAGGACACCCATAGAAGGCGATGAATCCGACTCGGAGGTTGAAGAGTTGATCGCTACTGTCAGATTGGTGGGGAGTGGAGGCGATGCTGGACTTGGGGATAGTCAAGGACAATCAGACGAAGCTGGCGACGACCGTGCGGAAGCGGAAGCTGCATCCAGCGCGGCTTACTCTTTAGATGGAGGCCCTTTACCCGTCGGTAGGAAGTCCCGCAGGAAGGGGACTTCGGTGCACTCCCTGCGATCAACGAATTGAGGCAGTCCTGATTGGAGAGTAATTAATATGGCACTTGTGATCGCATGTGCTGGACACTATTTATTTGTCCCCATTGACTAGTACATTGCATGCTAATCATCCATCTCTTATGACCCAGTCCATGTACGCTTTTCAGATTTTTCATACCCGTTAATCGCATTGTGCACACGTCTGGCTCTGTCGTGTTACATAAGCTCGTGTGAAATGGACTGCTCACCGCTCAGCCGTGTCAATCCGAGTTCCTCATGTCTTCCCCACCTTCAACGCATAACCTTCTCGAAGAGCGTCTGGCACAACTCGAGTGAGCCCTGCACCTATTCCTGTCCGTAACGTTACGCTGGACTTCCCCACTTAGCGAAATCACGAGGCGCAGAAATGACTACTTGCGCGAAATGTTCATCTTGCTACAAAGGCGCAACAAAGTCGGGTTGGTTTTGACCGTGGAAGGCCAAGATGACCCCGGTCTCGAAGCTTTCATGGATAGGTTCGACATCTCTAAAGCGTGCGATCCCTCTTTACACCTCTGTCTCCCCGCTCATTCTGCTCTCTTTCAAGTGAAAGGGTTGGCAGTATCGCGCAACTTGCCGACAGCGAACTTGTTCTCCCTCCCTCGCAGCTCAGCAGTCCGCAAACAACACCCGTCTCCGACATCAGTCATGACACGCCGTCAGCACTTCCTTATGGTTCACCCATGTCTGACGCTCTGTCTCCTCCCTCGCCACTGCCGATGGACGAGGAAGCAGAACCCATCGCGCCGGCAGAGGAACGCTCGCCAGACCTGACTGGAACGCGTCCTCCGTCGCCAGATACTTCTATGGAAGTGACCGAAGATGCATCGTTCGAAGTCCCCGACGAAGAGCCGCTTCCTCCACCAGCCGTCGATTCCGATCTTCTTGTGGATGTATCTACGCAGCCACCTTCCCCCTCGTCCGAGGTCGCTCTCGCTGAGACTCGTGCAGAGACACCGCAGGCTGAGGTTCGGAGTGACGTCTTTGAAGGTACCGAAACAATGGATTCAATTGCTCCTTCGGACGCTGCCCCGGTCCAGCTCGCCGTTCCGTCGGATGAAGATTCTAGATCTGAAGGGTTAGCATCCCCCGTGATAACCGAGAGCATTGCCTTACAGGAGGATATGGACGTTGATGTTGTTGGAGAACCTCTCGCCGAAACCGATGAACCTGTCTTACTTGCTACCGAAAGAAGCCAAAGTGCACCACCATCACCTTTGTCACCACAAACTTCTCAGACAGAAGTCCAACCCCTGCCACCAACAACACTCGCTCCCGCTCCCGTTCTTGCCTTGCCACCCTCCGCGTTCATACTTCCCCCTAAGCCGTCTACCGAAGTCTTCATCCCGGCTACACTTGCTCCCGTCGGGGAGTCGCCTCAATACTCTCTAGACCTGGTCACCGCGGAGCCGCGATCTTTGATCACGAGCGAATGGCTCAACCCTGAATTCTCATTGAATCGTAATTACACGCTTCCTTCCGCAAAATCTCTCCCTCTAGACCAGCAGAGGAGATTGAAGCTTGGCAAAAGTTTGCGCAAGAAGGAAAAAGAGAAGGATAAGGGACTGGAAAGCCGTAAGGATGGTACAGATGATTGGATGCCACTGGGCATCAATAAATGGGGAGTAACGATCAAGGCAAATCCTTTGTGGAAGAGGGTGTCGCGCGCGACAAAAACTATGACTACTCGGGATTGGAACGTAAGCATACCATCATATCTCGTAAACTGAGTACTCACTGGCGTCCAGGTTGCTTTTACTGAACTGCGACTCCTCCGAGTGCTGGAGCGCATAGAACAACTCAAAGAAGCAGGCAAGTGGAGCTATCGACAGCCAAAGAAACAGCGTGGAGTCGGAAATGTTTCCAAGACGCATTGGGACTATCTTCTAGATGAAATGGTGAGGTGCTCCCTAGTTATACGAAGGTCATGTTTTTGAGACGTTCCCTGAAGAATTGGATGCGCACTGACTTCCGAGAGGAGCGTCGGTGGAAGATTTCCATTGCATATAAGCTCGCCAGTGCCGTGGTCGAGTGGCACAAAGCTGGCGACCGAGAGACAAGAAAGGAGAGGGGCATTGTTGTCGACTGGAGACGGCCCCTCCACGACGAGTCTCGAGACGTCGACGATGTGGAAATGATCATAGAACATGGCCAGGGTGCGGAGGAAGATATGCAGGATGACGCCAACGAGAGACCATTTTCAGCGGCTCTCATCTCCGGAGACTATGGCTCTGATGACAGTGATGATGAACAGGAGCTGGAGAAACAAGAAGTAGCTGATGCGCTCGAGCCGCGCGTAGCGCTAGAAGAGGCTCTCGGACACGCGGAACGTAGTGAGTCAACCCAGTCAGAGAACGAGATCCGGCCCAAAGAAGAAGATTTGGACGACTCGTCAATGTTGCGAGATATGCAACCTACTGCAATCACGGCGGACGTTCAACCGAGGCAGAAGGATGAGATATCGGGACTCTTGGCCGCCAACGTGATCCACTCGGGCGAATTGACCCAACCTGATCCTCACCCGGGCCTAAAGCAGACCTCAGACGATCCGGTCCTTGGCGCAGATACTTCTCTGGAAACGGCGACCGAACGGCCAACGTCAACACCAAAACAGCATCTGAAATCGAGCATCTTCTCGCCAATCCGCAGCCATATAGCACATCTCGATTATGATAAACTCATTCTTGATTTTGACGACCTTCATATCCTCAGGCCTCGCGATGCTGCCTCGGACAGCGCGCTCTATGATACCCATCCATTTCCCTCTGATGTTCTTCAGGTGTTTCCTGAATTGCCATTCTCCTTCACCGACCCCCCTCCCTTGGCTGGGCAATCGACACCGCAGTCCGCGGGAAAGAAAAAATCGGAAAAGCGAGATCGCGATGATCCTCATAGACGCAGCGATCCTACTACTTACAACAAGATGACCCCTATGGGCTCATTCATGCGCTCGCGACCGACTCTGTTGGCGGCCCTGAACCCCGCTATGCGCTGGGAAAACGACCATTGGATGAGCTTCGACGATGCCCCTGTCATACTGGACTTCGATGCGCAGTACAAGTTCCCTGACGAACCTGCCAGCAGTGCGTTTCATTTATATGCTATCATTTATTATCTTTGACCTCTTGCAAGGCTTATTTGAGGGTGGAAAACCGACCCTACTTATACCGGATGACGATGTCATCTTACCAAGCACGCCACGAGATCCAGCACGGCGTGCAACTGCTGACGTGCTGTGGACCAATCAAGACGACCTCCTGCTCAAGAGTCTGGTAGAGAAATACCCTAAGAACTGGGGTCTGGTGGCAGACCAGTTCAACTCCTTGCGCGGTGCAATTGCTCTGGAACAACGGGCTGATTGGGAATGTAAGGAACGCTACAGGTCGCGGTGGTTGGGCAAAGATCGGAGCGAGAGGGACTTTACCCCGGTTGCACCACCCGCCCAAGATGGACCCTCGTTGTCCACCCCTGCTCGGGCTTCACAATCGCAAATAACCACAAGAAAGCGAATGGCCAGTGTCAGTTCTTCAACGGCGAATACGGCCCCGATTCCTACGGTCACCTTCGAGTCAAGAAAGCGGCGTAGGCACGTTCTGATATTTGAAACGATGCGAAAATGTGCTAGGAAGCGGGAAGCCGCTCAGAAAACTGTTGGTATGTGTCTGCCCATTGAACGGCCCCATTTCAGTTTCTTGACGCCTACATAGTTAATTCTCGGAAAGCTTCGAATATTCATGATACCCATGGGCAATTCTCTAAATTACCCAGACTTGGTCCTGCGGAGCTGAGCCGCATGAAAGCTGACAAAGAGGCTCAGGAGGTGATCTCCCGACGAAGGGCGGAGGAAGCTCAGCGACAGCATCTACTCCAACGCATGGGAAATGGCACACCCGGTCAACCCGCCGTGCGTAACACCCTTCGTATCCTTCGCACGCTAACGAGCACCGTCTGCAGGGTCAGACACAAGTCGCAGTGGCTCAGGGTCAGGCGCAGGGGCAAGCACAAGCGCCGGGGCAACCTTCATCCCAGTCAGCACAAAACAACAATGCCCCGAGGCCTCAATTAAATGGTCAGGCGGTACCGCAAATACGCACACAGGTCAACATTTCGCAACAACAGCGGATACCAGCGACCAACGCTACCCGTGTTTCTGCTCAGATGTTGCAACAAGCTGCGCAGCAGCGGGTCTTGGCCGCCGCAAATGCGAATATGGCCGCTTCGGGTCCTAATATCAGCCCACCGCACCTCTCTCCGGGCTTTGCTCAGCGAGCTCCGGTATCATCCCCTGTCATGCCTCACTCCTCTCCACCGCGAACATCGACAACACCGAATCCTCCTCGCCCATCGTCTGCTTCACAACATCAAGGCCACGGCCAGCCTTCACCGAACTTGCCCCAGGCGGTTGCCACAAGACAAAACCAAATTCCAGGGATGTACTTCTCGTCGTTGCTGGGGCCACAATTTACGCAGGAGCAAATAGAACAAACTATGCGCCTCCAACTCATGGTGAGTCGTCGTTTTCATCTATGCCATGGGATTAAGGCGAGCACAGCAACAACGACCCACGATGATGCAGGGCTATGCACAAGTGGCGGCCCAACAAGCAGCGGCCCATCATGCCCAAGTGATGCAGGCCCAAGCTCACGCGCAGGCTCAAGCTCAAGCCCAAGCTCAGGCCCAAGCTCAGGCCCAAGGAGGGGCACAGACTGGGTCGTACCCGCCTCAGCCTTAAAGCCAACTTCCCATTCTCCGCCCTGACAGTTTCTCCGTGTCGCTGCCGGTGTACCGTCGTACCTCTGTGGTTCTACCGATCCTATGTATAGACTGGTGTGCTGTTCTGAGGCTCTGGCTGGCGGGGCAAGCCCAGTTCTCCACATTACATACCGAGACGTCTATAAAGGAATGGTCGCACGTATCCTATGATCGTATAATGCCACCCATTTCTGACTCTCGACTCGAATGTTCCGTCCGAGATTCTGTCCGAAAAGACGAGGTTCGCGCTCCTTCGAAACGCAATTTGCCCGCAGAGGGTTCACGGGCCTGAGTAGACCATCTTGGGCAAGGTTCTGTGATTTCTGATGTAGTATTGGTTTGATAGAACAGCCATCTATTCGTGCACAGCCCTACGCCAAGGAAACGTCGATATGGCGGGGTTCGTCCGACAGACAAAAAGAGGAAAGACTACGATAAACAAGGGAAGTCCTCCTTGACTTGCGAATCAAAAGTGCCGGAATCGGCCATAAGCAAAGTACACAGCCATCCTTGCTATGTCTCTTGCCGTCTCAATGGCCCGGATCGTGTTTCTCTTCATCGTCTCACAAACTGTGCTTGTGGCATATCCGAGTAATACATACAGTTATGCAGAAGCAGCCGGAGCGTGCAAGGAGTTATTCAGGGTACCTAACTGAACGTGGTCCCTGTGCCAAGGGGCGATCAGAAGCCAAGGAACAAGGAACGTCAGGGTCCTCGTAGTGTAGTGTATGACAAGCATTGATCGATCGATCTATCTCTATCATACGACGGGCGCGTGATTAGAGGCCAAGATCCTGCAGGACACAGCGCCCGGGTGAATTTTTTGTTTATTTGTCACTTGTATTCGGCGAGGACTTGTCCTATTCGCAAGGACGTACTGCCAGTGCCAGTGATGTACGGCACAATGATAATGGGTTGGGAGACTTGTTACCATAACTCCAGAGTCGCTCAGTGGCCATGCGTACGGAAAAGGAATTATAATTTATTATAACCGATTTATAACTCGCTTAAAATACAATTATAATCCCGATCAATTATAATGCCCCTTCCCAAATTTGCGAGGGTGCTCTGAGTCTCCTGCAGGGACAGGGGTGTTTAGCGGCGAGCCTCTGAGGGTGTAGACACAGTAGAGCCTGGGTCGAACATGTGGACTACAGAGGACCAGCCCTTGCGCAGATCTAATACCTTTGGATGTCAAGGAACGCAGCACTTCTCCTCGCATATCCACCGGCACGGCACGGCCCGTCCCGACGCGCTCCACATGCTCTCGCCACGCCACAAAGAGCGACGATAACTCGCTCCACCATCATGTCCACAGCTCAGGTAAGTATAACGCTCTACGAAGCCATCCAAGCACACTCTTCATTACTCCCCCCCATCGATTAGGATTCTATTTGGAAGCAGAAGGAGGCCGGCGAAGAGGCACAGTACTCCCGGCAGAAGGTCAGACTTCTTCCACCTACACGTCATCCAATTATGTCAATTCTCAGGCTTTTGCGGTTGAGCGATGACCGATGTGATTGACCCTTTGTTTGTTCCCTTAGGAGCGCGAACAACTTCGTGCGCTGAACGAAGCCAAGTCAACGCAAGCGGAACCACCCTCAACTGTCCCACGCGAAGATCGCAATTATGAGGCTGGCTTCGGCGGGCAGGAGGATCTCGAAGATCGATATGCTACCACAAGCGGAGAACACTGAGTCGATGATGGTGTATTGCCCGTGGTGCTAGAAGCATTCCCCGGCGTGGTAGCTGAAGTTAGCGCAATTAGTCGACGGAACAGCGAGTCCAAGGGGGTATGATGAAAGGGGTATGATGGAGGATATTGAAACCACTGCCCCAATGTTCAGATTGTACATAACTATAAAGATCCCATTCCCCATATCAACCACATTGACGCCCGTAAGATCCCTTTGCACCTCACTCTCCACAAAATAAAACCGAGGAGAAATTGCTGCAAGTGGTATGAGGGTAAAACATAAGAGTAAATATCGATTGTGCAGCCCGTGGTTCGTGTATTATATGGAAAGAAATGAAAGAATGTCCTTGCATTTATGGTAAAAGATTGAGAAACGCGACGAGGATTCACCGCGAGGCAACTGGAGCCGGTGTAATGGTCGGCTCGTTTACATTCACCTCGCGGCGCAAACCGGTACTCTGGGCACCGCATACTGGAGGGACTGCGATAGCAGACTCTATCCATGGATTAGGGTATGAGCACGTGGCAATGGGAGTCGCCAGTGATAAGGTATCAGAGGGGTTCTTCCAACCATTTCCTGCATTCACTGAGCTCGTCACGGAGGGGAATGTTGTTGGGGCAGGAAGTGTCGGAATGTTACCCGTATGGGTATACTGTGGGAGGAGTGTGATGGCGCCTCCATTTGAAATGGAAGCTGGCGGCCACGCGAGCGATGAAGCAACGCTGGCGGGAATTTGGCCAGCGCCAGAGCCACCCGTTTGTGAGGCAGCCAGCGGCGGTTGCCATGGACTAGTGTTTCCACAGACACCATCCGCCTGACGGGGGTCTGTAGGCATCCACCCTTGGTCCAGGCCTAGTTTATATGACCAGGAGGGAGCTTGAACGGTGCCACTTGTCGAGTTTCCAATTTTCCACGTCCAGAAAAACCAGTTCTACCCAGGATGATTCACACTTTGTTCGGGATGTGGTGAAGCGAACAGACTCACCTGAAGGGCGTCCATGCTTGACATGGCAAATTGTTTTGTGCTATCCTTCAGAGATTGGCTCCATGTCGAATAATCTTCCCATGGGCTACAGTCACCCACTTTCGTAGAGTATCCGGGATAAGTGCCCTCGTAACGGGTGCCCAATCCAACACCATTAACGTACAAGCCACAGTCATTAATGGCATTGCTAAATTCTCCGGCAGCAGTCAACCCGAATGCAGACATCGACTGGTTGATCATACTCCCCCAGCTGGTGCAAGGGTCAGAAACGAGAGAAGACATAGGACTAGAGGTCTGGGTGCTGAAAGCGAGATATGGATGAAGATCCAGCGAGATACGGTCAGCTCCGGGAAGGAAGCCAGCCCATTTGGTGGCGCCGGCAAAGCCATCGTGGAAAGAAATTATGGGACCATTGCCGGCCCCCGTACCACTGGCGAGACGAACGAAAGTATATGCTTGAAAGTAACTATGGCGAAAAGTTGAGGACAGGTAGTAGGTTGATATATGACGGCACTTACTACGTGGATAGAATGTCAACGCCAACCTCCGAAGCTTGTGGTTCATTGGTGATGCCAAACATGGTCACAACGTCCCTGTACTGAGGCTGAGAAATGAATTCGGCGATGATGCGAATATAATCTAGTGAGCGTTGAGCGTTGGCCAATCCCATGGTACCATTTAGGACGTTAATGGTGCCAAGTCTTCCGGAATGATTCCAACCGTTTTGACTACCAGGAAGGGAGTGAAAATCTAGATTGATCCGAATGCCATATTTTCGTGCCCATTCTATGGCCTTGAGAAAATATCTGGGAAACTATGAGAACCAAAGAGACGTGGAGCCCCCGCCGATACGCACTTCCAACTTGTTTGCTTCAAGAATGGCTCGCCATCCCACACCTCGATGGCCCAATAGGGAAGTGGAATGCGGACGTAGTTGAGGCCTGCGCCAGCAATCTCAGCAAAGTCTTGTTCGGTCTGCAATTTTTTGTATTAAAACTGGCACGGGTATGAAGAGGTTCTGGCGTACGATAAAAGTTTTGTAATGGTCTTCCAGTTGGCTGAGACCTCCACCAGCCTGGTCATTAGCCATAGCAACGCTGAGAGTCCACTCATCGACTGCGGTTGGATATTTTTGGTAGAGAGCAGGGGATATGAACTGCGGAAGAATAAGAAGGTCTCGCTCCGGCTCCCACGGTGACAGAAACTCACAGGCTCGGTAACTAGCCAACCGCCGAGATTGACGCTGTGAATACCCCGAAGATTTAACAGTCGAAACATGGAAATACCAGAACAAAGTCACGTACCCGCGGATACGATCTGAACCGGGATTGAATGTCTGGTTCAAGGGAGGAGTCCAAGACTGAGCCTGCGCTCCGTTGTTGAGTGGGTCACTCGGGTTGTAGTACCAGCTACCGCCAAACGGATTGCGATATGTGAATGTGGATCCATCCTCCATCGTGACAGTGGAACCATCACCCCCGGAAATGAGAGCTTTTGAAGACGAAGTTGAAGTTGCGGAAGGAGCGGTAGCGGTAGTACTACTAGCATGAGATTGCTGAGAGGCGGCGGCATTGTTGGATGTGTGCTTAATAACGAGAAAGTAGATGGGAAGAATGACGGCAATGATGAGAAGAAGTATGCCGCCTATAGCGGCAAGAATGATGGTGTTACGACGGGATTTGGAGGCATAGGACCCGTACGCGGCCTGCTTCTCTGCGAGGAAGCGAGGTTGAGATGAGAGACTGGACAAAGGAACGGAAGGACCATCAAAGGTATCGTCGACTGGGGAGCGAGGGTCGTCATGATAACGTCCAGAAAAGCGTTCGCTTCCGGGGCGGGGGGAGCTTCTCGCCGACAGCGATTCTGGGTTGAGAGCGTAGAGGGAGGAAACGCCTTCGGACTGAGCGCGAGAGCCGTAAGACGCTATCGATCCGCGAATGCCTTCTCCATCGATGGTACCGAGGAAGCGAGGACGAACAAGGTTGACAGACAGTTCGTCAGCGTTCAAGTCGTCTAAGGAGGGTTCTGGCGCGGCCTGCTCGGAAGGAGGGTCGTAAAGCGACTCGTGAATATCAGAAGGTTCTAGAGGGTTCGGAATGGGATCATAGGCAACGCCTTGACCTGTGGGGGGCGAGTGCGACATGGCGGAAGGGAGAGAAGGAGGGAGAAAGGGAGAGAAAGGTTCGTTGAGGGCACGAGAAGGGAGGCAGGATGGGAAGCAAACCTGGTCGGACGGCGGAGGTTCGTGACCGTGCCGAAGTTTCAGCCAAGGTTGCCTCTTTTGGTTACATGAATAAGGAAATTATTGCCACAAATTATTACAAATCTAATAACGTCAAAATGGTCACAAGACCACACGTCCCTCATGACCCCGAATATAACCCGTACAAACTATACGTCGGACTCCGGTAGTCTCCATATTCTTGTCCGTTTGTATGTGCCATTGCCATCTGCGCGAGCGACGGTAGCACAGGCGGAGATGGAACCCGTGGCGGCTTGTCGTCCGTGCGCCTTAATTTTTCCGGCAGTTGCTCTCGCGTCCTTGTTTTTAGCATGCTTAGCCGCCGAGCCGCGACCCCTGGTGACTCGGATGCGCCCGACCGGTCATCGCCCATAACCACACCATCTTGGACATTGCCTCCCATTCCTGTGGTGTCGTAGGTGTATTCTTTGGTCTTTACGAGATTTAGGACCGCCCAGCTTCGATTTTCTGCCACGCCCAACGATTCATCAGGGTATAGGCTGAGCCCTGGTGAGACAGGAGGATCGGGTATAATGGGGCCAACAACCAACGGTACTCCCTTCAAGTTAGCCTCCCTTCCCGAAGACAGGCCCGGCATTGGGGGTAGTGCGTATACACCATCGACAGGGTCACCGAATGGATTCACCTCAGGATGGCGTCTAGTATCTGGCCCCTTCTGCACGGAACCATGCAAGTACGATCTGGCAACGTAGGGAGCCTTGACACGAGCACGCCCTTGTCGTGAGAACCCATCAGAATCAAGTATGTCATCGCCGCCGGGTGGCATGGAAGGTGACATCGTGTACGCCAGGCCTTCGGGTGATCCATAGATGGTACTTCGGCGCTTGTCAAAGTTCCGCATGCTCTGTCTAGCGCTCGATCTTCTACGGTAGTCGCGAACGGCAGAACCACCGAATTCTAGATCTCCCTGACCAGAGCTGACAGCGATGCCGATGTTCTCCTGTCCAGCACAGTCATACACGGACGCCGGGTAAACCAATCCTGAGAGGCTCGAAAGACGAGAGAGTGCCTTGTTGGTGTGTCCATCTGAAGATTGATTCGTAGTGACTGGTTTTCCCACTGCTTCTGCTTTTGGCATTGTAGGTTCCACCATACCAAGCACATCCCGCGAGTCATCTACAAGCCGCGAGTGTCGTATTGGCGGCTGATTTGTTGCGCATGATTTTGAAATTTTCGCCGCGGGCGCCGATTTCTGCCCATCTGACTGATACTGTGTCCATGTCCAGGGGATTGACATTGCTGGTTGAGACGAAAGTCTTTCTTTGCCGCCAAACAAAGGTGATTCGTCTCCCAACTTTCTTGGTGGAAAGGCATCCTGAAGGATCGGAAGGGAGGGTGTGGGATGTGAACGCCGCCGAGGTCGTATGTATAGTTTGGTTAGGATTAGGATGGTAGCTACGAACAACACGCTGCCTGCCGCCAAGAGTATGATGGCCGCGGCAGGGAGCTGGTGTGGGGTGGTTTGTCGTGATGGCACATTGTCGAATGTACGGATGGGATGCTCTGCCGATACAGATGTAGGCGGGACGAAGGAAAAGGACGAGGTGCTAGAGTGGGTAGCGGCCGTAGAAGACAACGGGAGTAAAGCGCTAGGCACAACAGAAGTCGAAGAATAGGCGAATATGCTGGGGGAAGCATTGCTCGAGATGGTACGAGGCGAATCAAGCCGTGAGGTAGCCACAGAAGAATACGGTACTTGAACCAAGGGATTCGGCACCGGATCAGGTACAGCAGAGATTTCGGCATTAAGATGAGCATCATCGAGCTTAGGAGAAGACCGATTTCTGCTTTTGTCTGTAGAAACAGGTTCGTTACCTTTTTCGGAGCCGACAGAGTGTGGTGGATGAGACCTGTCGGGGAGAACGACATTGATCGTGTGGAAAGAAGCAGCACTTTTTCTATGAGATGACTTTGCCGACGGTGGTTCCTCCATCGCATGAGAGAGTCGAGTTCGGCAGGTGGGGGGATCTGGTCCAGGTTGACTCGGAGGGTTGCAACTCAATGGCATACCAACATGCAGAAGCAGTGCGTCCAGCGCGATGCAGATAGCGAGTCAGCAAGGGTCGCGATAGCTTGCGAGCAGTCACAAAGGGGCAGGGCAGGGCGATCAGCGGGACAACCGGAAGTTCGTATTGATAATTCTAAGGCGCGAGACGAGTCACGTGCAACTGGACGCGGCTGTGGCGTCGACGGGGATTCGCGTCTGTATTATTACGCGTAATGTAGCGGTGTCTTGCCCCTTAGATTGCTGCTCTCTATCCTGTCCTTACTGCTGTTTAAGCACTCCAAAATAACTTCCCTTTATTCTTCTTTTCAGCCTCGAAGATTGCCTTCGAGCCTCCGCTGGCTTGTTCTACCTTCCCTGTCCCGGAGCAAAGCACCGAGTTATGTCTTCCAAAGCTTCGGGAAAGGGAAAGGCGTCAGCTTCTCGCCGTACAGTACGGTCCAATGTGTCCACGACTGAGGCTCTTAGCCAGTCCCAGCCCGACGCATCACACATGTCAGCAGATGCCGGGCACACCAATCTCTCGTCCTCTTCATGTGACGCTGGCCCACCACTGCACTTCTTTGGTTTAGCAGTTACTCAGACTCAAACTCAGGTGGCGTCCAGCGCAGAGGCGAGTGGCGAGGGTGGCGAAAGATTGGAAAATAGAGTATGTATCTACTCCTCCCCAACGTTGCTTGGTTGCTTCACTCTCCTAATCGCTTACTTGTGATGACTGCTGACACATTTCTTCCCCTGGGTTCAGGTGACCAAAAGGAGGAAACTGTCTCATGATCCCAAGGTTCACTCGTCACCCAAAGCACAATTACGAGTCCCGAACGAAACGTCTGAGGCGAGGCCAGTGTCTCGTTCTGCTTCCAAATCGAAGCGACGACGTTCTCCGTCTCCCGTTTCTACAGATTCGTTCGCCGTGGCGGAAGAATGGGAAGATCCCGCAAAAGTCTTTCTTGCCTCAAATGCCCAATTTGAAGTCCCCCTTTCTGAACTGGGCCGAGGATCAATGCAAAGGAAGGTTCGAGAAGGGTACGACTCAATTGCAAGAACCCCGTTGCGTCACACCTCGCTGGAACCCACTCAGGTTGATCGACCACATATATCTGGGGCCACTAACGTTCAACAACCTGGTGTCCAGAGCGAAGATGACCCCTTGCCTATGTCAAATGTGTCAACCGACGTTCAGCGGCGAAATCTTTCCTCCATACCCGATATTCCTGACGACGCCTCAACTCCTCCGGTGATGTCAAACCCGGGCTTGATGGACGACCTAGACACACGAGCAGAGGATTACCAGGCGACCCAGCCTCTTACTTCCGAGGATCTGAACATGGGCAATACCCAAGTTTCCGATGCTACTGATTCATGCCCTAGACAAGCCTCCCCACAGGCGTGGAGTTCTACGGTGTCAAAGCCCTCCACAAATACTCGGAATATTTTGAGTTTGGTAAACCCCGCAAAAAAATGGCGTCTCCAGCGAGGCGAGCAGCTGCTACAGGCTGCCTTGCAGACGGGCTCGGATGGACAGACGCAGCCGCCAGCAGATATCTCTGAGTTGTCAAATGCGCCGAGCACAGGTCGCTTGCTATTCGACCAATTAGCGGCTCAAATGCTCGCCGGGCAGCAATTGCCTCGACGCGATCTGCAGGAACAAGATCCCCCCAATTTGCCCCCATTGGAAGAAGATAGTCGGGAAACTGCTGTTGTCCCTGACTCTGAACCTCCTGAGCCTGCAAACACGGCATCTACTCTAGCTCGACCTCATTCGTCAATCCCTCCGAATAATTCTCTAGGCGGGGGCCGGGTCGATTCCTCGCTTTCTTGTCTTTCTCCAGCTCCTTCTGTTGCCCCCGAGGATGAAGACCCTCGACATGATAGAGAGAAAGATGGCCAATCGGATGGCGAAGACGAAGACGATATTCCGCTGTTCCTCACTATGGATCGCAAAGCCTCAGGCGCGGCTCCGCCGTCGGCAAAAAGAAGCAATCCGCCGAAGGTACAACATTATTCTTATTCGCGCCTCCTTGCACTCCTGACCACAATCTCTCAGTCAAAAGCCAGGCAATCTCGTGCACTTGAAGGAACTAGGCGTGTAGTGGGAACCAAGGCGTCTAGCACGCGTGGTGTCCACACTCGTGTCACCGAGATACCATCGTCTGTTCCCGAACAAGATCATCGTCGCCCTGCTGTTCCTCCAACCCCACGGCGCACCGGCCCTAGTCGAAAAGGCAAAGAACGCGAAGATACCAGGGGGGATGCTTTCACACCCAGTGCTCGATCCGGCCAAGTAACCCCCACTCCCGATGACGCTACGACAGAGCCAGCAGATGACTTGCTTCCAAGTAATGAGGATCATGCGCCCGCTCCGCAAGGCTCGAAGGTGTTACCAAAGTTTGGACGCCTTCATTCAGCACCTCCTCGCAAAGCTGCGTACAGGTCGGCATCTAAAGCGACGAATATTACACTACCTATGGTTTCGGGAAGTCGGTCTACAAAACGGTCCAAGAATCATCCTATAGCCACACGCGTATTTGCTTTGTGGAAGCAGGATGCCGCGTATTTCTCCGGCATCGTCTGCGACAGAGCAGGACAACCAGATCGCTTCAGAATTCAATTTGACGACGGCGATGAAGATGTCGTAGATCTAAGGAACCTCCGTTGGTTGGAATTTCAGATTGGTGACCGCGTTACTATCATCAACAGCCAGGAGAAGGCGACCATTGCGAATGTGGATAAGCAACAATACGACATCGTCACGGTTCAACTTATTGATGACCCTTCAGCCAAGATGGAGGTCGAGGTGTTCGGGATCAAGATCCAGAGTCGCGCCGTCAAGTCTCAATGGGGCAATCGAATGGTCAATGCAGATGAGATCGTAACCGTGATCCCGATAACAAAGTCCGAGACCCCATCTTCTTTTAGAAACTCGAGCACCAGTTTGGGCAGGAAGGTGCTGAATAAGGTGGGAATCGTGGTCACATTGTCCGTTGGATGTGACCGAGAGAAGGAGAAGGAGACAATCATGCGGATCATCAAGACGAACGGGGGGACCGTGCTGGACGACTGGTCCGATGTCTTTTCGTTGGCAGGAGAATACTCCATGAACAAGAAGCGATGGGTGGTCACAAGCGACAATTTCTGCACAGATAGGAAGCACGACATCCAGCAAGTCTTCCTCGTCTCCGATGCCCCAAATACAAAACCACGGTTCCTCACTGCGCTTGCGCTTGGCGTACCATGCCTCTCAGTAGAATGGCTGAGGGCCCTGTCATCCGGCGTGAGTGTCACAGTACGATTCGATAAAACGCGTACTGAGTGGTTTATAAAAGCAATGCGCCATCTCAGACTGGCCAAGTCACCTCTTGCCTGCGGGCTACAGCGACAGTTTGGGAGCCAAGGTTTCTCAGATGGTGGATCTCGACTGGGGAACGACATTCGATCACCTAAGTGAGATCATGTCGAACAATGTCGCGACGAAACTATTCTCTACAAAGTCAGTGCTCGTGTTGGGACCAGAATACTTTCCCCCGCCAGCAAAGGGTAAAAAGGTATTCGCTTCTTTACTCCAAGTCAGACCGAATTGACAGCATACGATGCAAGGGTGCCTCTGGCGTTGGCGTTGAAAAATCCAGCGATGGCGGTCGCTTTATCCCGCGCATCATTGTATCCATGGGCGCTGCTCGTGTGGAAGCCGTGCCTGAACTCAAGTACGCCTCCAACCCTGACCTGGAAGATTTCCAGTATGTTGTTGTCAAAGACCTGCACGAGCGACCGTCTGTTGGTGGAGAAAAGTATGTTTCCATGGAGTGGGTAAAGGACTGCCTCATCGCAGGCAGGATGTTCCCTCGATCCTAATATTGCATTACACACGAACCTCATTTAGTTGCTTGACCTCTTATCATCATCCTAGTTATCACTTGTTTATTACTAACTCTCGCGTCTCTTCTGTCGGACGCAGACCGTATCATGCATATCATGATGTAATTACCGAGCGATATAACAATACATCCAAAAGCTGTCCAGAAATAGATCAAGGAAGCAAGGGTAGGATAGCAAGGAATGTGACAATAGCCTGGCTAGTTTAGCCGCACTCCGCATCGTGCACACTTTTTCTCTGTATCGATGCTAGAAAGTACTAAGTGCTTCGTCGGTTGGAAAAAATAAAGATTCGCGTACCAGAGGAAGATGAGTCCTATCGGGAAGAGAAGGATAGCGCAGATGATACCACAAAGGCCGAAGCTTGTGGTCTCGTCGTGATTGCCTCTCGCACATTGAGCGAAAACTGAGAATAGAGTGTGATCAAAGAGAAGTGAACGCTCAGGACAACGCTTACGTTGATTCCGATACTGTTGGCCTACCCACTCATCTGGTGGAATAGGTTGCGACCCTGTACCGGGAGTATGCCACTGGGGTAACGATCCAGGAGACGCCGAATAGGTTTGACTCGAGGATGGTGGATATTGTTGCGCTTGTGGCGCATTGGATGAGGGATCCTGTGAGTCTTCTGAAAGAGGTGCGTAGGCAGGTGGAGGTACGGGCAAAGTAGCGGGATCTTCTGGCGGTAATTTTGCGTCGATTACCATTATGACGGTTGGATAGCTGTAGGGGCAAAATGAATGGGGAGGGGGAAGAGAGGAGAGTGAAGGGAAGGGAAGGGAACGAAGACAAAAGGATGGCTACAGTGAAAGTAGACTGGACGAGATGATTTTGACGTGTGAATTGTACTCGTCTGGGGGTGCGTGTTGGGCACAGCCTCCGACCGCAGCCAGGGGATGAAAAGGTTGATTTCGTGGCGCTGGTTGGTGGACGCTTGGTTAGTTGCGTGGGTGCGCCAAGGGCTGTGTTGAAGGGACGGACTAGAGTGGACTAGCCCGGTCCATAGCAGTGGATGCGATGCTTGAGCGCGTGATCCAATACCGTACTTTGCTCTAAAACTCTAAGCCCTCACATGATCGCGGCCCGTTCGACACGACGGCCACCACCCACGACCTACGATACCGGCATTTTCATTTAGTCTGCGACCACCCCTACTCAACTATCGGTATGGCTGCCGAGTATGAAGTTGGCAAGTCCATCACGCCCTGTTTCCGCGTTTAGACTTTTCTAATCAAGTGCGAAGAAACCGTCTTGAAGGCAAAAGTCTTCATGAAGGGCAAGAAGATGGGTTGGGTACGTTCGGCCTCGACTGTTCCCTCACGTCCATTGATATATGCGACCTAGAAATTCTATGTAAAGGTGCGAGACATGACTTCCCACGAGACATGACTTACTCACGCCTTACTGCACATTAGTGGAAAGGTTATCAAGACACTGACAATACGTACGCACGCCTTACATTAGGGGCCCGTCAGACACGTTGCTCACGCAAGTTATGTAGCTGGGAGCCCTTCAAGTCTTTCGAGAATTGCGGGGAGGAGATCGTTGAACGATTCTGGGACCGCGTAGACACCAAGGGCCGTGACGTGGATTCAATCGAGGGATGGACCAACGGGGAGGAGGTTCATCCAATTGGACCCCCACGTACGCTCTCCTATCTTAAGCACCACTCTCAAAACTTACTCTCTGTTGAGGCCGAAAGAGCAGGATGACGCCCAGAAAAGATGAATCCACGAATTCTCGATCGCCAGCGGATGAGCATCCTTCGCCAAGAGGGACCATGAACGGTAGGAAGGCAAAGAGACCGTCAGAACCCCTCGAGTCCCAACGCTCTTCAAAACGGAAGCGGGCAAGCTCCAGCAGACGCAAGTCAGATTCGCAAGCGTCACGGCGTACCCGGCCAGAGTCGCGCACGCCAGTTAGTTCTCGACTCCTCCGGCCCCGATTGCGGAAGCATGATCAACTTTCAGGTCCCTGATTCTCAGTCTGAGGATGAACTGCTCATGGTCACCTCACCAAAGGAGGGTATGTCCATGATCAGACCCCCGTGACTTGCTATTGAACTTTGTTTGATTAGCCGTCGCTGACATGGTTGTCGACTTTGACGCTTCTAATCTAGTGGATCAAGTCGACCATGAGAATGCCGTCACATCCAGCTTTCAGGGACAAGCTGAGGAGCCCGAGCCCTGTGACCGCCCTTCGAGAGTTTCGGACCATGTCACATCACAAAATTCAACGCAGACCATGGTTCAGGATGTAGATTTCTCGGTGGCCTCTGGTTCACAACCTGTGGCTGATCCTTCGCATGAACTTGTTGCCACTCAGACCCAGAGAACCAAGAACGCAGGAAGGGGGCTGAAGGGTAGGAATGCTTCTCTCCTCACTTTCAGCAAGAAAACAGGGGCCCTTGAAACCCTGAAAAGAAAGCGTGCTGTAAAGGATAACAACGAAGGGGTTTGGGATGCTGAAGTCCTCGAACACCTGGAATCCACCAGTGCAGCTCTTGCTAGTGCGGTGTTGCGTTCAGAGTCTTTGAGTGTCGAGGTTCCTCCGCAGGGTAATGACGGTACTGCCATCGCGACAGAGGAGATGAAGTTTGCTAGCCAAGATGATACGGAGAGTCACCCGCTGCCGGATTATGAAGAACAGAGTCGACGCTGTCCCTCTAGTCCAAAAACCGAGTAAGGAATTTTGTGAATATCCGCGTTACCTGTTTCGATGATTCGCGTAGGCTGCCAGACAAAATGCCTACGTCGATCAGCTTTCCTGAACCTTCACCCAGTGGATCCAGCCCCTGGAAACGGACGACCATTTTTGGCCCTCTGTGAGTATGCTTAATCTGCAGACGGTGATTCCCGTCGTTAATTCTGGTCCAGGGCAATTGGTGCTGGTTCTCCGTCTTGGGCGACGTCGTTGGGGACCTCGGATACGGGGTAAGTGCGTACCCCTGACGTCTTGATGGTTCTGCTGAAGCAATTCAAGCGGGATATTCCCATCAATTTCCAAGCCCTTCGTTCTAAGACTCGACAATTCAATTTCAGTACCGGTGGCACTCAAAGACGTATCATCCGCACAGACTATACATTACCATCTAGAAAGCATCGCCTCGGGCACTACGGATCCACCTGGAAAGTTGTACACATCTCATGCTGCCATCGCTCTTCTGGAGACACTCGAAATTGGAGGGTCTTGCGCTCGCCTGGTTCCCGGTGACACAGCGACTCTGGAACATCGGCGAGTCTTCGACGCGTTTGCCACTAAGCTGGGGGAAGGTGGTCTGGTTCGTTGTCTGCTCTGTGAATACACCGGATCTTTAACTGACCCTCTCGTCAGTTCGTTGTGATGGCAAGCTCGGAAGTCCTAGCTTGCTGCTCGTCGACAAACGAGGACTACACCAAGAAGCTCGCATTGGCTACCGCGTTGCGCGGTTTGTCCGAAACCGTGGTGGTATCGCATGTCAAGGTGGCTAACTATTCCGCGTTCGCCGACGCCGCAGCGCAGGCGGAGAGTGTTCGTTGGTAGACCCACGTTAGACTCTACTATCATTCATCATCTACATCAGTTATATCTTGGTTTTTACTGTATTTATCTTCATTTGCACCGAATTGTGGGGTTGGGGTTTGCGCGGCCACGTGATGCGACGCGTCGACGCAGTCGATCGAAATGGGCTTTCGTCTCCGCAGTGATTACATACAGTATGCTTCGCAGAGCACCCACCACGATAGACGGGAAACTCGTCGATAGACACCAAGAAAGTATTCGCGTCAACAAGCCATTCAAGGTCCCAACCCTCGTTGTACAGCGTGCTCAGCCGCAGAGGAAGAGAAAGCGCGTCTCTTACAAGGAAGCTCAGGGTCCCGACGACGACGACGACACATATTCAGATTCTGGCTCGAAATCAGCGAAGAGGAGAAGGCCATCCGATGACGCTGAAAATTCCCCTGCTGATCCCACCCATTCTTTTCCTGTTTACAAGCCAAAGCCCTTCAACGAGCTATTTGGTCCGCGTAGATACACCATCCCCGTTATGACAAACGAGAATGGTGAGATTGTCAAGGCGATCCAATCGAATCCTTCGCTCGGCATAAGGCCCCAGGTAAAGCTTATACCCCGACCTCTACATGACCCAATGGAGGATCACGCGATCGTCCTCTATGACCCCACCATCGATACGCGGGAGACGGACGAGGAGAGAAAGGCGCGAGAGAAGGAAGAGCTCAGGGCACAGGCAGAGAAGGAAGCAAGAGAGAAAACTGCAGGACTGTACAACCCACATAAGAGCCTAAGAGATTTACTAGGCGGTGGCAAAGAGAAAAGGGTGCCCGATAACAAGGTACCGGTGGTCATCGACCCACGCCTTACCAAAGTTCTGCGCCCTCATCAAGTCGAAGGCGTCAAGGTACGTGCTACCTTCCTTGATCCGCGATCCTAGCTCAATCTGTCTTGTCGTAGTTCTTGTACCGTTGTACGACTGGGATGGCCGTTGAAAATCAGTATGGCTGCATCATGGCCGATGAAATGGGCCTCGGCAAGACGCTGCAATGTATCGCTTTACTTTGGACGCTCCTCAGACAGTCCTCGCACGCTGGGAAGCCGACCATTGACAAATCCATCATCGCCTGCCCATCTAGTCTGGTCAAGAACTGGGCAAATGAGTTGGGTAGGCTACTATTGTATCGCAACTACAACGGTATGGTGATCAATCGTCTTTGTAGTAAAGTGGCTCGGCAAAGATGCCATAACACCTCTGGCCGTGGATGGAAAAGGTGGGAAGGCCGAACTGCTCGAGAAGGTGGCACGCTGGGTCGCGGCCAGTGGGAGAAACGTCACACAGCCAGGCGAGTCGACTGTGCGTTATCCAGTGTCATGGGCTGACTCCCGAGTCGTAGTGATGATTGTCTCGTACGAGACATTGAGAACTCTGACAGTGCATTTAGCCAATTGCAAGATTGGTCTTCTGCTTTGCGACGAGGGACATCGCTTGAAGAACTCTGGTATATGAACATGTATCCTTTTCCCTGTCCTTGCTCATCCAATGCATCCCCGTACCTAGAATCGCTTACATTCCAGGCTCTCAACTCTCTTGACGTGAAGCGCCGCGTGATCTTGTCTGGCACTCCCATCCAGGTATCAATCTTACTCAGATGATGTGCATTCACTTGCTGAAATGCATATATTATCTCCTAGAACGACCTTTCTGAGTACTTCTCCCTGCTAAACTTCGCGAACCCCAATTTCTTAGGCTCCAAGAACGATTTTCGGAAGAACTTCGAGAACGCCATCATCCGCGGCCGGGACGCAGACGCGACTGACAATGTGAAAGCCACGAGCGAAAAGAAGTTAAAAGAGCTTGGTGAGATGGTTTCCAAGTTCATCATTCGTCGGACGAACGATCTTCTTTCTAAATACCGTGCGTTATTATACCGATCACTGCTTCCCCACACTCTGACTTCCAACTTTAGTTCCGGTCAAATACGAGCAGGTAGTATTCTGCGGACTATCAGATTTCCAGCTCTCCCTGTACAAGCTATTTATTTCGTCTCCCGAAATTCAAGCGTTACTTCGAGGTGTGGACTCGCAGCCTTTGAAGGCAATTAACATCCTCAAGAAACTCTGCAACCACCCTGAACTACTCGATCTGCCGAACGATCTTCACGGATCAGAGCGTTTAATACCTGAAGGATTTTGCGGACCTGGTCAAAAGACAGCTGCGAAGGGGCGCGACAGGAATCAAACTGTACACTACGAGTGGAGCGGCAAATTTATAGTGCTAGAAAGGTGTGCTTGAATTTGCTTGCAGGAGACACACTAAAAACTCGTGAAAGATTCTTGCATCGTATTCACACCGAAACCAATGACAAGATTGTCCTCATCAGTAACTACACTCAAACATTAGATGTTTTTGAGAAGCTCCTCCGCAGCAAGAAGTGAGTCCAAATGTATCTCAGTTCGCCTGCTCTAACGCTCTTCTGCTTCTATAGGTATGGCTACTTCCGTTTAGACGGCACAATGTCCATCACCAAGCGCCAGAAGCTTGTTGACCAATTCAATGATCCCGAGGGCAAAGAATTCGTATTCTTGCTCAGTAGTAAGGCTGGTGGATGCGGGATCAATCTCATTGGGGCAAATCGTTTGATTTTATTCGACCCAGGTAAGACTTCCTCCTTGAGACGCTATGCTTCTCTCACACCGGCCCTCAGATTGGAATCCCGCGGCAGACCAACAAGCTTTGGCGCGTGTCTGGCGCGATGGTCAAAAGAAAGAATGTTCGTGTTGCACTGTTTTACCTTGCCTATAAACCATTCATTTAACGGCTTTCTGGGCAGGCTTCGTCTATCGTTTCATATCCACAGGCACTATAGAAGAAAAGATATTCCAGCGTCAGGCGTCCAAGCAGGCCCTTTCTTCGGCCGTGGTAGATGAGAAGGAAGATGCAGAGCGTCACTTTTCGATCGGCGCGCTCAGACAACTGTTTTTGTTTAATGAACACACGGAGTGCGAGACGCACGAAACCTTCAAATGCAAGCGCTGCAGGAATGGCAAGCAGATCGTTAAAGCTTCGGCCCTGCTCTATGGTGATGCCAGCACGCACGTATCCACCTATTTCTGACATTTCAAAGTTACCTGACACAAGCATCTCTTTAGGTGGAATCACTTTACTAACGGGGAACTGAGAAACAACCACGACGATTTACTCAGAGCTGAAGTAGGTTACCCTGAGGTGTCATTCGTTTTCCAATACGTTAGCCATTAGTTCTCTGTCCATCACATGCCTAAGTTATGACAACACATATCGGACAATGTACGCTAGTATTACATTCCACACAAACCACAGGCAGTATAAGTATTATAAGAAATCAGACCAGCTTCCCCATTCTCCCCTGACAGGTCGCACCTTGACCTTCTCACCTGTCAAGCCAAAATATGACGCCTTGTACCATGACTGCATCTCTTCTTCATGATAAGGTCCGAACACCTGCCCTTCCCCACCTGTAGAGCCTGGGACATCCCACTTGTATTCGTACTTGACGTCTGCAGACGGAGGAACCCAGGAAGGATCGACTTTGCCGGCTGACCTTACGGAGCGCACGATCTCTTCATACGTTCGCGAGTAGATGTCGGTGTCGCCAAGCGCGAGCAGGGTCGAAGCGAGATGTGTGAGCTGCTCGACGTCCGACATTGAGCTGTGGCGTTGGCCCGCGGCGGTCGCACTCGAATCTTGCGAGGAGGCTTTTGCCGTCTGCGAAGCGGCAGAGCTACTGTAGGTAGTAGTGGGATAATTTAGACTTGGGGAAACCTAAAGGCGGAATAGAAAAAGAGAGAGCTCACCCGGACTGCTTCGCCTTGGCCTTGGCCTGCTTGGCCCGCGCACCGAGGCGCTGCAAAGCCTCGAGCACGGTCTCGCCCTTCTTGAGCATGGCGAGCACGTCGCGCTCGACGGCCTCCTTCCCGCCCCGCATCTCGAGCTCGCGCTCCTCCTCGCGCATCTTCTCCATCAGCGCCTTCTCCCGCCTGCGCTTCCGCCTCCGCGCGAGCTTGATCTCGCGCTCGCCGAGCCCGTCCATCCACCGATCGTGCAGCGCGTGCGGGTCAAAGTTCCGCACGTACATCCCGTCCGCGGAGAACTTGCCCTCCTCCATCTCCTCGCGCATGTTGAACGAAGACAGCTCGTACCCCATCCCGGCCTTGTTCCGCCGCTCCGCGTCGTCTTCGTCTTCGGGCTCGTCAAGGTCAGAGTCGCCAGAGCCGGACCCGTCCTCATCGCCTGAACCGCGCCCGAACTCTTGCCCTTCGATGTCGCCCAGGCGCAGGAATTCCTCGCCGCGCTTATTCTTCTCGCCTGATTCGGCGGCCTTGTCATCGACCTCTTTCGGACCGGTGTCGAACATGTCTTCGTCTTCGTCCGCCGCACCCTCGGCACCAGTTCGACGGCTGAGGACTACACCTTCGCCATCGTCACTCGAGTCGGATTCGTAGCCCTCCGTCTTGACGCGCCCTTTGCGTGTCGCAGAGGGATTTTCAAGAGCCTCATCTACCTCCTTGGCAAAGTTGGCCTCGTCGTCTGCAGGCTCGAGGAAGCGTGTCTTTTTTGTTGGAGGGAGGTTAGTTCCCATAGAATCTGTGTAACTTGTCGTCCGTTTGGCCTGTCCTCGTGGGGCCATGATATGGGGAGTGTGGTGGTAAAGGGTCTTTACTGTGGGCCGGTGGCTACACGGGCAATCGTTGGATCGTGGGAAAGTGGTGATAAGCTACAGTTGCTTGAAATGACAACCAATACAAGACAAGTCCAAGATAGGGCACGTAGATTATGCGTGATTAGAGATCAACTAATCCTTGACATCCGTCTCCTCCGCAGTAACAGGTAATCGGCGTCGTGGGGTATACGGCTCTTCTACACCATCAGCCCGCATTAAACCTTCCTCCTCTGGAGCGGTTACCTCGCGGGAGAACGCCCGGGATCCGCGTGCCCGGGGTTGTGGGCGGTATATGAAAGACTGGGTAACAATGGTCACATCAAACATGAGTGTGCCACCGCTCCCGAGGAGATAACTACAGGAAGCATTGAGATGTGAGAAGGGTCGATTCTTTGAAGACTTACGGCATGCTCTCGGTGAGAAACTTGGACGACTCCTCAAGAGGGCCGTGCATATTGGGCGAAGAGAGTATAGACAGCACATAGAAAAGATTACCCAAGAAAGCAAAGACAAAAAGATACATCGATAGTCCCTGTAAAAAGGATTAAATACGGGAACGGTCATATGCTCAGAGGCAACTATACCTCTACAGATTTCCTAACGAACTTCGGAAATTTTCACGATAAGTTACGGAGTACCACTTGACCCACCTAGACACGCACATTTTTCCATATTTGTGGCAACCTGGATGTCAGATAGAGTGTCGTGCAAGCCCAGGCTGAGATACGACCAATGACACGCTCCAAAGGGGGTCCAGCTACTGGTCGTCCGTCTTTGGAAACACCTTCATCTTGTAGGGCGGCAAACACCAGGTCTACGGTACCCAATGGCGGGCTCTCGTGTGTGGGCGAATGGGTGGACAAGGTGGGGGCAGGCGTTTCAAGTGATGATAAAACCCTCCCGGGCGGAACGACCACGCCACTTTCGGCACTAAACTGACGCATCCCCAGCGTCCCAATCCCGAATAATGCCCAAGCACCCATGAAGACCATGCTCGCACCACGTTTGTTAGCTCGCGAGTTCCGCCTGCGTTGACTCCCTTCCTCACCGTGAAACCAGTCATGCTCCCCTTGAGGATCTAATGAAGAGAGGTCGGCACGCCGTAAGGAGCGACCGCGAGCCAATGGATCCAAGTCCTCTACAGTGGATGACATCTGAAGCGAAGGCGGTATCGAGGAGGATGGCATGCCTTGGCGACTTCTCGAGCGACTGTGGCCGAGAGGAAGGTGACTTTCTCTGCTCCGGAAGCCGTGTTTAGGCAGACCAGACCTCTCTGAATGAATGCTATCTCCCAACATGGCGAGAGCATCCTCGTCTGCATCGTCATCCTCTTGTTGGCTCAGACGACGTGAATCATTGTCAAGGAGGCCATCCAAGCTGCGTCGAGTGTGAACATATGCTTGAGTTGCAGGTTCATTCCTTTGGGCAAGCACTGCCGCAGCCGAAGCTACATTAGCTGCAGCGGCAGAAAGGGTGCGGTAACGAGACGGCGCCCTCTCTCTCGATGGGTGATATGCAAGCGAACCAGCGCGGGAGCGCGGCTGGGTAAAAGCTGATACGGTCGGAGTCGCGGTCTTGCGATAATAAAAGTACTGGGATAGCAGGGTGATATCGACGATGCAGAAATATGAAGCGAGTAATGTCTAGTGAGTCATGAGTTTCGGCTGGCAATGTGGCGAAGCGGTGGGATTACTTGGAATGGGAGTTGGTGCGTGAGTATGCATCCGATGAGGTTGGTCAAATCGCCTATGAGTCAAATCGCTGTGAGCAGTCATCGACGATACATGTGTCGATCGTACCGAGTAACCAGTTGGCGAGGAAAGGGAGGGCAAGGCCCTCCACGGATTGTCGGCGAGCATTTTCGATGACCTGACTGGTAAGGAAAGATAGTACAAATGGACCACGGAAATGGAACAGTTCGACTCACGGGAATTGGGCGCCCAACCAGAAAAATACAGACATGAAGCCAGACCAGTCGCTGAAGGACATGACAGTAGGAGTAGAGGAGGAAGACGAAAGCCTCAAAGCGGCGCCCAAGTCCCGAGTCCCGAGTCGAGTCCGACGTCGTCGGTGTTCGTTCCGGTGCTCCTTGTCTCTGTCTCACTCTTCGGCTCCTGTTCATGTCCTCCTCGCCTTCAATTTCTGTTTCCCCACTCTCACCTCGCCAACTGGCAAGTCCAAATCTCCTTTCTTTGGGTTTCCCTCACCCTTACCTCCTTCCCCCTGTCGAAAGCGTGCGCTCATCCTTGACTATCTCGTCCAACGTTGTTACACGCGTACAGCAAGAGCTTTTGCAGTTGACAGTACCATACGACACCTCGACGCGGATGGCGATGAAATACGTTGTCCACGCGGAGAGGAAGACTCCTCCGGCGTTACCGAAGATGTATTGCGCCAGGCTGACCTCAGGCAAGGTACATGCTCTTACCGTGCCATGCACTCACCCTCTCACCTGTGGATGCAACCCGTTTAGATGTTCAAACCTCCATCCTCTCTGGTCGCATTGATGATGCAATTAACTGCCTGAATGCCAACTTCCCTTTCACCCTCCCATCATCATCAACCTCAACATTTGCGGACGCCGAGTCGTCTACCCCAACAGAAGCAGAAGAACGATCTCAATCAAAACTCGTCAAGACCGTGCTCCCTTTCACCGTAGAACCCGCGCATCTGTTTCTCGACCTTCGCATTCTGGCATTTATTGAAGAATCCCGCACCAAACCTCTACCATACCCGTTTACAATACCTACTGTTTCTGATTCCGAACTAACCATTCGAATATCTCCACCAAATAATTTTCGGGACCCATCCGACGAAGCCGATGGCGACGCCCACCTTGACCGATTATTGAAGCATGTACACGAAATATACGACTGCGCACAAGCTCTACAGGACCCACACGAACGGGCTGAGTATCAGCACGAACTCAGCGCCGTTAGTGGCCTGTTGGCATACAAGGTACCCGAACAGAGTCCCATGGCAAAGTACTTGACCCAGGAACGGAGGGAAGCAGTTGCCGATGAGATGAACAGTGCAATCCTTTGTACGTCGTTCTCTTCCCTGATTTCAGGTGTCGAAATCCTGACGCGAAGGCTGTAGATCGAGCAGGCTCCCCTCCAATCTCGTATCTTGAACTTTATGTTCGATATAATACCGTTATCTGGAACTACATGAACGAGCATGAATTCCGCGTAGGGCCTTCCCGGGGTTGGCCAACCGGAATCGTGCACCCTTCACGGCCACAACCTACTGTCGCATCGGTCCCTTCTGGCGCAAAGGCGTCCATGTCAAGAAGAGAAGAGACTGAGGTCTGCTTGCGTTTCTTACTGCCCTTCTCTCGATTGCTAATTCTGTACTTAGCTAGTACCTGCCTTCAATCTCAGCCGGTTTCTATCCACCTGATGCGAAGACATCGTACACCCACCTTTCACCGAGGCGGCACTCTCCCCCAGGACGCCCGGGTATTGTAATAGATGTACTCGCCATATTGTGTAGCTTGCACGTTGTATTCAAATCTGGGCAATTGTATTTGCATCCCAGCTGCCCCATTGTGCACTAAGTCCTCTTTTGAAAATGGCTAGGTTACAACCGTGACATCCTCCCACCGCCCTTCGTTGACCTTTCTCAGTTCTTCCGATGTAATTCCACAATCACGGCACCCCAGCACCTTCAAGTACGCCCACCGGCTCCACGCAACCCTCTCCAGAGCCCGCTCTTCACCCCAAGCAGGTTCCGCGAGCCACGGGTTAAACGAAATGTCCAAGAGCTCGAGAAGCGGACACTTGTCCGGCAATCGATGCACCGGAATAGGCGCCGATAAGTGGACGAGCGCGAGGCGCGTGAGCGAGGGCGGCAGAGCAAGGAGAGCGGGAATCGACAGTGAAGTCGACACGACCGCGACGGCCGTAAGCGGCCGTCGCTCATCTTCATCCTGTCCTTGCCCTTGCCAACCATACTCTGCGGCATCCCAATCCCCGACCCCAAGCGCCTCCGATTCCAACCCTCCCTGGTCCCCCTCCTCCCCGTTCCCGCCCCCGCCAGCGTGTCCGACCCGGTTCAAGTTGTGGACCTGAGCCCGAAAAAAGAGTTCCGTGCGCACCGACCACGCAGGCTCGACGACGACAAGCTCGCCCTCGACCTGATCCCACCCCGCTTCTTCCTCGACCCCCCAAAACGCGCGCAAGCCCGCGGCAGAAAGCGGACTGTGCACCGCGCACAGCCGCACAGCCAGCTTCCTATGATGCGGAGCGAGATACGGCACGAGTTGCTCGAGGAACGACGATGACGACGACGACGATGACTCGGATTCGAGGTCGTCCGCACCGCTCACCGTACCCTGACCGCAGTGTTCCAGCAGGACGCGCAGGCAGCACTCTTCCAGACTCGGAAGACATGGACGTGGGCTTGGGTCGTTTTCGTCTTCATTTTGCGAGAAGAAGAGCGATAGCGCCTTCGCGCGCCATGCGGGGCCCTCCGAGACTTTGACCGTTGGTGCAATTGGTGCGGCAGCCCAACTCCGTGGGATGGGTCCCGCTGCGGTTGTACGAGTAACCTTCACATCAACATCGAGAGCCTGGGACAAACGATGGGGCTGCGGACCATATATTTCAGCATACGGCAGTGAATGTCTGACCGATTGGGGTGCGGAAAGTGCAGTTTCTCCAGGTCTGTCACTTGAAGTACGTTGGGCATTTAGCGTGCGCCGGAAATGTTCGCCGCTGTCGGTCTGTCACTTGGGGGTACTTCCAAGGCAAGGGTTCAGGCGCACCGCAGAGTATGAAGAAGATTATTCACGTCCTTGCTTCCCTTGGACGGCCGAGAGACTGGACCTCTCATATCGGGCGAGGTCAGACGGCGTTGGCGATGTTTGAATGGTCCGACCGCGAACTTAGTTATCTCAATAATCAGGCATCAATTACAAAGAAATGACATTCGCATGCACCATAGGCATAAAATGGATGAGAAAAGGGCCTGATGCATACATGTCTTTATGGAAGTGATACATGAGGAACCGAATCCCACCAACGATGACCCGGACCAGAACTTAGTTCATCTGCCGGACAAGGGTGTTGATGTTGGCTTCCCGGTTACCAAAGTCTCCGCCCTCAACATAATGCTTGAACTTGCGCGTTCTCCATCCCCCGGTAGGATTCGAGAGTTTAAACGGCCAGAGGAAGTTTGACGCCTAGAGGAACATACAATCAGAATGGATCTAAAGCTGCGACTATGACTGTCCCGACCTGTTTGAAGTTGGGCCCGACAGTGAAAATCTCGTGTACGAGATCTTCAGCGGACAAAATGTCATACTTTCCAAGAGCGTTCTCGATGACAGAGTTATTGGATAGAGGGACACGCTGGCGGTTGACCTTGCCGTAGCCGCGCTTATAGATTAGCTCGCGGACAGTCTTTAGGTTTGGTTCGCTAAAGCAATGTCGTGAGATCAGAGACAACGTCCCATGCTTGGACAATAGCAAACGGCATACCCATAAGTAACGTAGGGCTCAACAAGACGGAGCATCTGTTGAGTTGCCTTGGTCACACGCACAAACACACCAGTGTTGATCTGCAAAAGACGGAGCAGTTGGAGAATTTTTCGTGGTTTCGGTGCAATTTCGTTGATACTATTTAGATGATGTTAGTTCATAGTTTTGGCCAGGCTAGGTCGTTACTGACCCTCGGATACGGATAACGAACAGCACCTTGGGTTGAGCAGGCACATAGAAGTCACCGGAGGTACGCGCTGCGCGCTTCAGGCGGATCTCTTCCCTCTCCTTTGATAAATACTCCTTCACATAAGATTCAGCACGCTTGAAGATGACCTTGCGTTTTGCTTTCGAAGCCTGTGAAAAACAATGGGTTAAGCATTGTGAAACCCCATACATTGAGGCTGGCTCAGTCCCGAAAGATGGTTGATTGGAGGCAGCACATAAAACCGTAGTTTTACTAGCCGTTCCAGGATGGATATGCATCACATAGGCGATAACAGAGTAACGCGCACCTTTTTGGCGGCTGCAGCCTTTTCCAAACGCTCCTCGCGTGCCTTTTCATTTTGCTTCCTTTTCTTGAGGAGGGTCTCAGGAACTTCGATGTCCTGCCAGAGGTTGTAATCAGAGAAGCCTGGACACTAAAGGTGGCTATGCATGCTCACCGCAACGGTCGGAACACTATGGCGAAAGTTGGCTTAACATCAACATAACTCAGTAGCAGGGAATAACCAACGTACGTAGTTGAGGCCGCCATCGTCTTGATATATGATCTTGGACACCGTCTCGTCTCGTTGGCGTTCACTCACTTTCAATTGTCGCCTACCTGTGGCTAAAACTGTATAGTATGACTAATCATTTCTCACATTATATGTAAATAAATAAATAAAAATTCTTAATCTAATCTATCCTCACCCAGCACCCTCCACAAATGCACCGAGTCCACCACCTGCGCCGCCACACATGCCACTGTGAAAAAGATGACCCTGGGATGGGACCGTCCCCCCTAAGACTTAATTCATGCTGTTGCGACTTGCCTCCGCATCTCACGCAAACCCGTGTGGGCCTGCGACGGAGTAGAATCCCCTTGGAGACTATGTCCTGCCCTTCACCAACATATTCGCTCGATTTTTTCATTTTTCCAATCTCGGATACGAATTCTTGGGGTTCGATAAAGAGTCGCGATTTTTCGATGGCATCCGATTTGGACACTGTCTGTGCAATCTCCCACAGGAGAGGATAAAGCTTTGGCACGGGATTACATGCAGCGAGACTTCGCCGCACGTCAGTTGCTGTATGACATTGAGCACCATAACCACACTAGCGATTAAGTAGCCGGCCTACCATTAAATCCACCAGTCTTCTCTGGGATCTGCGTAAGCAACAACTCCAGGGCCTGAAGGTTGATACCAGAGTTGTCCACAGTGTCGAGTAGAGCGTTCTTTGCGATGGCGCTGTTTTCTCCGTTGGGGTCGACACTCCTCAGTTGCTCATAAAGTTTTCTGACGTCACCTACGGTAACGCGAAGCTTAGCCAACGCGTCCGGATAGAGCAAGTTCAACAGTATAGGATGTATTGAGGGGTTTGTTTGTTTTTCTATGGAGGGCTCTTCAAGAACAGTCAGAACAATCACCATTCCATGACATACCTGTGATTTCTAACCCGTCCCCAGAGTCACCCAAAAGGACGCACTCCCTCATCAATTCCCTCAAGAAATCCACGAGCCAGGTGCTCAGTACTATGAGTGGCCAGCTGTTCTCTTCGACAATTGTAAGTGACGACAGATGAACAATAACGCGATGCCTACCGAGCCCAATGCCGTCACCGTCCACACAATCTTCAAAAGCACTATGGCAGGCGATGACGGAGCAGAGATCTTGTATTGTCTTCCAGCGAGTTGTAAAATCATCCTTGTCAAATTTCTTTGGCATCCTTTCACCTTTCAAGCTGCCACAATTACCTCTCTGCAAGCCGAGTGTAACGACCATCTCACCGGTAAACCTCGAGGAGGATGCCAAGGAAATCATGGAACCATACGTCCCGTAATCCATAATCGTGTGACTCCAATGCTTCAAGGACTCCACACAGGACGCTTTCAATCTCTTGGACACTGACTACACTGAGTGAAAGTTGATGAGCAACGTCCGATATGGTTCGTTTTGACCGGATGGCCGATACAAGGGCGGAAACGAAGTCAGGGACGTGAGGATGCTCGACCGCTAACCGAAACCAGTGTGAGAACTGAAAACGGAATGAAGTAGGAGTAGGGTCCGTCTACCTGGATTGTTGCTCTGAAACCTTTTAGGTATTGCGTGAATAGTTAACCTCGAGGTGGTTGTCGTCGACTGGGAGACAGCACAGAGGAGGGCGGCATTGGGGGAGAGGGCAACGTTAACTGGGGCTGAAAATAAGATGGGCGATAAGGGCTAAGTAGAACAAATTTCACAGTCAGAGCTCACGGTACCCATAGGAGCTCTCGCTCCAACCCATTAAGAGTGGCTCCGAACCCCACTCAGGGTGAATATCAAGCGACGGGCTGGGGCCAATGCATAAGAAGACGAAAGGTTATTTAACGAAACCGTCTCACAGTTTCAACACTGTCATACTACCGCTGGGAGTCTTCGCTGACGAATTTCTTTTCGAGTAACACGCTGGACCCTGGGCACTCAGACTACCGGCGACGATTGTATTTGCACGAGGAGATCGATGATGGGGTAATATAAATGTCAACGTTTCAGAAAAGGTCTTTGATATCAGCCTCGCAGGTGACTGCATCATGGACAGTGAATATCCTGTAGTTGTGCCATCGCAAAGAAAAACGAACCCATTCTGAGATGTTGGAGTGGGGATGTACTCTCTTGAAAAGACCAAAGACGATTAGTTCCGATTTAGGGATTGTTGAATCCGCTCCGGAAGAAAGGCGAGTCTCCGTCCCAGAGGCGTGATCATCACATTTACCAAGGTCCAAGAGTGACACGCATAAGTACATCTTTATAATGGGTGCTGAGCTTGATTCGGCCATGGTGGACTGTGGTGGATCGCCAGGACAAAACATGATGGAACTGAGCGGATGAGCATCACATCTCAGAGGGGGAAGGGGGCTTGCGAAGAGAACTAATGCAATATTGGTATCCGAGAGCGTAGAGTGTATCACGCAATACTTACGTGTCTGTGAACCGTCAAAGCCTAAACGAACTTCACAGAGTTCAACGTTAGACTCTTGCGCCCAACTCTCCCAATCTACTGACTCGACCAAGTGCACGTCGTGAAAGTGGGGAGATAGCTCGGGGACTTCATCGAGCCCGAGCGAAATGAGGGATGATTCCAGGGGAAGAGGGTTTGGCCGTGAGCGAGTTGCAACCAGAATTGTAGACTCTGGATGGTAAAACGTTCAGATCATATTTGAGCCCAATAGGAAACAGGATGCGAACCATTGTAGCCAAGGCCAATAGCTGCATGCGTGCAATAACGGCTTTCGAAGCCGGGGAGGGGATCGAGATTCGAATGGACGCTATTGGCGTCGCGAGGTTCGTCGCGCCTCTCAAGAGAGCAAGATACGGTCGCTATGCTGGACTGTTGAGGACCAGATCGGACACAACAAAGCTGCACCTGAAGGTTCTGTGTAATAAGCACAAGCGTAGGCAATGAGACCAACACCGCGGGTCCGAGTGGAGGAAGCCTCGATGTATTTCGGCCGGAGTCGGCGACCCACTATCACATATGTGAATGAGTATTTCGAAGGCGTTCAAGGTATCCTCCTGTACCTCTCTAACATGACCCAGCCATTTAGCGGACACGACACCCCTGCCACGGGCGAAGCTGATGGACTCGATCATATCCCACCCATCTGCGTGTTGAGCACGCCAAAAGCACCCCACCCCGGGTATTTGCCGGCCGGGGAAGTATGCAAATAACCAATTCTCATCGGGTGATACGCAGAGGATAGTGGGAGGGTCATATGATCCTGGCGCATTGGCGATGATAGGAGGGGATTGAAGTCGAAACTGTCTTGATGACGGGAATGCGCGGCCAACAATGGCAGACTCGCTTTCGTGAGCGAAGAGGATGGCTCGACTGGTCCATACGACTGGTCTGTGAACCGTGAGTTGAACCGTAACGTGTCAAGTGAGAAAATAGTGAGACCTGCGTCGTTGCTCTACAAGAGCGTAAAAATTCCACCAATGGGACGAAAGCGTTGATTGTATGGGGTCGTCTTTTGCTTTAGTCTTGAGAGGTGCGGCCGCGGTTGTGGTCGTGGTCGTCGCGTTCATCTTGAGGAAATCGGGCCGGTGCACCAACCAGACACGGTGATGATACAGCCAGTCGTGCTCGTAGAACGGGATATCGAATCTGTTCACACTCAGGTTATCATTCAGACATTTTCGGATCGGGTCCTTGTTATTGTAACGCAGCTACAAAAAGCAGGGACACTTGTACGCCAGTTGCGATTCTGTTCCGCAATCCTTTTCGTCTGACCGGCTTACTAGATCCAGGCCTCAGTGCCGTCCACCATTGGCCTTGCTGAGACGTCTTCAGATGACTTTGCATCTGATGCTACTAGTAGCACTCTACCACCAGTCCACCCTTCGATCGACTTGACCTACCTGTTCGGAAATGCACCATCCCAGGATCGGCAGACATTATATTCATCCTACGCCGCCCAGATCGCGACCCTCGTATGGACCTCGGATCAGATTGGGGCATCCCATAATCCCGTAGTCGTTGGAATCGCATTGAAGCCGCCTCGCTCTTCCGAGGGGCCCTCCGGTACAGACAGAGCCACGTTTCTTCAAGTCATGGACCTTGTTCGAGACGCACTCAACACTTCGCGCACTACATGAACCGCATCCATGGGGACGGAAATGTTGGTTGCAGAGGGTGTTCGTTTGTGTAGAATAATGCATAAAATGTAACAGTGTCAGATATCACTTTTCTTTGGCTTGGGCCAATAACTTCGACCAATCCTGATCAGCGTCCGAACCTGTCCCTGCCGGGTGTCTCTGTGCGCGGTTGGCCTGGTATCTCTCAAACTTCCAGCGCACAAGCGCGTCCAGCTTTTGTTCTGGAGCTGGTGCCGTCCGAGGATTTGTCTCGTAGAGGTAATACGCGAATACACCAGTAAAGATGCCCAAAAAAGGGTCCAGGGAGCTAGCCAGTGAATAATTAGGACGGCGCTCGCCCGATGTGGTAAGCTGCAACTGACCGAGATAACAACGCTGGAGGCATGTTGTGGGATGTGGGTAAACGTGGTGATGCCAGACTGAGCGATATACGCTGAGGAATAATCTTGGCGCGACGTTACGTGTACGTGTCCAGGTGGCAGGTCTAGAACGACAAACTTTGTTGTTGCCGAGCGACCCACCAGCGTCTCAGGTTGCTGGCAGCTTTGACCATACCGTGACCATCACAGTTCCAACTAGCCTCATTCAATGTCGTCCCTTACTCTTGAGCGTCAGATACGCCCAATTTATGGTGTGTCAGCTTTTTAAAGAACTCGCGGCCGACATCATCTCACCTCTGTCAAATAGACGCTCTGGACAGTGGGTCCCATAAATCGGCACTAGTGACCTGTAATAAACTACTCAAAAAGCACCCCAAAAACGACCATCTCAAGGTACAGTACTCGTGTTGCCTCTGAAAATTCCATGCCAAAATTTGATTTTCGGTTAGGCGCTGAAGGCTCTCGCTCTCACCCGCGCTCAGAAATTTGATGAAGCCATTGTACTCTGCGAAGAGGTACTAGCAACGAAACCGACAGATGATGGGACCATAAATGCGCTCATGCATGCTCTGCGCCATCTCGGCAGATGTCAGTAGGCTGGTACATGTTCCCGCGTGACACAAGACTGAATCGGTGCTCGGTAGTCACTGATTTGGTAAAACTATTCGAAGACGCGTTCAAGCAGCAGCCTGACAACGATGAATTTGGTCGCCAAGCTTTCTTTGCAAATGTGCGTACGGGGAACTGGAAAGCCGCCCAACTGGTGAGTCTCCATACCTTGCTCATGTGTCCGGCTGCAACACTGTGTGGACGACTCTGCCTTCCCGGTGCACCCTGACTTTGCAGTAGCTCCACTAACTAATCTGCCTTAGCTAGCCAACAAATTAAACAAGCAATTCCGTAACGAGCGCTACGTATTTTGGGGCATAACATGCACATTTTTACAGGTCACGTTTACTCTCCTTATCCTCACTGTACACTTACACTCGATCATAGGCCAATGACCCCATGACCGCACCGGAGATGCGTGATATCCTGCTAAAGTTGGCTCACCGGCTTATCGCGGCTGCTTGGAAACAAGTGGAAGTGCATCCGGATCGACTTCATCTGTATACCACTATTCTCCACCAACTTGGACTCTATAAGGATGCTCGGGAACTGTTAGACACCGAGTCGGGGCGGTTTATCTGTGCTCGCAATCTCTCCTGCGACTACTTGCGTCGGGAGATCATGAAGGCCGGGGGCTGGCAGACGGAAGAAGGGGATATCGCAGAGCAACGGATAGTAGAGAAAAGGTCAGCCATGCTGCAATATACCGAATACATCTGCCATCTAGAGGCCTCTGCAGGGATCGTAACTGGCTCGAGTTTGTCTCTATCCTAGATGCCACTTTCCTCATTTCGACACACAACCAGTCAACGCAGCTCGACCTCGCACAGCGAGTGGAAAAAACGCGAGACCTCTTCACAAAGATTGCCGACGAGGACGGCAGTCACGATAGGGCAGCCTGGTTGGGTCTGCTGGAACTCGAGAGGCTTTGTGTAGTCCACCAGGTACCTTCAGGTGTGTAAATCCTCGGCTTTCCATGAGCCCACTCCAATATCAGTAGAACCTTCTCGTTCTCTGAATCTCCTGAAGCGCTACTTCGAGATTCTCGGAGACAAGTCAGCGTGTTATGAAGATATACAGCAATATACAGACCTTGATCCCGAAGTGTCGGCCGACTGGATTGCCTTTCTTAACGGAACAACCCACACTCCCGTAGGTATCTCAAAATGTACCTAGTTCAGTGCTAAATTCCTCGTAGTCCTCAGGGGTTGCCCTTCGGCGATCCATCAATGCGCATAAGCTGCTACGATACAGCTTGAATGCAACGCAGTTGACTGTGGATCTGGAGGGTGCCCGAGCTGCAGACCTTGTCCGCGAATATTTCGAGGCCTCACCTTTAGGAAGAAACCTCCCAGATTTAGAGCTACAACCTTCGGATGACCTGGCAATCCTCGCCGCGCAAGTATACGTAAACATGTTCGCCCTCGACGACGCGGTGGCCCACCTTCACAACGCAGTCGTCATATTAGAATATGCATCGAGAAAAAGCCCCCAATCATATCAAATCCACCTGGAACTGGTTAGGATTTATCGCCTCTTGGGTATGTCTGTCGACTCTCGACGCATTCTTTACACCTGAGATTTTCTTTTGATATTAGGCGCGCCCCAACTAGCTTTGGACCATTATCGTCTCTTAAACGTGAAACAAGTCCAGAACGACACTATGTCGTACCTGATTCTCTCTCGTGCCACTACGTTCTCGTTGGCGGCCACAGGCGATCTGACGTATGCCTCCGAGTGCCTGGAGTCTAGTCATATCTACTTTAGTAACTCTCAGGAAGCAAGTGCATCTTCTTATCTACGCTTTAATTATCGATAACAATTGCCAGACTTCTGAGTTCATCGTCAAGGCATTTAGCACGGAGAAGTACTCACAGGTACGCCTACGCGATTCACAGCTACGTACATGCTGACCACTGTATTAGATCCCTGAACTTGTTGTCTTCGAAGAGCGACTGGATAACTCCCTTCAGCGAGACCTTGTCAAGATTGAGCATGTTCGACTGCGTATCTCCCATGAACAAATAAGCTCCGAACTAGTAGATATGGAATTAGTCGAGTTGAAATTTATCTTCGATCGATGTGCGTTTTTGTTCGCGATATACCCTCTGTTGCGACGGTGCAACTCATGTGGATACCAGTGCACGACGATAATCGGGACCTTGGAATTCTCCCTAACTACCAACCGCGGGGCCAGCCATCTTTCCATTCACAGACAACTTTCTTTGGAAAGGAACCAGCAGTAAGCACACCTCATTCCGCAATGTGGTAGCCAGAATGTAGCTCACTTGTCATCAGACAGGATGGCTATCTGTATTCCTCAAAATCTACATTAAGGTCCTGTCAGGAGCCAGCGACCTCGATCTCTCAGTCGAGGACGATAAACTACTCGTCGGTGATCGCCCGAGACAAAGTTTTTGTCCAGATGCGAAGATACCCCTGAGAGAACGCTTAGTCGCCCAAGGTGTGGATGAGTTGTCAGAGGTAAATTCCTATCAGTCTTGAGAGCTCCGTTCCCTCACAGCCAGCCAGCTTATGGAAGACGAAGTCGCTCTATTTCACTACGTGACCGATCTGACAGACTGGTTGGATCCATTCCATGATTTCCTTCGATCTCGGGTGGACGCTGCCAAGCAATCCCCAAAGAATAGCCACTCTCCAAATGACGGAGCGCCTTCAAACGGACATGGAAGAAAAATCGATGACGCTCCACAAATCATTGAGCCCTCTGGCTCTATCTTGTCATATTTCAACAGTGAGCGGCTTCAATATTTCTTCATGCCTTCTTAATTGACGCCCTTGCAGACGCACACACCAGATTCACGAGAGCTGTTGAAGCAACACGTCCAATTTATGAGATATTACACACCGCGACTCTGGCGCAGGAGGCAAGCCAGCTATCTAGCATCTTAGTAGTTGCTGACGGCGTACATAGGCACTACTTCTGTTCTTTGTCTGCACAAACCGCTTCAAGGATGCTTCCGTCGTTCGTATCAACAAACTCGGCGTGGTAAGTGGGACCGTCCCATCGCAATAACCCCTGATGAAACTTTCGTAGCTCGTCCAGCATATTAAAAGTCTGCGTGCAAGTGCCGTCGATGCGGTCAGAGAGATTGGTGTTCAGTTGATAAAGTTCAGTGAGCTAGAAGGGACATCTGATAAGCGGAAGCAGTTCGTCGAGGATTGCACGGCTCTTCAGACCCATTCTGAGGTGAGCCTCTATATCTGGGTTTTTGAAATCACGCTTTATTCACTCGCGGATTAAGATAGCCCATGAGTATGTCCTTGACGTGGGGAAAAAAATGACTGATTCCCAGAAGAAGGTTATGGAAGGAGTTGGAAGAGGGATAGAGCGGGTTTGCAAGACACCGATGTAATCTACGTAGCGTAGCCGTACAATGTGATCTCTCTGATACTACTATACCAAGGGAATCCGTGACGAGTGCACGTGCCTATGTCACACCGTGAGTCGTGACAATATAGGAGCACACGCGACGTCGGAGACGCGACGGGTCAAACCAAGCACCAAACGTACGAAGCGTCTCTGACTTTGATATGAGCCAGTGTGAGTGAATTTTCATCCGACCACTCGTAATCTAAGCCGTGCAGCTATCGATTACTACGGAAATACGGGTGGAGGTGGCTACCTGACCGGAGGATCACCGTTTGGCAGCGCAAGTGGTAGCCCTGGAGGACTTGGTCGTGTACGATCTGATTTGAACGACATTCCTTGCCGCTTCTGACTTCCACGATAGAAGGGCACGCTTTCGCAGTCCATTCGACCCATCACCGTGAAACAATTTAACCATTCTACACAAGCTCACCCGGATGCGGATTGGATGTTCGAAAACACCGAGTTGGGTCATGTGCGTTTTTCATCTCGGTCCTTAGCATCCTGTTTTCTCTTCTCTCAACAACCCCGATCAGGTGACGCTTGTCGCGCACGTCGTCATGGTCCAGAAGCAGGCGACGAACTGCGTGTACCAGCTTGATGACGGTACTGGAACTCTGGAGGCGCGACATTGGTCCGATGCAATGAACCAAGATGATGGAGATAGTCAGGATGAGATAAAGTGAGTTACATACCAGATGCGGTACCCTTTCCAATGCTTACTTGCGTAGGCCAAACACTTGGGCCTCCGTCACCGGGACAATTAGAACTTTCGGTTCAAAAAAATACCTCAACGCGACTCAAATTCGGCCCATCACCGATATGCTCGAGCCATATCACCATCAGCTACATGCAATGTTCGTTCAGCTGATTTTTGAACGTGGACCCGTAGGGATTTCCTTCTAGTTCCTGCGCCTCGGCCGACTGATAGCTCGTCCAGCCAGGATCTTCTACGAACGCACAAACGTCCGGCGCCGCCGGGGGGCAACCGTTATCTGCATACTCTGCTGGCCAGGTCCATCAGTCGGCAGTCAAGGACCAATATGCACACCTCCCACCTGTTCCCCGCAGTATTGTTCACTTCATGTTGGGCCAGCCGCAGAGACCAGAAGGTGTGCATGTCGGTGCTATAGCGAAGGCCGTAGGCGCCGATGCAGAATCCATTGAGTAGGATCTTCCACCTCCTAAAGTCAGTGGTGACTCACACGATCGGTTTGCTTAGGCAAGCTCTGGAGCGACTGATGGACGATGGCATCATCTTCAGCACCATTAACGAAACACATTTCCAAGTTTCACAGTAAGCTTGTGCGCAATCGCCGACGATGTCAAGGTTTGGGGCTCGAGTGCCTATCGGTATCTTTGCTTAATACTACCTAAAAATAACATCTTGCGATGTGGTCTGTGTTAGTTGTATACTAACTGTGCACTTCCACCTTTTAACCATTGTAACACGTCTTCCCAACCTCGCACTCTCCAAATCCTATCATCGCTACGTAAGCTTATTGTATCATGTTTCCACCACTGCTTTCCACCCTCGAGTGCCAATTTGTCGTCGAATCCCCACGGGTCGCCAGCGTCAACACGTTTATTCCATTCATAAGCCCCGAAGAGAAGAACTGGGCGGTTCGCATCTCTTCCAAAGTGCAATGCTGTCTCCAGTGAGTCATCGATAAGCAATATTGATTGCATTTGCTCGCTAATCTAATGGACAACCAGGACAAGTCCTCTCGTCAATAGAGAACCCGCCAAATCAAGCCAAAATCGAACCTGCAGCTTGCTAAGCGTCGTACCGATGCATCTTCCGTCGTATGTAAGAGTGTTGTTATCCTGCGATGAGAAGACTATATGGCGGAATATTCCTTCGTTGCATGAACTTGTCAGTGTGGTGTATAATCGTCTCATAGGGGCTTCAGTTACCATTGAAATGCTTGTCAACCCAAGTTAATGTGCTTTCCAGCTCACTCGCGACCAACCGAGCCGTCACGATAGCAATGTGATATCCCATCTCACGAAGACGGTTCAGAGCATCCGAAGACCCCGGCACGGGTTCTGCGTCCTTGAGTTGGTCGGTGTCATAGAACTCTTCGACTTTGTTCATAGTAGTGGTTATTGAGCCCCAACCTGGATTCTATGTCACTTAGGTTGGCTCAACCTGAAGGGTTCATATGGGTATGATTGATACTTTATACCAAGTCGGGTCTGTCAGCGAAGCCTGTGGGTATGGGCCCGACGATCACGGCGATTGGAGAGGAAATGTACTGACAATAGAAGTGTTCGATTTGCATGTCCGTCCCAAATCTGCGATTATGCCCTGCACGGCTCAGGCGGTCAAGGGTGAGTTACAGACCGAACACTGGCAGCCCGGGATGACGAGCAGCGACTCACACTCCGCAACGCATTTGGTCGTTTGACACAAAACATCGTCGAGATCCACGGCAATCAAAGGGAGAGACAGTTCAAAGACCTCAACTAGCTTTTCTCGCGCTACCTTCTCGGAAATCTCTAGAATGCGTCTCTGGTCTCCGACCGATTCTGAGTTCGACATTTCCCTGGGCGTGTGCCAGCGTCAGCGAATTGTGTGTAGTGCCAGTAATATCGATCAGATACAGTATCTGGAATCTAATCACTTGCCAAGATTCAAGTTGTTACCACGGTACGTACAAGTTTATCGTGCACCATTGCCAGCCCCCCCCTGCTCTCTCACTGGCACACTGGCATAGAACGACTTCGTATACTCTCAACCTGAATGTCATACGCAAGATCAGTGAGTTGGCGGTTTACTCCTGCTATCATCGCCGAATCTCCATCATGATGAGGCCCTTCCTGGGACATGCTAAGCTGATTTTCAGTAGCCAGGATGTTCCTATTCCGAGGGGGTCTATCCGGCTACAGTCCGCCAGCTCCTGCGTGCTAAACAGCAACATTCACAGTCCAGTTTCTTCTTGGACGGAATCAAGCTCGAAAGGGTACTAGTAAAACATCTCATAATGACAGGCCAGGTTACATGAACCCTCCAGGTCACTTGCGTCGCGGGAATCGTTGCTATCCGCGAATACTCTTCCATGAAATCATACGATCTAGAAGACGGCACCGGGCGTCTCTCCGTGGTACTAGAGCCAGAAACAAACGCTCTGCTTGAGGGGGCCTTTAAGTAGGGAGAGTTTCACTTCAAAACGCTCTAGTTGGTCGAACAACTGACGTTCAAAAGGGAGCACGTTTATGTGCGCGTGATAGGGCGGCTTAGCACTTTTAATGGTGTTAACAGACTGAAGGCAAAGTACATACGACTGGTTACCGACATGCATGAGCCTTTCTTCCATTGCTTGGAGGCCATGGTGGTGTTCATATCCAATCAAAAAGAATCCGTGGGCAATATTCGGTGCGCTCCTGACAAGTAAGCTAATCATGGGACTTTGCGTAGCAGCCAGCACCTCGGGCTCAACTGGGCAGTACTGCACCCGAGGTGTCGCAATTGCCGCCGAGCGTGCAGCGAACTGCCATACACACGGAGGGGGGAATTGAAGACCACCCGGGCCTCGCCGCACAAGAATCGGGGTCCGATTTGGATACAACCCTGGCGGGGATTGACGGGCTGACGATGGTTGACGAATACTCGGACGGCGAGGATTTATCTGAACCAGAAGTTGTCCAACAACCTCCCCAATCACCATCGCGATCACCAACCTCGTTATTCAAAGATCCTTCATTAGAAATGGCCGATCAGCCATCTCTTCTACCAGACCCTTACTCTTCACTTAGCCCTCTAAAGAGAGACATAATAATACGGATCCTGGATAATGCCCCGAACTTCCCAAATGGTGTGCCGATCCAGGTGATGTACACTGGCAGGCGCATCGGCGGTGGGTTCGGTTCTTCCACTGTTCGCGATTCAGAGATCCGGTAAACCCTACTTATACCTTCGCTTGTCACGACACTCACGGAGAGCTGGGATGTAGACAAGAAATCGAGGATATGATGGACGATGGTCTCCTTTATTCGACCATTGATGAAGATCATTTCAAGATGGTAGATTAGGGATAGATACGAGTATGAAATGATCACATGACATGACGTAATCTCCGTATGCAATCCTAACCCAGCTGCACATGCCATATACTGCGATGTGACTACAACAGCTGCTGCGAGTTCCACTGGCAGCAACTAATGCCTTCCTGGGTGCCATCCTGGTTCACGTTCCCAAAGTTCGATGTCGCTATCATCCCCAATTTGCAACGTAAATTCTTCTCTTTCATCCTTAAGAGATTCCTAGGCCATCTCCTCCAGCCTGGACAGCTGGATGTCGAACAAATAGACTCGGCCATTGGCTCAGGAAACCTCACGATCAACGATTTGAAACTCGAGTGTACTGTGAGTCTACCCGTTTCAATTGGATCATATCTAAGTTGTCCTCCGTGAGTCGATCAACAACCTGCTTTCCGGGTTGCCGATACAGCTTCATGACGGCGGCATCGCGTCTGTTTCGGCGCGCATACCATGGCCCAACCCACTTACAAATGGCGTGGAATTGTCAGTTCGGTCTCTGGATCTCGTCTTTCATCTCCTTCCTCGGGTGGCAAATGATGTTCCATCCCCATCGACGAACCTCGCTGATTCAATATCGGAAGCTGCGCAACTGTTCAGTCACGAGGAGATTACGCAGGAAGAGAGTACGGAGGCATATCAGGCTTTTCAATCTAGTGGGGCCTCCCATTTGAGCAAGAACGACGACTACGTGCCGGGCGGACTTGACGCGTCAACGGACGAGCATGAGGTCATCTCGGACGTGGACCCAACGGGGATATCAATGTTTGCGAGTATGTTTGAGTATCTTCTCTCTCAATTCACGTTCTCTGCGAAAGATATCAGCATAACTGTAATTCATCCGGGCCATTCAAGTTTCAGATTTAAGGTTTCAGAGCTTCGTTTCGGGAGGCCAACTTCTGACCCTGGGGGGTCAACCCGAACGGTTAGCATCTCAGGAGTAGAGATAGCACACCGTGACCTTAGCACATCGGAACCGCCTTCGTCCGGTCATTCGGAGTCCCGTTCCCTTCGTACTTCCCAGAGCAAGTTCGACGCACCCTCGCGTCGAGTAGACAACGCAGCCACAGTCGCACTTCATCCTTCACTCACACCTTCCTCCTCCCCAGAGGGTATGTCAGGCTCGAATGAACCTCTGCCGTCTGTGGACTCCTCAACTTCTGAGGACAGTTCTCGGCCAAGTTCACCTTCAGGCTCAACGACTAGCAGCCTTTTTCAAAGTGCGCTCACGACGCAAGGCTTTAAGCTCTCACACAGATGCGAGGATACAGTCGATTCGCAGGAGATCGAAGCCGACGACATGGAGCAGAATTCC
>Ga0137394_10000142_pt1 | contig 49124 bp, 39 predicted proteins | sample czobulk116metaG_FD_108278 | JGI IMG/M metagenome (GOLD analysis project Ga0137394, IMG submission 108278) | Vadose zone soil microbial communities from Angelo Coast Range Reserve, California, USA - czobulk1.16 metaG | ecosystem: Environmental > Terrestrial > Soil > Vadose zone | place: USA... | reverse complement strand
ATCCCATTGCTCGCCGGCCCAGCGACTGCTCGCCCTCCGGCGCCTCCTGCTCGAGCGTCGACACGCCGGCCAGCGGACCGTGCTCATCCTCGACGAAGCGCAGAACTTCGACGTGGCAACCCTTGAACGGATCCGCATGCTCTCCAACCTCGAGACGCCGACGGAGAAAATCTTGCAGATCCTGCTCGTGGGCCAGCCCGAGTTGAGGGTGAAGCTCGAACGCCCGGAGATGCGGCAGCTCCAGCAGCGGATCGAGCTCCAGTGCAGCCTGTCCCCGTTGTCGTATGAGCAGATCGGCGACTATATCCAGACCCGTCTCCGGGTTGCGGGCGCCCGCGACGTCGACCTCTTCACCGATCGAGCTCGGGACCGGATCGCCGCCTACTCGCGCGGGATCCCGCGCCGCGTGAACATCCTGTGTGATCACTGTCTCGTCATCGGCTACGCCGAGCAGCGGCGGCGGATCGAGGCCGATATCGTCGATCAGGCCATCGCGTCGGTCACGGGTCCGCGGCGTTCAGCGCGTCGGCCCACGTCGATGCCCCGGGCCGTTTGGGAACGCTGGGTCGTGGGCGGGGTCCTTCGTGCGATGAGCAAAAACCCCCTTCCCGCGATGGGCAAAATGCGATGAGCAAATTCTTCGAAGCGCTCGAGCGAGCCGATACCGAGCAGGCCATCCGGACACAGGCCTCCGCGCCGCGCGCGCCGTCCAACGCGCCCGCGCCGCCACCACCGCCGGCACCGTCCCGCGAGACGGCGCCGGCGGCGTCCTCGTTCTTCAAGCCGCCGGTCCTCGAACCAGCGGTGAGGCCGACCGAGCTGGCGGTGGCTCGCCCGCATCGAATCGGGATGCACCTCGTGAGCCTGCTCGATCCCAGGTCGTTCGCGGCCGAACAGTACCGCATGCTCCGCCATGTCGTGGAGACGCTGCGCAAGGACACCAATCTTCAGGTCGTGGCGGTCACGAGCCCCGGGGCCGGCGAGGGCAAGACCACGACCGCCATCAACCTTGCGGGGGCGCTCGCGCAATCCGCGGACGCCCGGGTCCTGCTGGTGGACCTCGACATGCGCCGGCCGGCGGTGGCGCGCCAGCTTGGACTCGCCGGCTCGAAGCGCTCCCTCGTGAGCGCGCTCCTCGATTCGCGTCTCACGCTCGAGGACACGGTGGAGCATCTCGCCCACTTCAACCTCTCGGTGCTCCCGGCGGGCGGGCCCGTCGTCGGGCCCTATGAGTTGCTCAAATCCCCGTGCCTCGGGACGTTGCTCGAGGAAGGGCGGCAACGCTACGACTACATCGTGCTCGATACGCCGCCGTTCGTTCCCGTCCCGGATTGCCGCCTGATCGCGAAGTACGTCGACGGCTTTCTCTCGGTCGTCGCGGCGCATCGAACGCCGCGGGGCATGCTGGCGGAGGCCCTGGCCCTGATGGACCCTGCCAAGACGGTGGGCCTTGTGTTCAACGGCGACGACGTGCGCCGCTCCAGATACTACGGCGCGGACTACGGCACCGACACGAGACCGTCTCGCACCGCTTGGTGGCGCCGCAAGTGGAGGACGCCGTGAAGGTCGTCGCGCTGGGCGGTGGTACCGGGCTCCCGGTCGTCCTCACGGCGCTGCGCCGCTACGTTCCCGCGAGCTGCCGCATCACCGCGATCGTGACGGCCGCGGACGACGGCGGAAGCTCGGGCGTCCTGCGAAAGGAATACGGCGTCCTGCCGCCCGGCGACGTCCGCAACTGCCTGATCGCGCTGGCGCGGGTGGCTCCGGAGGTGTCAGCCGCGCTCCAGTGTCGATTCGGCGCCGGGACGGCTCAGCATCCGATCGGGAACCTTCTCCTGGCGGCGCTGGACATGGTCGCGACCGACGAGGTCACGGCGATCCGGCTGGCGGCCGAGCTGCTCGGCGTGGACGATCTCGTCCTGCCGTCGACCACGCAGCGGGTTCACCTGGTCGCCGACCTGCTGGATGGCCGCTCGGTTTCCGGCGAATCCGAGATCGCGCGGAGTGGCGCTCCGATCAAGCGCCTCCGGCTCGATCCTCCCGATGTGGTCCCGGCGCTTGGAGTGCTGGAAGCGGTGCACGAGGCGGACGCGGTGATCCTGGGTCCCGGCAGTCTCTTCACGAGCCTCCTCGCCACGCTGGTCGTCCCGGGCGTGGCCGAGGCGGTGAAGCGATCGCCGGCGGTGCGGATCTTCGTGTGCAATGCGATGACCGAGCCTGGCGAGACGGAGGGATATGGCGTCGCCGAGCATCTCGATGCCCTGGCCGCCCATGACGTGCCCCCCGAGGTGCTCGATTACGTCGTCGTCAACACGACTCCGATCCCGCCCAAGGTCGGCACCCGCTACGCGGGGGCGAGGCCTGTGGACCCCGACTTCGTGCTGCCCGGCGAGCCGCCAGTGATCGTCCGCGCCGATCTTCTCGAGCCCGGTCCAGTGGCGCGGCATGCCCCCGGCAAACTGGGGCCGATCCTGTGCGACCTGGTGGTCAAGCGCACGGCACGGGTCTAGGACGGGCTCGACCGCTGCTCGCATGAATCCGATGAGCTTTGTCTACAGCCTTGTGCCCGAGGCGCCGCTCGGCGGGAGCACGCTCCTGGCGGGGCTTCTCGTCGTCGCGGCCTTCATGCTCGGGCTGCGCGGCGTGCGTCGCGGCGTCCGGCGCCTCCGTCACGTCGGCGAGCGCGTGCTGATCCTCGGGGGAAGCCCCCTCGGGCGTCAGGTCATCGACGCGATCGAGCGGCTGCCGCGTCGCCGGTACACCATCGTCGGGGTGGTCGACGACGTCGAGAACCTCGGTCGCGTCATCGAAGCGACCCGGCCCGATCGCATCGTCGTCGCGCTCGACGAGCGACGGGAGCGCCTGCCGCTCTACCGCCTCGTCGAGTCGCTGGCCCGCGGCATCGTGGTCGAGGATGTCGCCGAGATCTACGAGCGCTTGACCGGGAAGCTCGCCCTCGAGGCGCTCTCGCCCAGCAGCGTCATTTTTTCCCGTGACTTCCGGACGTCGCGTCTCCAGCATGCGCTTGCGCGTGCGCTCAGCTTCCTCGTGGCGATGATCGGGTCCATCGTCCTGGCGCCCCTCCTCGGAGTGATCGTGCTCCTGATCAAGCTCGACTCCCGCGGCCCCGTGTTCTTCATCCAGGAGCGCGTGGGGCTGTCCGGTCGAGCCTTCAAACTGATCAAGTTCCGTACGATGCAGCCGGTAAGCTGCCCGAAGTCCGAGTGGGAACGGGACAACTACGATCGGATCACGCGCCTCGGGCGGTGGCTCAGGCGGTTCCGGCTCGACGAGCTGCCCCAGCTCGTCAACGTCCTTCGGGCCGACATGAACCTCGTGGGGCCGCGGCCCCACCCGGTGACGAACCTCGGAATGATGATCCTGGCGGCGCGCAACCTGAACGAGCTGACGGGCGACGCGATTCCCTACTACTCGCTCCGCTGTGCAGTCCGGCCGGGGATCACCGGCTGGGCGCAGGTCCGCCACGGCTACGCCAACAACCTCGACGAAGAGACGGAGAAGATGCGCTACGACCTCTACTACGTCAAGCACATGTCGCTGTGGTTCGATCTCCGGATCCTCGTCGACACCGCGAAGATCGTCGTCCGGGGCCCGAGGCCCGTGACGGCCGCAACCCGCCGGGAAGCGGCACCAGAGCCGCGCCCGTCCGCTGCAGTCAATCAATGAACGATTGGCACGGGGAGAAACTCTCTTGGACCACGTAACCACGCTGAGCGCGAAGATCGAGCAGCGTACCGCCCGGCTCACCATCATCGGCCAGGGATACGTGGGCCTCCCGTTGGCCGTCGAGTTCGCCACGAGGGGCTTCAGGGTCACCGGCCTCGACACGGACCTGGACCGGGTGGCGGCGCTCAACTTCGGGCGACCGGGCAGCCCCGATGTGACGGACGCGGAGCTGACGGCACGGTTGCGCGACGGCCTGTATGAGGCCACCGCCGACTTCGGCGTGCTGGAGCGGAGCGACGTCGTGATCATTTGTGTGCCGACCCCGCTCCGCAAGTCGAAGGACCCCGACATCTCCTATATAGTGGCCGCCGCAGAGGCGGCCGCGGCCCGGTTCCGCCCCGGGCAGCTGGTGGTGCTCGAGAGCACCACCTATCCGGGGACCACCGAGGAGCTGCTCCTCCCGATGTTCCTGGCGCGCGGCGCCAGGGCCGGCGCGGACGTCTTCGTGGCGTTCTCACCCGAGCGGATCGATCCGGGGAACCCCCGGTTCAAGGCCCGCGACATCCCGAAGGTGGTCGGGGGCGTCACGCCCGCCTGCGCCCGCCTGGCCACCGCCCTCTACCGCACGATCGTCCCGCGTGTCCACGAGGTGTCCTCGCCGAAGATCGCGGAGCTGGCCAAGCTCTACGAGAACGTCTTCCGGAACGTGAACATCGCGCTCGCCAACGAGTTCGCCCTCATGTGTCAGCGCCTCGAGGTCAACGTCAAGGAGGTCATCGACGCCGCCGCCACCAAGCCCTTCGGCTTCATGCCGTTCTACCCGGGGCCGGGCATCGGCGGGCACTGCATACCCGTCGACCCGCTCTATCTCGCCTGGAAGACGCGCCTCAACGGGTACGAGGCGCGCTTCATCGCGCTTGCCGACGAGATCAACCGCGCGATGCCGGGCCACGTGGTGGAACTGGTGACGGCCGGTCTGAACGGCCGGCGCCGCGCGATGAACGGCGCCCGAATCCTGGCGCTGGGGGTGGCCTACAAGCGCGGCGTCGGTGACATCCGGGAGTCGCCGGCCCTCGAAATTCTCGCCAGCCTCAGGAGGAAAGGGGCGGAGGTCGCCTACGTCGATCCTTTCGTCCCCGCGATCACGCTCGACGAGACCGTCCTCAAGGCCGTGGAGCTGACCGATGCCGAGCTGGCGGCGGCCGACTGCGTGGTGATCCTCACCGACCATCCCGAGTTCGATTACCGACGCGTGGTGGAGAGGGCGACGCTCGTCGTCGACACGCGGAACGCCACCGAGCGGATCCTCGCCCCGGCCGGGCGGATTCTCAGGATCTAGCACGTGAACACTTCGAACACCCGCTCGATCCTCGTTCGGGTCTTCCTGGCGCGCCTGGTGCTCGGGCTCTGCGCGTTCCTTCCCACGCCGGCGGCCGCCCAACCGGCCACGCTCCCGGGGTTCGCGGTCTGTGCGTCCCAGTCGTCCCCGGTGACCGGCGCCGTGACGCTCTCCGCCCATGTCTGGGCCGAGCCTGGACTCATCGGCGTGCAGTTCAAGGTTGACGGCTACCCGGTGGAAGCGCTCGCCACCCAGGTGCCGTACGAGATTCAGTGGAGCGCGGCCAGCGCCGCGAACGGCGAGCACACGATCACCGCCGAGGCCCGCTACGCCTCGGGCGAAGTGGTCGAGTCCGCCCCGCTCCACCTCACCGTGTCTAACCCCCTGGCGTTCAACCGGACGCTCAACGTGGACGCCGCCAATGGCGACGACGCGAACGACGGGCTGAGCCCGAGCACGGCCTGGCGGACGCTCGACCAGGCCAACCAGTCCGTCGTCGCGGGTGACACGGTCCTGCTGCAGGGCAGCTTCGTGGACCAGGTGATCCGGCCGCTCACCCCGGGGACGGCCGACCGGCCGATCACCTTCCGCGGCGCGCCGGGGGCGACCGCCGTGCTCGACGGCGGACGGTTCGGCGCGGTCGTGTGGCTCGATAGGGGCTCGGCCCAGAGCTACATCATCGTCGACGGCATCGCGATGACGAACCTGGGCAGCCCGATCGGAATTTCCCGCGTCCTCTTGGCCGAGGGCGCGCACCACAACGTGGTCAGGAACTCCGACCTCACCCGTGTGGACCTCCGCATTTACGGCGGCTCCAGCGACAACGTCATCGAGGCCAACGTCATTCGGGATGTGGGCGACGAGGCGGCCAGCGCCGGCAACTCCGTCTGGATCGCCGACGGCGCCAGCCGGAACCTGATCCTCAACAACCGTTTGACGAACGGCGGCCACAGCCTGATCCAGATCGGCGGCGACCAGCCGAATGACGCCGATGTCCTCGACAACGTCGTGGCCAACAACGTGCTGTCCAACCGGTGGGCGACGCCCCTCATCCTCTCGTGGCGAGCCCGGCGGACGATCGTCGAGGGTAACCGGATCTCCGACGGTGCCCGCAACGGCGTCAACGCCCCCAGGCCGGGCATTCAGATCGCGGCCAGTGAAAACATCATCCGGTACAACGAGGTCTTCGACAACGCGGGCGCGGGCATCCATGTGGGCGGCTACGCCTTCGGAGCCATCGTGCAGGACTCGATCGGTAACCAGATTTACCACAACGTCTTCTACGGCAATGGGGGGACGGCTGCGCCAGCCAGCGCGGCAGTGGCTGGGGTCGCGATCCTGCTGTTCGAACAGGACGGCCGCACGGTTCGCGACAATCTCTTCGCGAACAACGTCTTCTTCCGAAATAGCGGCTTTGCCTTCGGCGACGCCGTCTATTCGATCGCTGTCGACCATTTCAACACGCCGGTGGCCTGGCCGGACGGCAGCCTGAACGGGAATCGGCTTCGAAACAACATCATCCTCCGGGAGCCGGGCTCCGCGGGCGAGCGCGCCATCCTGCACATTCGCCGGTCCGACCAGGGCGGCAACGTCGATTACACCCTGCCGCAGTTCGAGGCCGCCTACGCGGAGGCGAGCAACAACTTCGAGGCCGACCCCCGCTTCGTCGACGAGGCGAACCGCCTCTTCACCCTCCAGCCGGGGAGCCCGGCCATCGATCGGGGCCTGGTCATCAGCGGCGTTCACTTCCAGGGCGCGGCGCCGGATATCGGCGCCTTCGAGGTGAGCGCTGTGGCCGCCGGCCCCGTAGCCGCGTACGGGTTCGACGAAGGGAGGGGCACGATCACCGCCGACGCCTCGGGAAACAACCGCACCGCTACCATCTCCGGCGCCACCTGGACGTCGCACACGCCGCGGGGCCTCGGGAGGGCGCTCGTCTTCGACGGCGTCAAGGGTCGCGTCGCCGCGGGCACAGTGACGCTTGGTCCCGCCTTCACCCTCATGGCCTGGATCTTCAACCCAAGGAACGGGGCGTACGAGACGATCATGACGGTCGGGAGCGATCGGGCCTTGTTCCTCAGGAGGGGCGTGATCACCTTCCACGGCGGCCGCGCCTTCGGCCCGGCCATCTCGACCAACACCTGGCATCACGTCGCAGTTGTCTATGATCGCGCGACCCTACGCGCCTTCCTGGACGGGGCGCCGCTGGGGACGGCCCGATCGGCATCGCTGCCCGCCGTCACCGGCGCGCTCCAGATCGGGGCCTGGGTCCACCGCGCGTCGAACCTCGCCTTCTTCCGCGGGCTGATCGACGAGGCCCGGGTCTACAACCGCGCGCTGACCCGGGCGGAGGTCCAACAGGCCATGCACACGCGAGTCACGCCGTAGGCGCGGTTGATGGTGTACGACCACATGGCCCTGCTGCTCGTGGGTCTGCTGCTCGGGGGCGCGTCGGCTCCTGGCGGCGCGCAGCGCCCGCCCATCGCACTCCGGTCCTCTCAACCATCCCCGGTGAGCGGGGCCGTGGTGCTCACCGCCGATGTGCCGCGGGAACTGGGGGCGCTCGCCGTCCAGTTCAAGCTGAATGGCTACACGCTGGACGCGCCGGGCACCACGCCTCCATACGAGGTGGTCTGGAGCGCCGCCAGCGCGGGCAGCGGCGAGTATACGGTCACGGCGGAGGCCCGCTCCCGTTCAGGGGCCGTGATCGCATCCGCCCCTCTCCGGCTGACCGTCGCGAACCCGGCGACCTTCAACCGGGTCCTCTACGTCGATGGCGCAAGCGGCGACGACGGTAAGGACGGGGCCAGCCCGGCGACGGCATGGCGGACACTGGAGAAGGCCAACCACTCCATCGTGGCAGGCGACACCGTGCTCCTGCGCGGGACCTTCACCGGCCAGTCCATTCGTCCCGCGGTCTCAGGAACCTCCGCCAAGCCGATCACGTTCAAGAGCCATCCCGGCCAGACCGCCGTGCTCGAGGGCGGTCGCTCGGGCGTTGCCGTGTGGCTCGGCGCCCGCAGCTACATCGTGGTGGAGCAGCTCCGCATCCGGAACGTCCCCGGCACTGCCGTCATGCTCGACGCCGCCCATCACAACGTCGTCCGCGCTTGCCAGATCGCGAATATCGCGAATGCCAGCTCGTGGGGCAGCGCCATCCGCATCACCCGGTCCAGCGACAATCTCGTCGAGCGGAACGAGATCAACGACGTCGGCCCGCTGACCGCCGACTCGGGCGACAGCCTCTGGATCGACAACGGGTCGAGCCGCAACCGCATCCTTGGGAACACGCTGCGAAATGCCGGACACAGCCTCATCATGATCGGCGGCGATCGGCCCGGCGAGGCCGAGGTGGGGGACAACGTGGTGGCCGGGAACACGCTCTCGAACCCCCACGGGACGCTCATCGGACTCAGCTGGGTGGCGCGCCGGACGCTCGTGGAGCGTAACCGCCTCTCCGAGGCGAACCGGAACGGCACGAACCGTACGGCCACTGGCATCCAGATCATGTCGCGCGACAACGTCATTCGCTACAACGAGTTCCTCGACAACGCGACCACCGGTATCTCGCTGCTGGGGTATGTGTACTCGAGCGGAATTGCGCAGGACGCGATTGGCAACCAGATCTACCACAACGTCTTCTACGGCGGCGGGAACGCTGCGATCTGGATCTTCGAGAAGAACGGCCGCAGCGTGCGCGACAACCTGATCGCCAGCAACATCTTCTTTCGCAATGCCGGGTTCGCCTCGGGCGACAAGCGCTACATGATCGCGATCGAGCACTTCCACAACCCCACGGCGTGGCCGGAGGGGAGCCTCAACGGGAATCGATTCGCGAACAACATCGTCCTGCGGCAGCCGGGCACGGCGGGAGAGCCGATGCTGCTGCGAATCCGCAACCCCGGTCAAGGCGGCAACCTCACGTACACCCTGGCGCAGCTCCAGGAGACTCATCGTGAGGCCACCGACAACCTCGAGGTCGACCCGCAGTTCACCGACGAGGCCAAGCACATCTTCACGCTGCGGCCGTCCAGTCCCGCCGTGGACCGGGGGCTGCACATCCCCGGCGTTGGGTATCACGGCTCGGCCCCGGATATCGGCGCCTTCGAGGTAGACCTCCCCCGGCGGTCTTCGGCTAAGCCGTAAACATGGCAGTGCGCGCCGCAGGCCGTCGCGGGGCTGGGGCCCCGCCGGCCGAGGCGCGGCTATAAAACGCGACGATAAAAAAATGAAGATCCTCAACATCGTTGGGGCTCGCCCCAACTTCGTGAAGATCGCCCCGCTCATCCGGGCGATGGGCTCCCATCCTTTCATGACCCCGATCCTCGTCCATACCGGACAGCACTACGACGGGCCGATGTCGCAGCAGTTCTTCAGGGAGCTGGACATCGTACCTCCCGACTTCAACCTCGGCGTCGGCTCGGGCTCCCACGCGGTCCAAACCGCCGAGGTCATGCGGCGGCTGGAGCCTGTGCTGGAAGCGGCGCGCCCCGACCTCGTACTGGTTGTCGGGGATGTGAACTCTACGCTGGCCGCCGCGCTGACGGCGGTGAAGCTCCACATCCCGGTCGCCCACGTCGAGGCCGGCCTCCGCTCCTTCGACAGGACTATGCCCGAGGAGATCAACCGGCTAGTGACGGACGCCGTGGCCGACCTCCTGTTCGTCACGGAGGAGAGCGGTCGGCAGAACCTTCTCCGGGAGGGCATCGCGCCCGAGCGAGTCCACTTCGTCGGCAACGTCATGATCGACGCCCTGCACGCCTTCCGGTCGCGATGGGAACGGTCGCCGATCGTGAGCGCGTTGGGGCTCCACGGAGACCCGTACGTAGTCCTGACCCTGCACCGTCCTTCCAACGTCGACGACCCCATCACGCTAATGAACTTCGTGGAAGCGCTGCAGGAGCTGGCCCGTCATGTGCCCGTCGTCTTTCCCGTCCACCCGCGAGTGAAGCAGCACCTTCTCCTCCAAGGCCACCTGTTCGAGACGATACCGGATTCCCGTGGGCCCCTGTACAGCAAGGGTGTCGTCTATCTCGATCCCCTGGGATACCTCGACTTCATCGCGCTCATGAGCCGCGCCCGCCTGGTCCTGAGCGATTCGGGAGGGATCCAGGAGGAGACGACGATCCTGGGCGTTCCCTGCCTGACCCTCCGGGACACCACCGAGCGTCCAGTCACCGTCAGCCACGGGACGAACAGGGTCATCGGCGCGGATCCGGCGCGCATCGTGGGCGAGGTGCTACGCACTCTGGAGCGGCCGCCCTGCCCGAACGGCCCTCCCCCGTTGTGGGACGGGCAGGCGGCGGGCCGGATCGTGAAGATCCTGCTCGAGGCCTTCGGCGGAGCGCCCGTGCGCGAAGCACCGCGGCGCCGCGGCGTGGTGGCGTGATGGCAGTCAGCGGGGTTATGAGCCGGGTGCCGGAGCGCCCTGGCGCTTTCCGGACGTCGGCGGCCGCGGAGAACGCCGTCCCGTTCTGGGGTCTCATGTGCTTCACGTTCGTCCTGTTCATCGCGCCACAACACTTCTTCCCGATCCTGGAGCCGCTCCGTCTGGCGCAGACGTCGGCTGGCCTCGCCGCGGTCGCCTACTTGCTGAACCTCATCGTCACCCGGCGGCCGGTGACGGTCGTCACGCCCGAGGTTCGCCTGGCCTTGTGGTTTGCGCTCGTGGCCGTGGCATCGATCCCGTTCTCGCTCTCGCCCGGCGGCAGCCTCGAGCACTTCGTCACCGTCCTCCTGAAGAGCATCATCATCTTCTTCCTGATCGCCAATCTCGTCGAGACGATCGAGCACCTCAAGCTGCTCATCGCGTCCATCGTCCTCTACGGCTCCGTCATCTCGGTGACGGCGCTGCGCAATTTCGCCACCGGGCACACGATGTCCAGTGATCCCAGCCGCATTTTGGGCTACTCTAACCAGTTGGCCCTCAACCCCGTCGATCTCGCCCTCACGCTCAACGTGATCCTCGCGCTCACGATCGGGCTCTATTTCGTGGCGCGCCGGCGCCTGGTGAAGGTGCTGCTCCTGGCCGGCATGGCGCTGACGCTGGCAGGGGTCATCGTCAGCTTTTCCCGCGGCGGGTTCCTCGCGCTGGCGGTGATTCTCTCTGTGCTGCTGGCTCGATGGTACCGGGCCCAGGGGCTTGTGGTGTTGCTGTCGGCATCGGTGCTGGTTGTCCTCGGCATGTTGCTGACGCCGGAGGGTTACGCAGACCGGCTATACAGCGTCTTCGATTGGGACCGCGATCGGGCCGGCTCGATCCAGAGCCGCTGGCAGATGGCGGAGGTCGCCTTCACGTCCATCCTGGAGAATCCGTTGATCGGCGCGGGCCTCGGGATGGACGGCCGCATCTACGTCGAGCAGGGGTTCAGGGGGGAATGGGTGACTCACAGTGTATTTCTGCGGGTGGGCGCCGACCTCGGCCTTCCGGGACTGCTCGTCTACGTCCTGCTGTTCGTCCAGATGCTGCGAGGGCTCCGTCAGACGCAGAGGCAGCTCGGGCCGGTCCCGGAGGCGCGTGAGGTCGTCGCTCTCGCCAACAGCTTGGAACTGGCGGTCTGCAGCTTCCTGGTCGGCGCCGCCTTCCTACCCTATGCCTACGGCTTCCTGTTCTACTACCTGGCCGGCCTGGCGGCGGCCATCCGGCTGATCGGCGCGCGGCTGACGCCGTCGGCCTCGCCGACGAGGTGAGGGCCACCGTGGCTTCGCGGACGAACGTTCTCGTCTTCCTCAACAGCCTCGGGACCGGCGGGACAGCGCTGTTGGTGGCGGATCTGGCCGCCCACCTGGATCCAGACCGGTTCCGAGTGTTCGTCTGCAGCCTCGCCGGGGGACTCATCGAGGGGACGATCGCGGCACGCGGATGTCCCGTGCACACGCTCGGCGACGCGGTCAACGGCCGTCGGCCCGGGGCGATCGGGAAGCTCCGCGCCCTGCGGGGCCGGGTGGCCCAGCTCGAGGCCCTGATGGAGCGCTATGAGATCGACGTCCTCCACACGCACCACCTGGCGCCGCTCCTTCACGCCTCACTCGCCCGGCGGCGAGCGAAGAGGTGGCGCTGGGTGCACTCCGAGCAGATCCGTCCAGACGTCGACGCCGGGTACCCCCGGTGGCTGGTGCAGGTCGGCCGCTGGCTCCTGTCGCGTCCCGATAGCGTGACCGGCGCCTCCGATGCCGTGGGCGCCTACTTGCTCGACGAGGCCGGCGTGGCCGCCGATCGCGTCAAAGTGATCTACAACGGCGTGGACGTCCAGCGCTTCGGCCAACCCCACGACGGCGCAGCGAAGCGGCGCGAGCTCGACATTCCAGCCGACGCCTGGGTGATCGGCCTCGTGGCCAATCTTCGACCTCAGAAGAACCACGAGGCCCTCCTCCGGGCCCTTGCCGAACTTCTCCCGGCGGTTCCCGAGGCCTGGCTGGTCCTGGCAGGCGAGGGGGAGCGGCGTGAGCAGCTCGAAACGCTCGCCGGGGCGCTGGCCGTGCGGGACCGGGTGCGCTTCCTCGGCGCCCGCCTCGACGTCGCCGAGCTGTACTCGACGTTCGACGTCTACTGCTTGCCCTCCCACTTCGAGGGCATGCCTCTGAGCGTCTTCGAAGCCATGTCGGCCGGCAAGCCCGTCGTGGCGACCCGCGTGCTGGGAATCCGGGAGTTCATCGCCGACGGCCAGACAGGTCTCCTGGTGCCGCCGGACGATCCAGCAGCACTCGCCCAAGCCCTCCTGCGGCTCAGACGAGATGCGGCGCTCGGGCAGCGGCTGGCGAGCGGCGCGCGGATCTACGCCGCCGCGCGCGCGAGCCTCGAGGACATGGTGAATCGCTACGCCGACCTCTACGCGCACGTGCTGGCGAGCTGAGCGGGGCTCATCATGTGCGGGATCGCGGGAGCGTATCGCCTCGACGGAGCACCGGTGGATCGGGATCTGCTGCGCCGGATGACCTCCGTCCTAGCCCACCGGGGCCCGGACGGCGAGGGCCTGCACCTCGACGGGCCTGCAGGGCTCGGACACCGCCGGCTCAGCATCATCGACCTCGCTGGCGGGGCCCAGCCCATCGCCAACGAGGACGGCACGGTGTGGGTGGTCTGCAACGGCGAGATCTACAACTTCCGCGAGCTTCGCGCCGAGCTGGAGGCGCGCGGCCACCACTTCGCGACGGGGTCGGACAGCGAGACGATCCTCCACCTCTATGAGGACCGCGGCGACGAATGCGTCCAGCCGCTCACAGGGATGTTTGCCTTCGCCCTCTGGGACTCCCGCCGACAGCGCTTGCTCTTGGCCCGCGACCGTATGGGAAAGAAGCCGCTCTATTATGCGCACCGCCCGGGCCGAGCCCTCACGTTCGGCTCCGAGCTCAAGGCTGTGCTGGCGGATCCGGAGGTGGACCGTGAGGTCGAGCTCGAGGCCCTGGACCGCTACCTGAGCCTTCTTTACGTCCCGGCGCCGCAAACGATCTTCCGGCACGTGCGCAAGCTCCCCGCCGGCCACCTGCTCGTCGCCGACCAACGGGGCGTGAGCATCCGTGAGTACTGGGACGTTCGGTTCGCGGAAGGGCCCCGGCGACCGACGGACGAGCACGCGGGCGAGCTTCGCCAGCTCTTGACGGAATCGGTCCGGGCCCGCATGGTGAGCGATGTTCCGCTGGGGGCGTTCCTTTCAGGGGGACTGGACTCGTCCACGGTGGTGGCCCTCATGGCCCGGCTCAGCGACCGCCCGGTCGTTACGGCGTCGGTCGGCTTCCGGGAGTCGGACTACGACGAGCGGCCCTGGGCGCGTCTGGTCGCCCGCCAGTTCGGTTGCGACGCGCGCGAGTCGGAGGTGACGGCGGCGATCCGCGACCTGTTACCAAAGCTCGTCTGGCATTTCGACGAGCCGTTTGCCGACTCGTCCGCCGTTCCCACCTACTACGTCTCCAAGCTCGCCCGCGAGCACGTGACCGTCGCCCTCTCCGGCGACGGCGGTGACGAGGTGTTCGCCGGCTACCATCGTCACTTCTGGGATCGGTGGGAAGCGCGGGCGCGGCGGTTGGCCCGCCCGCCGAGCGCGGTGCGGGCCATCGCCCGCTGGTGGCCTGCGGCCATGCGCGGGAAGAACGCCCTCCTGCACCTGGGCATGACGCCCGGCGACGCCTGCGCCAGGAAGCACTCGACCGAGCTCTTCCGGGACGCGGCCAAGCGCTCGCTCTACTCGGAGGACATGGCGGCGGCCACTGCCGGCTTCGATCCTCTCGCCGTCCACCGCGCGTATTACGAGCACTGCGACGCTCGCGACCCGCTGGACCGCTCGCTGTACGTCGACCTCAAGACCTACCTGGCCGACGACATTCTCGTCAAGGTGGACCGCATGAGCATGGCGCATGGCCTCGAGGTCCGCGCGCCGCTTCTGGACCATCGGGTCGTGGAGTTCGTGGCGGCGCTGCCCGCCGCCCTCAAGCTCCGGGGTCGAACCGGAAAGTTCATCCTCCGGGAGGCCATGCGGTCGGACCTTCCCGGGGCCGTGCTCTCCAGGCCGAAGCGTGGGTTCGAGGCGCCGATCAACCGCTGGCTCCGCCACGAGCTCCGCGACCTGGTGGAAGATCTGCTCCTCGATCCGCGGGCGGAGCAGCGGGGATGGTTCAACCCGCGGACCGTCAAGCAGCTCTGGGCTGACCATCACGAGGGCGTGCGGAACGCCGGGCACCAGCTGTGGCTGCTGCTCGTCCTCGAGCTGTGGTGCCGGTCCTTCCTTGACGCTCGACCCTCCGTGGTGTCGCCGTGAGGGTCCTACTCGTGGGGGATTACCCCCCGCCGTACGGGGGCATCGCGGTGGACGTCCGGCACCTGAGTCGGACGTTGCCCCGCTACGGCATCGCGTGTCGCGTCCTGAACATCGGCCAGAGCCGGCGAGTGCCCAGCGTGGAGTACGAGTCGGCGCCGAGGCCGGCCGCGTTCTTGCGGACCCTGATCCGGTATGCGCGTGCCGGCTACCTGCTCCACCTGTTCACGAACGGCGAAAATCCAAAGAGCTGGATGCTGACCTTGCTGGTGGGCCTCGCCGGACGAATCCTGGGAACGCCGACGGTCGTGACCTTCGCCTCCGGCGGGGTTCCCGCCTATCTGGCGGGTGCTCGATCCTGGCTTCGGTCGCTGGTGCGGCTGGCGATCGCCCTGCCGGCGGCGGTGGTGTGCCGCACGGAAGCGATGGCCGATTCCGTGCGGCGATGGCGTCCGGTGGATGTCCACGTCATGCCCGCCTTCTCACTGACGCGCCTGTGTCCGGCCGAGCGTCCGCCGGAGGCCGTGGCCGCGTTCGCGCCCGCCCACCGCCCCCTCCTCGTCTCCGTCGCCAGCCTGCACTGGGTGTACGACATTCCCACGCTGCTCCAGGCCTTCCGCGATCTGCGAAAGCAGCACCCCACCGCTGGGCTGGTGATCGTGGGCGGCGGTGAAGACGAGGGGAGGGTCCGCGAGCTCATCGAACTGTGGCGGCTCGACGATGCGGTGCTCCTGACCGGGTGGGTGGCCTACGAGGAGTGTCTGGCGATCATCAGGGAAGCGGACGTGTTCGTGAGGACCACGCTGTACGACGGGGACGCGAGCTCGGTGCGCGAGGCCCTGGCACTCGGCGTGCGGGTGGTCGCGAGCCGAACCGATGTGCGGCCCGCGGGGACGACGCTGTTCGCTCCCGGCGATCCGGAGGCGTTGCACTCCACACTCGTGGAGACGCTCGCCCTGGGCCGGGGAGATGTCTCGGCCGACCTCGCCGCGGCCCCCCACGGCGACGAGGCCCTTCTGGCCCTCTATCGGCGACTCGGGCCTTCCCCAGTTCGGGCCATCGACCAGAAGAGATGGAGATGCTGAGGGTGCGTCGAACGACAGTGGCGCGAGCGCTGAAGATGCCGCTCCCGATCCTGGCCCAGAAGCTCAGGCAGCGGGGCCAGGCCCTGACCCATCGGCTCACGGCCCGCGCCGGGTCAGCCTGGCGAACGAACGGCATCACTGCGGAGCTGCATCAAGAGCTCCGGACGAGAATCGCCTCTCGCCTGTTCATGAACCCCGCCGAGCGGGACGCATTGCTCACGGCGCTGAGGGAGAGCGAGCCCGAGGCCGTGGTGGGGACGGTACGCGCGGCAGACGAGGTGTGCAGCCACCGATTCGAAGTGCTCGGCGCGGGCCTTGTGGATCTCGGGCCCCGTATCGACTGGCATCGGGATCCGACCTCGGGCCTTCGCTGGGATCTCCAGCACCACCGCGCGATCGACTACCTGGACCTCGACCGACCCTCCGACGTCCGCGTGGTCTGGGAGCTCAGCCGCTGCCACCACTGGGTGACGCTTGGACAGGCCTACTGGCTCACGGGCGACCAACGCTACGCCGCCGAGTTCGTGGATCAGTGGGAGAGCTGGATGGCCGCCAACCCTCCCGGATTCGGCGTGAACTGGACGTGCGCCATGGAGGCTGCCGTCCGCGCCGTCAACTGGCTGTGGGCGTTTGTCCTGTTCTCAGAGGCGCTCGCCTTCGACGAGCCGCGCCAGCGGCGCTTCCTGGCCGCCCTGGCCGACCACGCCCGATTCATCCTCCGGAATCTGGAAATCAGCCCGCTGCCCGGCAACCACTACCTCACCGACGGGCTCGGGCTCCTCGCGCTGGGGACGGTACTGCGCGAAGTCAGGGGCTCCCGCCGGTGGTTCGAGCGGGGCTGGCGCATCGTGTGGAGCGAGAGCGTCCGTCAGGTGACGCCCGACGGGGTCGGTTACGAGCACGCGCTCGGGTATCACGGCTACGTCCTTCACTGCCTGCTCGTCGCGGTGAGCCTCTGCCGGCGAAACGGCCTGGAGCCTCCGGCGCCGGCTCTCGAGCTCGTCGAGCGGATGCTCGAGTTCACCCTCACCTATACTCGCCCGGACGGGACGTTTCCGGCCGTCGGCGATGCCGACGACGGGATCCTGGTCGATCTCGGGGACCGAGACCCTCGGAGCCACCAGACCCTGCTGGCCGCCGGCGCCGTGCTCTTCGGCCGATCCGACTTCAAGGCGCCGACCAAGGCCTTCGGCGCGGCGAACCTCTGGTGGCTCGGTCCAACCGGGCTCGGAACCTACGACGCCCTTCCGGAGAAGTCCGAGGCCGTGCCCTCCCGGGCCTTTCCTCACGGTGGGTTCTTCGTGATGCGGGGTAAGGACCGCCACCTGGTCGTGAGCGGCCCCGGCCGGGGACCGGCCGGCCACTCACACCACGACCTGCTCTCGTTCGAGTGCTGGGCCGACGGGACCGCATACATTCTGGATCCGGGGACGTACACATACACGGCCTCCGCCGAGTGGCGGAACCGGTTCCGGAGCACGGCCTCCCACAACACGGTCCAGGTCGACGGGGACGAGCAGACGCGGCTCCTCGACGACCCCAACCTCTTCCCGATCGAGCGCGACGAGAGCGCGCGCTTCACCCTCGGCCACTGGGACGTGGGTGACGACCTCGACTGTTTCGACGGTCAGCACACTGGCTACGGCCGTCTGCGCGAGCCCATCGTGCACCGCCGTCAGATCTGGTTCGACAAGCGGCAAGGGATCTGGGCGGTTCGCGACCTCCTCACGGGCCGGGGAACACACGCCGTCCGTGGATTTCTGCACCTGGCGCCTCTCAGCGTCGCCGTCGCCTCGGCCGACCCATGGGTCATCCACGTCGATGACCGCGACCGGCGGCTGATCCTGGCGTGGACGCCGGATCCGGAGCTATCCGTGGCACTGAGCGACGGGTGGCTTTCTCCCCGGTACGGGGCGATCGAGAAGAGCCCGGTCGTCACCTACGAGAAGCGAGGCGCGGTCCCGATCGACATCCGCTTCGTCCTGATCCCGGTCCGACGCGGCGCCTCGCGAGCGATCGAGCCGCTGATGCGCTGGGCCATGGAGCTCGGGTCGCGATGAGCGAGGGCGTCTTCACCGTCCTGACCCTCGGCTCGTTCACGCTGCTGGCGTACACCTACGGCGGGTATGCCGCGTTGCTGTGGCTCCTCGGCAAGGTCACTCGCGCCCGTCCCGGTCGATCCGGTGAGCCGGACCGGTGGCCCAGCGTCAGCGTCATCGTCTCGGCCTACAACGAGGAGCAGGTCCTCGGCGATCGCCTGCGCAATCTACGAGAACTTGACTATCCTCCCGAGCGGCTCGAGGTTCTGGTCGGATCCGACGGATCGACGGACCGCACGACGGCGATCGTCGAGGCGTGGTCGGACGGCACGACGCGCCTGGTCGCCTTCGCCGAGCGCCGAGGGAAGGCCAGCGTCCTGAACGACCTCGTGGCGCGGGCCCGGGGAGACGTCGTGGTCCTCACGGACGCCAACACCTTCTTCCACCCCGATGCCGTGCGCGCGCTGGCCACGGCGCTGTGGCGTCATCCAACGGCGTGCGCGGTCGTCGGGTGTCTCGAACTACGCGCCCCGGCGGCCACCGGAAATCTCGATGGCGCGTACTGGCGCTACGAGACGTGGCTCAAGACGCTCGAGTCGCACTTCGGCACCGTGCTGGGCGCCAATGGCGCGATCTACGCCTTCCACCGGGCACGCTATCGGCCGCTCCCGGCGGGGGCCATCGTGGACGACTTCCTCGTTCCGATGCTCATGCGCCAGCACGCGGGCGGCGAGGTCTTCTTCGTCCCCGCCGCTCGGGCCTGGGAGACCTCGCCGGCGCACGTCCGCCACGAGCTCCGTCGCCGCGCGCGCATCGGGGCCGGCGATTTTCAGGCGCTCCGGTGGACGTGGCGACTGCTGTTGCCCTGGAAAGGCATGATGGCGTTCTCGTACTTCTCGCACAAAGTGCTGCGGTGGCTCGGTCCCTGGCTCATGCTGACCGGCTTCGTCGCCAACCTGTTTCTCCTCGACCGCCCATTCTTCAGGTGGCTCTGCCTCGGTCAGCTGGCGTTCTATGGGCTCGGCGCTCTGGCCCCCGCCGTCCGGATCGCGGCGTCCGCGGCGCGGTACTTCATCGCCCTGAACGCGGGCTTGTGGTTGGGCGCTGTCCGTCTTGTCCTGCGCCTCCAGCGCCCGTTCTGGAGCACGACGCCGCGGAGCGAGGCGCCGATCCACGCGAATCCATCGAGGGAGCCTGGGGCCTTCAACGGCCGATCTGGCCAGTCGAGCAACCGGCCGCCCGGCGTCGCGCCGGCGGGACACGCGCACCGCGGGTGGCCTGAGGACACGCCATGAGCACCACAGACTCGATTGCCGCAACGGACATCCGACCACGTCTGGCCGGCGCGGGACGCGGCGGGACGGAACGCGCAATCTCCAGACCCCTCGTGTCGGTGGTCGTGCCCGCCTACAACGAGGCCGCTATCGTCGAGGCCAACCTGGCGGTGCTCTGCCGGTACATGGAGTCCCTCGAGGACGAGTACCGCTGGGAGATCGTCGTCATCAACGACGGCAGCAGCGACAGGACGGGCGAGCTCGTGGAGACGTTCGCGCAGAATCGGCCGAACGTCCGCGTCCTGCACCATGTCGTCAACTTCGGGCTCGGCCAGGCCCTCAAGTTCGCGTTCAACCACTGCCGGGGCGACTACATCGTCACGATGGACGCTGACCTGAGCTATGCACCCGACCACATCCGCGGGCTGCTGACGAAGATCCGCGAGAACCGGGCCAAGGTCGTCGTGGCCTCCCCCTACATGCCGGGCGGCCACATCTCGAACGTCCCCTGGCTTCGGCGGATGCTCAGCGTGTGGGCCAATCGCTTTCTCTCGGCCACCGCCAAGGGTGGGCTGTCGACGCTGACCAGCATGGTCCGGGTGTACGACGCCAGATTCCTGCGGACGCTCGACCTTCGCTCCATGGGCATGGAGATCAACCCGGAAGTGATCTACAAAGCCATGCTGCTCCGCGCCCAGATCGAGGAGATTCCCGCCGACCTGGACTGGCGGCTCCAGAACGCCGCCGGCCCGGGGCGCCGGTCGAGTATGAAGGTCGTCCGGCACACCATGTCCGTCCTGCTGTCCGGGTTCCTCTTCAAGCCGTTCATGTTCTTCATCCTGCCCGGCGTGGTCCTGCTCGCGTTCTCGGTCTACGTGAATGCCTGGATGTTCGTCCACGTCGTCACGCAGTATCAGAACTTCCCCCAGGTCGCGTGGTTCCTCGACCGGGCCTCGGCCGCGGTGGCGGCCGCGTATCACGAGACGCCCCACACCTTCTTCGTCGGCCTCACGAGCCTGACGCTCGCGATCCAGTTCATCAGCCTGGGGATCCTGGCGCTGCAGAGCAAGCGCTACTTCGAGGAGATCTTCCACCTGGGCACCACCATCTACCGATCGACCCGTGACGACGGGGCAGCCAGACCATGACGGATCGGCATCCGCGCCGGATTCTCCTCACCGGGGCCGCCGGGTTCCTGGGATCTCATCTCCTCGACAAGTTGCTGGCGGCCGGCCACGAAGTGGTCGGCCTCGACAATCTCTCGATGGGCACGCGCGAGAACATCGCCGCACCCCTGAAGAACCGAGCATTTCGCTTCCTTCAGCGGGACGTCACGGAGGGATCGGTCTTTCGCGATCTGCCGAATGACTTCGACTGCGTGGTCCACATGGCGGCGCTCAAGATTCCCCGCTACGGGAACGCACTCGGCACGTTGCGGACCAACGTCCGGGGGACCGAGAACGTTCTCGAGTTCGCCAGACAGAGTCGTTCCAAGGTGGTGCTGGCCTCCACCTCCGACGTGTACGGGCGCAACGCGAAGGTCCCCTTCGAGGAAGACGATGAGTCCGTGCTCGGCTCCTCGAAGGTCGCCCGATGGAGCTATGCCGTCTCCAAGCTGTTCGACGAGCACCTGGCCTTCGCCTACCAGGAGAGCTTCAGTCTTCCGGTCACCGTCCTGCGGTTTTTCGGCTCCTATGGACCCCGCCAGCACCCCAGCTGGTGGGGCGGCCCGCAGGCCGTCTTCATCGACGCCGTGCTGACCGATCAGGAGATCCCGATTCATGGCGACGGGCTCCAGACGAGAAGCTTCACGTATGTCAGCGACACCGTCGAGGGGATCTACGCCGCGATCGTGACGCCCGGGGCGAACGGCGAGATCTTCAACATCGGCAGTACCCACGAGATCACCATTCTCGACCTGGCCAGAACCGTCAAGCGTCTCTGCAACACCCCCGGCGATCTCAAGCTCCGGTTTGTCCCGTACGAGTCGTTCACCGGACGACGCTACGAGGACGTCCGACGCCGCGTTCCCGACGTCTCCCGCTGCGAGCGGATTCTCGGGGTGAAGGCCACGGTGGGGTTGGAGGCGGGCCTCGCCAGCACCATCGAATGGCAGCGCACCGTCACCGGCCACCACACCGCGTCCCCGAGCGAGGAGGCGGCCGCCTCGTGAGAATCGGCATCATCGGCGGCGGCTTCATGGGGATGGCGCTCGCGTATCGGCTTGCCCGCGGGGGACATGCCGTCACCGTGTTCGAACGTGACCACCAGATCGGCGGCTTGGCCACCCACCACGACTATGGCCCGTTCTTCTGGGACCGCTTCTACCATTGCATCCTGCCCTCCGACACTCATCTGATCCGTCTGCTCCACGATGTCGGTCTCGGGGATCAACTGCGCTGGACAAGAACCTTGACGGGCTTCTACGTCGACGAGCGGTTCCACTCCGTCAGCTCCAGCCTGGAATTCCTGCGGTTCCCCCTGGTCGGCCTCTGGGGCAAGATCCGCCTGGCGTTGACCCTCCTGTATTGCGCACGCATTCGTGACTGGCAGCGCCTCGAGAAGATTCGCGTCGAAGACTGGCTCGTCCACACGTGTGGCCGAACGACCTACGAGAAGCTCTGGAAGCCGCTGCTGCTGGCGAAATTGGGCGCGAGCTATCGCCGGGTCTCGGCCGTCTTCATCTGGTCCTACATCACGCGCCTCTTCTCCGCGCGCGACGCCTCCGCACGACGCGAGCAGCTCGGTCATGTCTCGGGTGGTTACAAGGCGGTGTTCGCGCGACTCGCGCGACTCATCCGGTCGGCCGGAGGCGAGATCCGACTCGGCGTCGCCGTCGAGCAGATCGTTCCGCGTCCCGAGGGTGGTCTGTGGGTCGCCCACGACGGGACGCGCGAGGCCTTCGACAAGGTCATCTTCACGAGCCCCGTCAACGTCCTCCAGAACGTCACCACCCGCGCGCTCGTCAGCGTCGCCGACGGGCAGGGGAGCGTCGAGTATCTGGGCGTCGTGTGCGCCGTCCTCGTCACCCGAAAGCCGCTCGTCCCCTACTACATCGTCAACATCGCCGACGGCCGGATCCCGTTCACCGGGGTCATCGGCATGAGCAACCTCGTCTCACCCCAAGAGCTGGCCGGCTATCACCTCACGTACCTGCCCAGGTACGTGCTGTCCGATGATCCCTTCTTGCGCCAGACGGACGACCAGCTCCGCCGCGTGTTCTCCGATGGATTGCGCCTGATGTTCCCGGACCTCGACGCCGACGACATCCAGAGCCTCCACATCAACCGCGCCTTCAAGGTGCAGCCCCTCCAGGTCCTGAATTACTCCAGCCTCGTCCCTCACGTCACCACCCGGCACGAGGATTTCTTCGTGCTCAACACGGCCCAGTTCGTCAACGCCACCCTGAACAACAACGAAGTCGCCCGCGCGGTCGACGAGTTCCTCAGGGATTACGGTGATCGACTCGAACGCGGCGACACCTCGGCGAGGACGCCCGCAGCGCGCCGGCGGCCACCCGTCAGCCGACCCGAGGTCGCCATCCAATGAAGGAAGGCGGCGCCTATTTCGCCCACGGCTCGGCGCTCATCGATGAGCCCTGCTCGATCGGGAAGGGCACGAAGATCTGGCACTTCTGCCACATCATGACGGGCACCGTCATCGGCGAGAACTGCAGTCTCGGTCAGAACGTGTTCGTCGCGTCGGGCTGCGTCATCGGCAACAACGTCAAGATCCAGAACAACGTGTCGGTGTACGAGGGAGTGATTCTCGAGGACGACGTCTTCTGCGGGCCGTCGTCGGTGTTCACCAACGTCGACAACCCCCGCAGCCACGTGCCGCGGAAGAACCAGTATCGGCCCACGCTCGTCCAACGGGGCGCCACGATCGGCGCCAATGCGACGGTGGTCTGTGGCGCCACGTTGGGGCGCTTTTCCTTCGTCGGCGCCGGCGCGGTCGTCACCCGAGATGTCCCGGATTACGCGATGGTCTACGGCAACCCGGCCCGGTTGCGCGGTTGGATGTGCTCCTGCGGCGTCAAGCTCGGTCTGTCGATCGCGAACGATGCCAGCGAGCCAGCCCGGTGTCCCACCTGTCAGCGTCGCTATTGTCGGAAGGGCCTCAGCGTCTCCGAAGTCGTCCCAGCGAGAGAGACCAGATGAAGATCCAGACGCGAAAACCCGCGCGCCGGTTCGCCGTGCCGCTCCTCGACCTTCAGGCTCAGTATCGCGCGATCGAGCCCGAGGTCATGGCCGCGCTCCGCGAGGTATGCGGACGACAGCAGTTCATTCTCGGGCCACGCGTGGCCGACCTCGAGGCCCGGATCGCCGAGTACTCCGGTTGCCGGTACGGCATCGGCGTCTCGTCCGGCACCGATGCCCTCCTCGCGGCGCTCATGGCGCTGGAGGTCGGACCCGGCGACGAGGTCATCACGACCGCCTTCAGCTTCTTCGCCACCGCCGGGACCGTCGCGCGCCTCGGCGCTCGTCCACTGTTCGTCGACATCGATCCGATCACGTACAACCTCTCGCCCGCTGGCGTCGAGGATCTCATCGCGACGCAGTGCGAGGTGCGCGCCGGCCGTCTGGTCAACCGGCATACGGGGGGCCTCGTCAAGGCCCTGATGCCCGTCCATCTCTTCGGACAGATGGCCGACATGGATGCCGTCATGGAGCTGGCCCGACGGCATGGCCTCAAGGTGGTCGAGGACGCGGCCCAAGCCATCGGGGGAGAGGATCCGGGCGGGCGTCGAGCGGGCAGCATCGGGGACATCGGCTGCTTCTCCTTCTTTCCCAGCAAGAACCTGGGCGCGTTCGGTGACGCGGGAATGTGTGTGACCAACGATCCCACCCTGGCCGAGCGCCTGAAAATCTTACGAGTCCACGGCAGCAAGCCCCGGTACCACCATCTCGTCGTGGGGGGCAACTTCCGCCTCGACGAGCTCCAGGCCGCCGTCCTGCTCGTCAAGCTCGCATATCTGGACGGGTGGACCCAGCGTCGGCAGGCGAACGCCCGCTTTTACGCGACGGCGTTTCAGGAGGCGGGCCTCGGCGATCACATGTCCACTCCTCGCGCGCTGGCCGGCTATCGCCACATCTTCAACCAGTACGTCGTTCGGGCGGAGCGGCGGGACGATCTCAAAGACCACCTGCGCCAGGCCGACGTGAGCACGGAGATCTACTACCCCGTGCCGCTTCACCTCCAGACGTGTTTCGCCCATCTCGGCTACGCACCCGAGCATTGCCCGGAGGCCGTTCGCGCGGCCCGGGAGAGCCTCGCGATTCCGATCTATCCCGAACTGACTCCCGACCAAGCGCGTCACGTCGTGAGCACCGTGGCGGAGTTCTACGACGATGACGCTTAAGCTGGTCAGCATCGTCGGGGCACGACCCCAGTTCATCAAGGTCGCGCCCCTCGTCCGTTCCTTCGAGCAGCTCACTCGCGAGCGCGGTCGGCCGGTTGACCACATCATCATCCATGCCGGGCAGCATTACGATCCGGGCATGTCCGACGTGTTCTTCGACGAGCTCGCGATTCCGCCCGCCGCGATCAATCTCGGCGTGGGGTCGGGGAGCCACGGCGTCCAAACCGGCCAGATGCTCGCCAGAATCGAAGACGCGCTCGTGAACAGCCGGCCCGACCTCGTGGTGACCTACGGCGACACCAATTCCGCCCTCGCCGCGACGCTGTCGGCGGCGAAGCTCCATATCCCGGTCGCCCACGTCGAAGCGGGTCTCCGCAGCTTCAACCGGAAGATGCCGGAGGAAATCAACCGGATCGTCGCCGACCATGTGTCCGATCTCCTGCTGGCGCCCACTCCGACCGCGATCGCCAATCTCGACACGGAGGGGCTCGGCAAGCGCGCGATCCTCACCGGCGACATCATGTACGACGCCGTGCTGTTCAACCGCCGGCTGGCCGCCCAGCGGTCCAGGATTCTCGAGCGCCTGGCGCTGGAGCCCCATCGCTACGGGGTCGTGACGATCCATCGGGCGGAAAACACCGACGACGAGACGCGACTGGGGAAGGCGTTGTCAGCGCTCGACGAAATCGCGGCGACGGCGGTCCCCCTCGTCTTTCCCCTCCACCCGCGCACGGCGAAGGTGCTGCGATCCCGGTTCCCGACGTGGTCACCCCATCCGCGTCTCCAGCTCATTCCGCCGATCGGATACCTCGACACCCTCTCCCTCGTCGGCCACGCGCGGATGCTGCTCACGGACTCCGGCGGTCTTCAGAAAGAGGCGTTTTTCTTGGGCTGCCCCTGCATCACGCTGCGAGACGAGACCGAATGGGTCGAAACGCTCCACGGGGGCGGCAACATTCTCACCGGCGTCGACCCCGAGGCGATCCGGGCGGCCGTCTCGACATGGGACGCCCGCTGTCCCGAGGGACGGGGTGATTTCTCGGCTGCCGTCGCTGCCTCGTTCGGCGACGGGCACGCGGCCGACCGGATCCGCGATGCCGTCCTGGCCTTCGTCGTCCCACGTGAACCGGCCGCCCATGCTGTCCCCTGAGGGGAGGCCGACGGAGAAGCCGATGGACAAGCCGATGGTCGCCGTCGCCGTCGCCGGCGTCGGTGGTTGGGGGAAGAATCTGGCCCGCAATTACTTTCAAATCCCCGACTCGTCGCTCGAGTACATCTGCGATCTCGATCAACGGAAGCTCGACCAGATGCGGCGACTGCTGCCGGGAACCCGCACCACGACCCGCTTCGAGGACCTCTTGCAGGATCCGGGCCTCCACGCCATCGTGATCGCCACGCCCGCTCCCACGCACTATGCCCTCTGCATGGCCGCGTTGAGGGCCGGCAAGGACGTGTACGTCGAGAAGCCGTTCGTGCTCTTCGCCACTCAGGCGGAGGAGCTGATCAAGCTTGCGGAGCAGGAACGTCGCATCCTCATGGTCGGTCACCTGCTCCTGTATCACCCCGTCATCGGCCGCATCAAGCAGATGATCGATTCCAACGAGCTCGGCGACGTCCATTACATCTACAACCAGCGCGTGAATCTCGGCGCGGTGCGAGGGGACGAGAACGCACTGTGGAGCTTTGCGCCTCACGACATCTCCATCATCCTCCACTTGCTCGATCTCGAGCCGACGGATGTGACGGCGCGCGGGCAGTCCTATCTGCAGCCGGGGATCGAAGACGTCGTCTTCATGACCCTCAATTTCAATCAGCGATCGATGGCGCACATCCACGTGAGCTGGCTGGACCCGCACAAGATTCGCAAGCTGACCATCGTCGGCAGCAAGCGGATGGTCGTCTTCGACGATCTGGAGAGCACCGAAAAGCTCAAGATTTACGACAAGAGCGCCCAGCACACGACCGACTACAACACGTTCGCGGAGTACATCACGTTGCGCTTCGGCGACATCACGATCCCCCATGTCAAGGTCGACGAGCCGCTCCAGCTGGAATGCCAGCACTTCCTCGAGTGCGTCCGGGAGCGGAGGCGACCGCTCACCGACGGCCGGGACGGATTGCGCGTGGTCAAGGTCCTGGAGGCGGCTCAGCGCTCGCTCGAGAAAAACGGCGCGCCCGTGCCCATCGCGCCGACGTTTTGATCGAGGACGACCATGGAGACCCGAAAGCCCATCGCGAGCTTGTCACTCGACCTCGACGACAAGTGGTCCTATATGAAGACCCACGGAGACCCGGGGTGGGACTCCTTTCCGTCGTACCTGGACATCGTGGTGCCCCGCGTCCTCGGGTTGTTGGACACGCTGGATCTGACCATCACGGTGTTCATCGTGGGTCAGGACGCCGCGCTGGCGCGGAACCGGGAGCCCCTGGCCGCCATCGCCGCGGCCGGCCATGAGATCGGCAACCATTCCTTTCACCACGAGGTGTGGCTCAACCGCTACTCCGAGGCGCAGATCGAGACGGAGCTCGGCCGGGCGGAGGAGAGCATCGAGCGGGCCACCGGGCGGAGCCCCTGCGGCTTTCGCGGCCCCGGATTCAGCCTCTCCCGGAGGACGGTGCAGGCACTCGCCCGGCGAGGCTACCTCTATGACGCCTCGACCCTGCCCACCTTTCTCGGACCACTGGCCCGGGCCTACTTTCTCCGGACCAGCAGGATGAGCCGGGAGGCGATCCGGCAACGCACGGCCCTCTTCGGCACCTTTCGGGACGGGTTGCGGCCGATCCGGCCGTATCGATGGCGAACGCCCGCCGGCGAGCTCATCGAGATCCCGGTGACGACCATGCCCGTGTTCAGGGTGCCGATGCACGCCAGCTACGTCATCTATTTGAGCGCGCTGTCGCCCGGCCTGGCCGTCCGGTACTTTCGCGCCGCCCTCGCCCTGTGCCGGCTGACCGGGAGCCCGCCCTCCGTGCTGCTGCACCCGCTCGATTTCCTCGGCGCCGACGACATGAAGGATCTCGCCTTCTTTCCGGGGATGACGCTCACCAGCGGGCGAAAGCTGGAGGTGCTCGGCGAGCTGCTGCGCCTGCTTTCGTCGCAGTTCACGGTGGTGCCGCTCCGGGAGCAGGCCCGGCACCTCGGCCGGGCGACCTCGCTTGCGGTGCGAGAGCCGGTCTTCCGGCATGCCGACGACGCGGTATGACAACGAAGAGAGAGTCCGCGTATGGAGGAAACCGCCACATGTCTAGGCCGCCCCTGACCCTGGTCGTGGACGCGCTGCACGAGCTCCTGGACGATCGAGCCATCGACACCCCCGGACCGGTCGACGCGGAAACCCGGCTGTTCGGCCGGGCCGGGCTCCTCGACTCGCTGGGGCTGGTCACGCTGGTGGTGGCGGTGGAGCAGGCGATCGCAGACGAATACGGTGTCAGCGTCAGCCTCGCCGACGACCGGGCACTCTCGCAACGGAACAGTCCGTACCGGACCGTCGGCTCGCTGGCCGAGTATGCCGCAGGCTTACTGGACGGAGCGGTATCGGGTGGATAGCCCGGTCACCGTCATCACCGGCACGCGCACGGGCATCGGGAGGTCCCTGGCCGAGCACTATGTCCGCCGCGGGCATCGGGTGGTGGGCTGCAGCCGGGGCGGTGTCGACTGGGTGCTGGAGGGCTATACCCACCATACGGCCGACGTGGCCGACGAGCGGGCGGCCCAGGCTCTGTTCGCGGACGTGCGGAAGACGTGCGGGCGCGTCGATCATCTCATCAACAACGCCGGCATCGCGGTGATGAACCACTCCCTCCTGACCCCCCTGTCGACCGTCCACCGCGTGCTCGATACCAATGTCGTGGGGACCTTTCTCTTCTGCCGGGAGGCGGCCAAGCTCATGCGGCCGGCGGGGTTCGGCCGCATCGTCAATCTCGTTACGGTCGCGGTGCCGCTCAAGCTCGAGGGCGAAGCCATCTACGCGGCCTCGAAGGCCGCGGTGCTGTCCCTCACCGAGGTCCTGGCCCGGGAGTTCGCCGGGTTCGGGATCACCGTCAATGCCGTGGGCCCGGCCCCAATCGCGACCGACCTGATCCGCTCGGTGCCCAAGGAGAAGATCGACCGCCTCGTGTCCAGACAGGCCATCCCCCGGCTGGGAACCCCGGCCGACATCGCCAACGTGATCGACTTCTATCTCCGGCCCGAAAGCGACTTCATCACCGGGCAGTGCTTGTTTCTCGGGGGCGTCTGATGCAGCCCGACGTCCCGTTGAGCGACATCGCGAGTGGGGCCGCGGGGCGAGCGCGCACCGCCGACAGCGCCGCCACGGCCCCGGTCGGACTGACGCTCGCGCTGTGGGCGCTGGTCCTCGGCTCGTCGCTGGTCGGCCTCAACGCGCTGTACGATCCCTCGTTCATCACCATCGACGGGGCCTTCTTCGTGAGCGCCGCCAAGAACCTGGCGAGCGGCCACGGCTTCGCCACCAGCATCGTCTGGTCCGACGAGGCCTACCTCTTGGGCGGGATGCCCGCCTCGCAGACGAACAACCCGCCGGGGTATCCGCTGCTCATCGCGCTGGTCAGCCGGCTGGGCGTCGATCCGCCCTATGCCGCCTTCCTGGTCTCGCTGCTCTCGTTCGGTGCCATCCCGCTGATCGTCTACGAGATCCTCAGGACCGCTGGCCATCCGCCCCTGCGCTCGTTCGCGATCAGCGCGGTCTGGCTCGGCTCTCCGTTCGCCTGGTTCAACGTGCTCGGCTGTATGAGCGAGATGAGCTTCGCCATGCTGACGCTGGTCAGCCTACGGTGCGCCATGCAGAGCGAACTCGCTCCGTGGCGGCGCGACCTCTGGCTGCTGGCGGCGGGGACAGTGGCCGGACTCGCCTTCACCGTCCGTTATCAGGGGGTTTTCTACATCATCGGCCTGGGGCTCTTCTTCCTGCTGCGGGTCGTCCGGCAGCGAGACCTGCAGTCCGCCCGTGCGCTGATCCTCGTCGCCGGCCCGGCGTCGGTGTTCGTGCTGTCGCTGTTCCTTCGCAATTACCTGCTCACGGGAAAGGTGGAGGGCGGCCTGATCCCGGAGGACCGCGCGCTCCTGGAGGTGCTCCGGACTGCCGGGTGGGCGTTTGGGGGGCTCTCCGGGTTCACGAAGTCCGGATTGCTGGGCGGAGGCGTGCCGGAGGCTATGTTCGTCATCGTCGTGGTGGCCGGTCTCGTTGGTGGGGTGTGGTGGATCGGTCGCCTCAGGATCGACCGGTCCGCCCTACGGGCTGCCCTCGCGAAGACTCATGTCTCCTTCTCGCTGGCATACGTCGCCATCAGCGTCATTCTCATCGTCGAAGGGGCCCAGTATTACGCCAGCGGAAACATCGGCCCGCGCTACCTCCTCGTCCTGATCCCGTTTGGGCTCCTCTGCCTCGCGGAAGGAGTGGGGCTGGTCGGCTTCGCGCCGAGCCGCTCGTGGCATGCCCGGGCGGGCCGGCTGTGGCTGGGGGCCGCCGCGGTGGTTCTCGTGGCCGGGCAGGTGAACGTGTTCCACCGGCACTGGCACCCGCTGATTCAGGACAATCCCTATCGCGCGATACGGAACGTCTTGCAGCGCCCCCTCGCCGGCGAGACCCTGGTCCAGTTCCTGCGCGAACGGGTCACGACAACCAGCCCGCTCCTTGGCAACGAAGCCCAACTGCTGGGGGCCGTGCTGGACCGGCCGGTGCTGGGCCTCACGCAGGCATCGTATACCCGGAAGGTGTGGACGGAGGACCAGGTCCGGCGGCTCGTCGTCTTGTACGGGGTGGCCTACGTCGTCTTCTTCCCAGACCTGTTCGACCCTACCCACCCCGAGAATCGCAATCGGCCGTTCTTCCACCAGCTCGAGCGCGGGGAGGTCCCCGCATGGCTGATGGCGATCGTGGTCGCGGCCGACGTCCGACTGTATCGGGTCGACCCCACGATCCTGGGGTCGCCAGGCGAACTCGTTCCGGCCAGGGGCGGTGCTTGATGAAGGATCGGATTGCCAAGTCGGTCTTCTGGATCGTGTGGTCGCGCGGCGCGGTGCAGGTCCTCTCGTTTCTTTCCACGCTCGTCGTCGCGCGACTCCTGAGCCCTGCGGACTACGGGCTGATGGCGCTGGCGGGCATGTGGACATTCGTCACTTCACTGGTCGCTGAGCTGGGCCTGGGAGCGGCGGTTGTTCAATTTCAAGATCTGGAAGATTGCGAAGTTAACACCTGTTTCTGGTTGACCATGAGCATGGCGGGGGCGGGATACCTTGTCTTGTACGCTGCAGCACCGGCGCTCGCGGCGTGGTTTGTCAATCCGATGCTCTCGGACGTCTTGCGGGTGACAGGCTTGAGTTTACCTTTGGTCGCCGTCCGGATCATTCCGGACAGTCTGCTCAGAAGGCGGCTGCAACTCGACAAGGTCTCAAAGGCCGAGATCGCCTCGGTGGCGGTGACCGTACCAGTGGTCTTGGGCATGGCGGGGTACGGGGCCGGGGTGTGGGCCCTCGTTGCTGGGGCTGTCGTGATGCCGCTGGTCCAGTCCATAGTCAGCTTTTGGTTCGTGCGGTGGTGGCCGGGGCTTCGAATAGGAAGCAGGCGGCTTCATGAACTTCTCCGATATAGCCTGGCTACGCTTGGATCGAGAGTCGGTTGGGCGGCGTACCAGCAGCTCGACATGTTCTTTATAGGTAAACTCTCCGGAGAAGTAGTCCTGGGCTTCTACTCGATGGCGAAGCTGCTCGCCAATTTGCCGAGCGAGAAGATTTCGGTCGCGGTGCTCCAGCTTGCTTCGCCCGTCTTGGCGGGGCTACAGGCGGATCGCGCAGCGATGCGCACCTCGTTCCTGCGAGGGCTCCGGCTGGTGGCGTGTCTGACCGTACCGTTATGCCTGGGAACGGGATTAGTGGCTGACGATCTCGTCGACTTGGCGCTCGGGGACAAGTGGACCACGGTCGTCCCGCTTCTGCAGGTGCTCTGTCTGGCCGGGCTGATTCGCTCGCTCGACGTTCTGCTCCCACCGGTGTTGTTTGCACGGTATCGTGCGACGTTCATGTTCTGGTGGACGGGGGGGCTGCTGCTCATCATGACCTTCGTCTTCTGGGCAGGGGCAGCTTGGATGGGCGCGCTGGGCGCTGCCCTCGGCTGGCTGGTTGTGTATCCATTCATCACGGCCTGGATGGCTCGCGAAGGACTCAGGGAGCTGGAGATGGGCTGGACGACCCTCTGGGATCAGGTGAGACCAGTGGCAGGTGCAGCCCTGATAATGGCCGGCTGCGTTCTTGTCGTTCGTTGGGGCATTCCCGGTTCTGACTTCGAGCACCGGCTCATGCGGCTTGCGGCTGCCTCTGGCTTGGGCGCGCTTGTCTACGGTCTAGGGATGCTTTGGTGGGCTCGCCCACTGGTCAGGGAGGTTGCGGAGGTTGCTGGGTGGATTCTCCGCTGGAATCGCCTCGCGTCCAGTGGTGTACAGAGCCTGGCCCCGAACCCACCACGAATGACGGAAGTTAGGAAGTCAGCTCGCTCTGTCAACTAGCGATGACACAGGCTCAGAGACTCGTGAGCGTCGTGATCGCAACCTATGATAGCGCGGACTATCTACCGCTTGCGGTCCGGTCGGCCCTGGACCAAACATATTCGATGGTCGAAATTCACGTCGTTGATGATGGTTCGACCGACGGCACGCGCCAGGCGATGGAACAATTCAGGGGTCATCCCTCTGTGAAATACCACTACCAGGCCAACCAGGGCCAAGCCAGCGCGAGGAACAAAGGGATCCGCGAGTCCCAGGGAGAATACATCGCTTTTCTGGATGCTGATGATGTATGGATGCCGAGGAAGCTTGAGAAGCAACTCCCGCTTCTTGAGAGTTCAGATACGACGGGTGTGGCCTATTCGCTCCGAACATTTATCGATGAAAACGGCAACGTCCTGCCGACCCCAACCGTAGATTGCCACAGGGGCAAAGTAACGGCCCGCTTGCTCGTTGACAACTTCGTCGGTTTCTCTACGTCGGTGGTTCGTAGAGCATGCCTCGAAAAAGTGGGTGGTTTTGACGAATCTCTCGCTGTTTCGGACGATCACGATTTGTGGCTAAGGATTTCAACGGAGTGCGATTTCGATTTTTTGAAGGAATCGACTTCTTGGTATCGCGTTTGGCCCCGCCAGATCTCGACCAACTACGTGAAACGATTCGAGTACCGCGTCAAGATCATTGAGAGGTTCCTGAGGCAGCATCCGAATGCGATAGATGAAGCGACGGTCAATGAGGCATGGGCAAGGGCCTATATGGGGCGAGGGTATTGCTCGGCCAGAATTGAGGGCCGGAGGGTAGCGGCCTTGATGGACTTTATTTCTGCACTCAGGTTTCGTCCGACGTGTGCTTTGGCATGGAAAGAGATACTGAAGCTGCCGATGCGGACTTTCTATCACAGCGTGCTCACGGGAGCGTTGTTGAAGGATGGGCTGTCGTATTTCGGATGGCCGAGCCGATCGCCTGCGGAGAGGCGCTGACACAGGATGACGAGCTCGAAACAGCAAGTGAAGAACCTGTTCGGCGGGCGGGTGACAGCGTGGGCGGCCTTCTATTCCAATCGCGAGGCGAGAACCCTGGAAGCGCGGAATCTCATCTCGCGCCAGCGGTTCGCTCTAGAAATGGTGGAGGCGGTGGTCCCGCGCGCCTCGAAGGTCCTGGACGTCGGGTGCGGGACGGGTGAGATGGTCGGGAAGCTCATGCGACGCGAGTACGAGGTGTGGGGGCTGGATATCGCTGAGCCGATGATCCGCTATGCTCGTGATCGCTGTGCGTCGGACCGATTCGAGGTCGGCGACATCGAGCATATTCCGTTTGCGGATAACACGTTTGACGCGGTGGTGTGCCTGGGGGTCATCGAGTATCTCGACACGGACGAGCACGCGTTGCGCGAAATACGGCGGGTCCTCAAACCCGGGGGGAGAGCCGTGGTCTCTACCCCCAGTGCGATCTGCCCTCTCCATCACCTGGACCGCGTGGTCGTCGTTCTGATGGCTGTGGTGCGGCCCGTGTACGACCTCGTGAAGTACCGGCTGCGCGGGAGGCGAGCGCCCGTTCGTCAAGCCTCCCGTGCGGCGGGTATCCGGAGATGCTACCGCCGTAGATGGCTGCGGCTCTTGCGTTCAGTGGGCTTGGAGCCGGAGGAATGGATCCGCCATGGCTGGGGATGGTACGAGAGCTGGCTTGGCCTTTTGGCCCAGTCTCTGTCTCGGACGGGAGAACTGTTGCGGGGCCGGCTTGAGCGATTTTTCGGGCGCGCATCTCTCTGCCGAGCCAGCGGCAGATTTGTTCGAAGCCGGGCGTTCAACTGGCTTGCTGCGGAGCACGTTGTCCGGTTGCGCGTAGTCAAGTAGCGGGCCATCGCACCCAAAGGCTGGGCGCTCTCCCCAACGCTGATGAGGACGATCAGGGACAACGTGACCATCAACCGGTATCGCGTCATCCATCCATCACTGCGACATCGGCAGCGCCGTTGTGGGCGCTCGCGCCGGGGTCGAACCGCGCTGAGGGCGACGTCGTGATTCACGTTCAGGGTGACACATCGGAGCGAGCCCGCGAGGCCGGCGCGCGACCCCGGCCCCGCGTGCAGGATCACTGGCACGCGTACTGGGATCGACTGGAAGAGCACGTCATCTTCCGCGTGGAGGCGGCCGACTATGTGACCCGCCTGGAGGCCGCGCTCGGCCTCGACCCCGGCGCACGCGTGCTGGACTTCGGCTGCGGGTTCGGGTTCATCGCCGAGCTGCTGGCCCCGAGGGTCGCGGAGCTGTTCGCGTTTGACGCGTCGGATCACATGCAGCGTCGGGCGCAGCTCCGCCTTGCCGGCCACGCCAACGTGCGGGTCCTCGGGCCGCCCGGAGCCGCACCGTGGCCGCCCGGGCTCCGGTTCGACCTCATTCTGGTCAACAGCGTGGTCCAGTACATGGCGCTCGACGAGTTTCACCGATGGCTGGCGCAATGGCGCGCGATGCTCGCCGCCGGGGGTCACCTCGTGCTCTCGGACCTCCTCACCCGGAACGTCGATCCACTCCGCGAAGTGGTCGAGCTGCTGGTCCTGAGCGCTCGCCGCGGGTGCCTGATGCGCGTCGTGCGGAAGGCGCTCGGAGAGCTTCGCGACTACACGAGGGCGCGGCGCGTCCGGCCACTTGGCCGGATCGCCGTCGGCGACCTGCGCGAGCGCGCCGGCGGCCTGGGACTGGCCGTGGACTTCCTTCCGTCGAATCTGACGTACCGGAAAGCGCGGGCCACCGCGGTCCTGTCGATACCGGTGGGTGACTGACCCATCATGCGCGTATGCCCTGCGTGGCTCCTCCTGGCGTTGCCGGTCCTGCTGGGGCTTGCCTCGGGATCGGCGTGTAGCTCGGAGCGTCCCGACTACGCCCGGACGCCTGTCCTGTTCGTCCACGGCCTCGGCATGTCCTCCGCGGTCTGGCGATCCATGATCGAGCACCTCGCGACCACGTACCCGCGCGACTACCTGTACGGCGTGGACATCGTCCCGAGTACCATGACCAACGCTCGAGCGGCCGTGTCGGTGATCGCGCCGGCCGCGGATTCCCTGCTCGCCCGGGCGAAGAGCGCGGCGCAGAGGGCCGGGTACCGAGGTGAGTTGCCCCGGCGGCTCGACGTCGTCTCGCACAGTATGGGAGCGGTGAGCAGCCGGTGGTACGCGGCCAAGCTCCGTCCCGACCTCGTCCGCACCTGGATCGGCCTGGCCGGAGCCAACCACGGCACCGAATCACTCTGTTCGTGGCGCGACGAGGCGTCCCGCGAAATGTGTCCTGCCTTCGCGAGGAACGCGCAGACCCACGCGGTGCAGGTGGCCCTCAACGGCGCCGACGGGGCGGGGGTCGACGAGACGCCCTACGGTCTGGGGCTCGACCGATCAGGGGTCCCGCGCATCGCGGCCGACGCCACGCGCAACATCCTCTATCTCACGGTCCGAGTCGAGCCCGACCGTTGGATCCAGCCCGAGCGGAGCGCGTTACTGGATGGAGCGGGAGGCGTACGTCTGAACATCCCGGCCGGCGTGCCCGCCGAGGAGACCAGTCCGGGGAACCTCCTGTTTCGAGCCCCGGTCGAACACGATCCCCTTCTGGATCACCCCGATCTCCTTCGGCTCGTCGCCGCGCTGCTGGCCGTCCGCGACGGTGCCAACGACCGGCCCGCTTCGGGGGCTCTGCGATGACGCCGGTCCGGGTGGGCTTGCTGGGGGCGGGCAACGTCGTGGAGTCGCTTCACCTGCCCGTCCTCTGCGGCCTGAACGGGGTCACGATCACGTGGATCTGTGACAAGGATACGGCCCGCGCCCGGGCGCTGGCCTCGACCTATGAGATCCCCCACGCCGTCGAGTCGCTCGATGATTGCTTCGACGTGGACATCGTCCTCGTCGCCATCCCGGTCGGCGCTCGTCGGAGCGCCCTCGATAAGATTCTCGCGAGGGGATGGCATGCGTTCTGCGAAAAGCCGTTCGCTCCGACGCTGCGAGACCACGAATGGATCGTGGCCGAAGCGCGGCGGCGCCAGGTTCGTCTGGGCGTCGGTCTCGTCCGTCGTCACTACGCTTCGGTGAAGATGGCGCGTGAAGTGCTCGGCTCGGGCGTCCTCGGCCCTCTCAAGATGATCCTCGGTGGTGAGGGGGCACGGGTCCGCCACACCGGGCGCGGCGGCGATTGGTATCAGGCACGCGCCCAAGCGTCGGGGGGCGGCGTCCTCTTCGAAGCTGGCCCCCACCTCGTCGACCAGATGTTCACGATCTGTCGGGCCGAAGGCTATCAAATCGACCGCTGTCGTCAAAAAGTCCTGAACGGCATCGAGTTCGAGACCAGCGTCCGAGGCACCCTCAGCGTGGATGGTGGAGGGCCCGTCCCGTTCGGCATCGTGGTATCTCAACTGAACGATGTCTACAACGGCATCGTCGTGCGCGGCCAGAACGGTGAGCTCCGCCTCGGCGCGGCGCCTCACGGCGCCATCGAGATCTACGGGCGTGATGGAAGGCTCGCCGGGCGGCTGGGGAGCGTCGCGTCCGAGGCGCAGGCGTTCAGTGCCGCGGTCCGAGCCGAGTGGCGGGAATTCATCGACGCGTGCGCCCGGTCCGTCGAGCTCTGTGATCGGGACACGGGCCTTCTCACCACCGCATTCATCGAGGCGTGCTATCGATTCAGCGTCCCCGTCCGTGCCGAGAGCGTTTCCCAGGTCAGCGCATGAACAGGATCAAAGCGGGGATCGTAGGCGCCGGAGGGCAAGTGGGCCCCGCGTTGCTGTCCTACCTCGCCGACGATCCGCGCATCCAGGCGGTCGGTGTCTGCCGGAACGACATCAGCGCCGGGCCGCTCCGACTGGAGGGACACGAGATCCGCTGTGGCTCGCTGAGCGATCCCGCCACGGCCGCCGAGCTCCTCGGAGACTGTGACGTGATCATCAACTGCTCGGCCACCAGTGGCACGCCGGCGAGGAAGAGCGTGGCGGAACGGCGTATGCTCCACGCGCTGTGCGGGTTGCCGGGCAAGAAGCGGTTGATCCATTTCAGCTCGGTCGCGGTGTATGGCTCGTGCATCGACGCGCGTCGTAACACCTTTGAGCGCCCACGCCCGGATCAGCCGTATGGTCGCCATAAGCTCGATCTCGAGCGGTGCCTCTGGCGAGGCCTGCGCGCGAGCGCCCACGAGGCCGTCGTGCTCCGCCTGGGACACGTGTATGGCGCCGGTCAATGGCTGTCCCGCTTCGTGCTGGAGGCGGCACGCGATCCTCAATTCCGGCTGCCCTTCGATGGCCGCTTGCCCTCCGGCGCCGTTCACGCGCGAAATGTCGGTGCGGCCATCCGGCGACTGATCCTCGATTGGCCGCAACCCGGGACGTACAACCTCTTCGACGCGCCGGTGACGACCTGGCGTCAAGTCTTCGACTGGAACGCGCAAGCGGTGGGCGTCTCCCGGGTGCCGGCGCTGGGTGATGAGGAGTCGGAGCGGGTCGCCGCGTACTGTCGGCGGCAAGCCGCCACCCCGCTCGGCGTCCGCCTGGCCTCCGAGATCACAGCGTGGATACGGACGCTCCCCGGCTCATTCATCGCCGCCTGTCCGGCCGTGAAGACTCTCGGTATCGTGACGCTTGCGACCCTCCGCTACGAAGGGCTGGAACGGCGCTTGCTGAAACGCTACAAGGTCATGGCGGCCAGGGCGGGCGGCGGAGCGGCCGCGGTGCCGGCACTGGACTCATGGTTGTTGAGTGAAGGCGCGCCGGGGGCGCAACTTTCCTACCGCGGCGAGATCGACATCCACGATGCGACTGCCGTCGCCGCTTGGCATCAACGGTACGCAGAGCCCGACTCGATCCTGAATTGGGACGCTCCCTCTCTTGGCGTCTCGCAGGCCGCTCTCAATTGAGCCCTGGTGCCTGATGCATATCGACTTCCTGCTCGACGTGTTTCGCGCGAATCACGCCAGGGACGCGGTCGTCTGGCGCGAGCGGAGCATCTCGTACGGCTGGCTGGTGGACGCCGTCGACCGCTGGGGCCGGTCACTCGCCGACGCCTCGATCGCTCCCGGCACCGTCGTCAGCCTGGAAAGCGACTTCTCGCCCACCGCGATCGCGCTCCTCCTGGCCCTGGTCGAGCACGGGTGCATCGTCGTCCCGCTGACCTCTTCGGTCGAAATGAAGAAGCCGGAGTTCCGGGCCATCGCCCAGGTGGAGGCGATCGTGTCCGTGGGCGCCGACGATCAGGCCCGCCCGGAGCTCACGGCCGCCCGGACGAGCCACGAGCTGTTCACGAGCTTGCGGAGCGCGCGGCATCCCGGGCTCGTCCTCTTCTCGTCCGGGTCCACCGGAAAGAGCAAAGCGGCCCTCCACGATTTCGTCCCGCTTCTGGAGAAGTTCAAGGTCCCGCGGCATCCGCTCCGCACCCTGACGTTTCTGCTGTTCGACCACATCGGCGGCGTGAACACGCTGCTGTACGTCCTGTCCAACGCCGGATGCATCGTGACGGTCCAGGATCGCTCGCCGCAGGTGGTCTGCGCCGCCATCGAGAAGCACCGGGTCCAGCTGCTCCCGACGTCTCCGACGTTCGTCAACCTCTTACTGGCGAGCGAGGCGTACAACGACCACGACCTCTCAAGCCTGGAGCTGGTCACCTACGGAACCGAGGTGATGCCGGAGAGCACCCTGGCCCGGTTCCACCGACTTTTTCCTCGCATCCGTTTGTTGCAGACCTACGGCCTCTCGGAGGTCGGCATCCTGCGCTCGCAGTCCCGATCGTCCGACTCGCTCTGGGTCAAGGTGGGCGGGGACGGGTTCGAGACGCGTGTCGTCGACGGGATGCTCCAGATCCGCGCCCAATCGGCCATGCTGGGGTATTTGAACGCCCCCAGCCCGTTCACGCCCGATGGCTGGCTCCCGACGGGTGATGCCGTGGAGGTGGACGGGGAGTACCTCCGGATTCACGGACGTCAGTCCGAGATCATCAATGTCGGCGGCGAGAAGGTCTACCCGGCCGAAGTGGAGAGCGTGCTCCAGTGCATGGAGGGGGTGCAGGACGTCAGCGTCAGTGGCGAGCCCCATCGCATCACGGGACAGATCGTGACGGCGAAGGTGCGGCTCGGCACCGGAGAGACCCTCCCCGAGTTCAGGGGGCGGATGCGGCTCTTTTGCCGAGACCGGCTCCCGGCGTTCAAGATCCCCCAGAAGGTGGTGTTCGTGGACGAGGCGCTGCATGGCGAGCGGTTCAAGAAGATGCGGAGGGCGTCCTGATCCCGGACGTCGGCGCTGACCGGCGCGCGGAGCCTCCCGTCGGGTCCCGGCTCCGCGAGGTTGAACCCGCCGGGCGGCAGGATGTGGGCGCGATCACCAGCCTGCACCTGGCCCTCCTCGACTGGGGCCCGATGGCGCGCCTCGGCGAGCTGTTTCTTCGGCGGTTCTGCTACACCGCCCTCCTGCGCGACGGTCTCATGCGAGCCGCGCTCTTCGAGGTGGACGGCCGCCCGGCCGGGTTCGTCGCTTACACTGACCACTCGATCGCCTTCCACCGCCAGGCCATCCGACGCCACGCGGCCTACGTGGCGTGGCTGGTCGCGCTGTCCGTCCTCCGCGATCCCCGCCTGGTGCCGCGCCTGCTGGGGGCCGTGCGACTCATGTTCGCGCGGCGCGCCGAGGGCCACCTTGGCCAGGACCCGCTGGGAGAGGTCCTCGCGATCGGGGTGCTGCCCGAATACCGAACCCCGGCATTCGTGCACCGGACCGGTCTCCGGATCGGGGAAGAGCTCATCGCGCACGTCGTGGCCTATTTCCGGCGCGTGGGCGTCGACCGGATGCGGGCGGTCGTCGACGCTCCGAACAAGCCGGCGCTGCTCTTCTATCACCACCTGGGCGGGCGCTTCGAGCCGTACGAGCGCGCCGGCGAGCCGATGATCCAGGTGTGGTTCGACCTCGTCGGGGCTACCGCGCCCGAGGTCGGGGCCGGGACGTCCGTCTCGAGCCGCGGGGGAGGATGAGGAAAGTGGCCACGCACGGCACAGCCAGAATCGAGCACGGCCACTACACGGACGTCGACTACTTGCAGTTTCGGTCCCCTCGGTGGCTCACGGTCGCTCGGGCGGTCGCGGGGGTCCTGACCTGGCCCCTCGTCTGGCCTCTCGCCCAGCTGTGTCAGACCTCGGACATCGTCTTTCGGACCGCCTCCGAGCTTCTCAGCCTGATCCCCTACGTGTTCGGCGTCGTCGTGCGCGCGGAGTTCTATCGCTTCGCGCTCCGGCACTGCGGCCGGAACGTCGTCATCGAGTTCGGCGCCAGCTTCATCTACCGCGACATCTCGATCGGGGACAACGTGACGATCAACCGGTACAGCGTCATCCATCACTGCGACCTCGGCAACTACGTGCTCGTGGGCGAGCACGCGGTGTTGTTGAGTGGATCCCGACAGCACAACATCGACCGGACCGACATCCCGATGGCCCTGCAGCGAGGCCGCAAGAAGCGCATCACGATCGGCGACGACTGCTGGATCGGCGTCCACGCCATCGTGATGGAGGACGTCAGGCGAGGGGCCATCGTCGCCGCCGGTGCGGTGGTCACCAAGCCGGTGGAGGAGCTCACGATCGTCGCTGGCAACCCGGCGCGACCGCTGCGCCGGCGCGGTGCCCCGGCGGCGACGGCGGGCAACGCCGTCTCCCCGTGAAGAGGACCTTCCGTGGTCATTGATGGACGCGCGGTGCCCGGCGACCAGACCATCCAGACCGATGTCTGCATCATCGGAGCTGGAGCGGCCGGCATCACCCTGGCGCGGCAGTTCTCCGGCAAGCCGTTCCGGGTCTGCCTCCTCGAGAGCGGGGGCCTCGAGCCGGAGAAGGAGACGCAGTCACTCTACGCCGGGGACAGCACGGGATTCCCCTATCCGCCGCTCGACGTGGCCCGCCTGCGGTACTTCGGCGGCACGACCAACCACTGGACCGGTTGGTGCCAACCCCTGGACGACATCGACTTCGAGTCACGGCCCTGGGTTCCGTACAGCGGCTGGCCTTTCACCAAGGCGCATCTCGATCCGTTCTACGAGCGCGCTCAATCGATCTGCGAGCTGGGGCCCTTTCTCTACGACGCGGACGCCTGGGAGACTCCGAGCGCCCCTCGGTTCCACTTCGCGGGCGACCGCGTGACCACCAAGATCATTCAGCTCAGTCCGCCGACCCGTTTTGGCGAGGTGTACCGCGATGCGATCGCGCGCGCGGCCAATGTCACCCTCTACCTCCACGCCAACGTGCTCAGCATCGAGACGCGCTCCGACGGTCGGACCGTCTCGCGCGTCCGCGTCGCCAGTCTGCACGGCAACCGATACTGGGTCGCAGCGAAGATCTTCATCCTGGCGACAGGCGTGATCGAGAACGCCCGCCTGCTCCTCCTGTCCAATCAAGTCCGAAAAGCCGGGCTCGGCAACCAGCACGACCTCGTCGGAAGATTTTTCATGGAACACCCCTGGCAGAAGTCCGCCGTTCTCCTGCTCTCGAATCCCTACCTGCCGATTCGGCTCTACAGCTCCCACATATCCACGAGACACGAGAATCAAGAAAGCCGACGACGGACAGCCATCAAGGGCGCGCTCGTGCCCAGCCGAGAGACGCAGCGTAGTCTCAAGCTTGTGAATTTTCGGGTCCATCTGGAGCCGTTACGAGCCAAAGGCATAACCTCTCTTCAGTTTCTCTTCAACGCTGTCCGCAAGCCCTCGGTGCCCGACGATCTGTCCAAACATCTCGGCAACGTCATTGCTGATATCGATGATGTCGCGAAGCTCGGCTACGGAAGAATCGTCAAAGGGGTGACGCCGGTTCACATGGCGGACCTCTTTTGCGGCATTGAACAAGTCCCGGATCCACAGAGCCGCGTGACGCTCAGTACCGAGCGAGATGCGCTGGGCCAGAGCCGCGTCGTCTTGCATTGGGGCTTGACCGCCACGTACAAGGACGCCATCAGACGCGCGACCGAGCTTATCGCCGAAGAATTCGGCGGGGCTGGCCTGGGACGGGTCAAGATCATTCTTGACGAAGAGCGTGGCCCGTCTCAGCCGTTGATTGGGTTTCACCACATCGGAACGACTCGCATGCACCGCGACCCTACGAAGGGAGTCGTTGACGAGACGTGCCGGGTGCACGACATCGCGAATCTGTTCATCGCCGGGAGCTCCGTCTTCCCCACGTCCGGCGCCGCGAATCCGACGCTGACGATCGTGGCCCTCTCACTGAGATTGGCCGACCACGTACAGAGGATCATGACATGACCCCGTCTACCAGCATCCTCAGGCGACGCTTCCTGACTCTCATGTTTTGGGTAGGTGCTCTCGGTCTCTGCCGCCCACCAGGCGCGTGGGCTGCGGGGCGCAGGCGCAGTGTCCACGAGCCGGCGGCGGCCAGACTCGTTGATCTCCTGGCTTCGAAAGAAAGCGCCGCGATCGTTGGACGCGAATACCTTCGGCGAGTCCCCGGCGAGGCCAACGTGCAGTTGCTCCTTGGTTCGATTTGTTCAGCGTGGCCTGGCCGTGGTGCCGAGCTCCTAGAGACGAACACCGAGGGGCTCCGCGCCTTGTTACACCTGCAGCGACGCGAGGATTTCGAACGTGGCCGTGTCGTCAACGTTGGGGGCTGGGTCCTCTCAGCGACCGAGGCTCGTGTCTGTGCGATGACCGCGATTGTCTGAGCGCCGTCTCACCCCCTCAACGTCGATGAACACCCTCTGTCGATGAACGCCCTTTAAGGAGCGCGAGAATGCGACGACTTTCGTGCGGGGTCCTGCTGATTGCGCTGGCGACGCTGGTGCTCGAACTCATGCTCATGCGGGTGTTTGACGTGATGCTCGTGCCCAACATCGCCTATTTCGTCGTAACGGTTGCGGTATTCGGGTTTGGGCTGGCTGGAATTTGCGCGACCCTGCGTCCGATTCCGATAGATCGAGAGATCAGAGAGATCCTTTTTACCTGCAGCATTGCGTTCGCGGCGGCAACAGGGCTGCTGATTCCACTGATCAACTTCTTGCCGCTCGACTACACAAGAATCGTCCGACAGCCGTTGAGCACCGTGGCATCGTTCGCCTTGCTCTATGGGGCCCTGCTGCTCCCATTCTTTCTAGGCGGGTACGTCCTCATTGCCACGTTCTCAAAATATGCGCTGAGGATTCAAAGATTGTATTTTTGGGATCTGGTCGGCGCGGGCTTGGGCAGCGTGATCGTCATTCCGTTCATATCAACACTCGGCCCGGGTGGCCTGATGGTGTGTGCGGCGGCGCTCGGGCTCATGGCGGCGGCATTGTTTACCGAATCGCGGTTCCGCAGTTGCGCCGCTGCTGCGGTCGCCATCGTCGCCGCCGCGCTGCCCATCGTCAAGGCACCAGACTATATCGAGTTTGTGCAGCACATGAACAAGCAGGGGAGGGTGAAGGACGCCGTCGAGAAAGGCCGGCGCGAACTCGCTCGCTGGGATCCGATATCGAGGATCGAGGTGATCGATGAAACGTGGTCGCCTGAAATATCCACGCCGTGGCATCCGTACGGTGATCGAAAGGCCATTCAGTACGACGGCGGGAATCAGTCGAGTTCCTTCATTAAGTTTGACGGCGACTTGAAGGCTTTGCGGCGACATATCGACCGAGACAAATCCCGGATCAAGGAGCACTTCTGGCAACTGGGCGTCTTGCCATCGCACTACCTGAAGCGCGATTCAGGGCAGAGCGTGTTGGTAATTGGGAGCGCAGGCGGCCAAGAAACCAAAGCGGCCCTAATGTACGGCGCCGCTTCTATCGATGCCGTAGAGCTTGTGCCGACCGTAGTCGAACTCGCGACCGGTCCGTACTCCAAGTATATAGGCGACATATTTCACAACGCGGCTGTGCACGTTCAGGCGGGTGAAGGTCGCAGCTTCTTACGTCACACCAAGCGCAAGTACGACATCATTCAGATGTTTAGCAATCACACAAGCTCGAGCATTGCACAGGGCACGGGCGCCCTGGCGCCGGTGTATCTGCAGACCGCCGAGGCTTATCAAGAGTATTTCTCGCATTTGACCGCCGATGGCGTACTGCACATTAACCACTATGCATATCCCAGAATGATTACGACGGCGGCGCTGGCTTGGAAGCGCATGGGACGAACTGATTTTGCACGCCACGTCGCGGTATATGTCTACCCGATGGAACCACTTCTGCCCACGATGCTGATAAAGAATACGCCGTGGACCGCGGCGGAAATTGCGTCACTGAACAAGTTCCTGGCGCCGCCCGAGGCTGATGAAGAGCAGCGTCTGAGCCTGGTTGAGAATCCGCTCGATCCGAATGAGCGCTTCCTGTCGCAAGACTTTTATTCCGGGGAGTTTCCTGACGAGCTGGCGGACCGGATGGCCGTCCACGTCACGCCTCGCACAGACGACAGACCCTACTTCGGATTGCTGCGAAAGACGATCGCGAGCCTGGAACCGAATGCAAAGAACTATCTGGACGTCGGGACTGCGGCGGCGCTGAACCAATCACTCATCAGAGGCATCGTTCCGATGGATTGGGTGCACTTGTTCTTTGCCGGAGTCGCTTCGGTTGTATTTGTATTGCTCTTTGTGCTGGTGCCTCTGCGGTTTTCGAGGATTGGCAGACAAAGGGGCGCAACCGCTGCGCCATTGCTCGTGTACTTTTCGTGTCTCGGTGCAGGGTTCATCATGCTTGAACTCGTCTTCATACAAAAGTTCATGCAGCTCATCGGCAGCCCACTGCACACGTATTCAACTGTCATATTCACGCTACTGCTGGCCGCGGGCATCGGCAGCGGGTCGTCTGAGATGTTGGGAATCGATCGTCCGCGCAGACGGGCGATCCCGTTCCTGGGAATCCTGACGGTAGGTCTTGCGTTCGTCATCCTCTATCCATGGCTATCCGGGCTCGTTCTCGCATTACCGCTGACCGGTAGAATTCTGGCGTCGAGCATCATGATATTCCCCATCGGATTTCTCCTCGGAATGCCGTTCCCGCTGGGCATCCTGGCGATCGCGGACCAACCGCGCGGCGCAATCGCTTGGGCGTGGGGGATGAATGGCTTGTTCACCGTCGTCGGTGGTCTCCTGAGCGTTCTCGTCAGCACAATATTCGGCTTCGATGTCGCTATCACGATCGCGCTCGGTCTCTACGCGCTGGCTTTTGCCGTCTTCAAGAAGCTGCCCGGTGCAGTTCATCATCATGTGGCAGGTGATACGGAGGCCGGCACCTCCTCTGCGATTTCCCACCATCGACTGGAGGAAGTCTCGGGAAGCCGAGAACGCTGAAGGTCGCTCCAAACCTAGCCCGCATCATTCACGAAGACGGCGCCGCGAGCCGGACGGGGCCTGGCACCAGGGTGTCCCCGGCCCCCCGGGCTGCGTCACCCACTCGCCCGAACGCAGCTCTTCGAGCTGCGGGCGGGACTCGGGGTCCCACTTCCGCCCGGCGGGCCGGGGACACCCTGGTGCCACCCGTCCGACGACGCAGTGCGGTTCGTGAATAATGCGGGCTAGGCGATGTCCCCCCAGGGTGGTCAGGGATTCTTCCCCGGTTTCCCCAGGGTTTCATGTGATTGTCCCTTCGCGCACGAAAGTCCAGGATCGCGGTGGGATGGCGGTGCCGAGCTCGGAGAGTGGGTTCCGAACAGGTGGGTGGGTTACGAAAAAGGGCAGACCGAACGGTTCGAGCGGAGGGTCCGCGATGAAGAGAAAAGCGAGCCTCGCCCTTGTCTGTGCTGTCCTCAGCCTCGCCTTCGCTCTGGCCGCCGACGAGGTCGTGGCGCAGACCATCACGGTCGCGCCGGTCGATCCCACGATCCGCGTCGGTCAGATCCAACAGTTCACGGCGATCGGAATCAGCTCCCCCACCGCCATCGAAGCCGGGGCCTACCACACCTGCGCGCTCCTCGAGGACGCCACAGCGCGGTGCTGGGGGCTTAACGACAACGGCCAGCTCGGCGACGGGAGCCAAACCGATTCCTCCACCCCGGTAGCAGTCGCCAGAGTCACGGGCGCCGCCGCCGTCACCGGCGGCGGCTTCCACAGCTGCGCGCGCTTTCCCAACGGCACGCTGCAATGCTGGGGTCGCAACAGCGAAGGTCAACTCGGTGACCCGGCCACCACTGCGTTTTTCTCGGCAACTCCGGTGCCGGTCACCGGCATGACGACCGCCACGGCCGTGACGGGCGGCGGTTACCACACCTGCGCGCTCCTTCAGAACGGCACCGTGCGCTGCTGGGGGCAGAACGACTACGGCCAGCTCGGCAACGGGACCGTATCACCAGCCCTAGTTCCCTCCGTCACCAACTCCACTCCGGTGGAAGTTTTCGGAATCACCACCGCCACCGCCGTCTCCGCCGGCGGTTGGCACGCCTGCGCGCTCCTCCAGAACGGCACCGTGCGCTGCTGGGGGCAGAACGACTACGGCCAGCTCGGTGACGGGAGCCCAATCACCCAGCGCCCCGTCCCTGCCGCCCGCAAGCCCACCCCTATCCCGGTGGAGGTCACCGGAATCACCACCGCCGTCGCCGTCGAGTCCGGGGCCTTCCACACCTGCGCGCTCCTTCAGGACGGCACGATGCGCTGCTGGGGCTGGAACGAATTCGGCCAGCTCACGCTGACACCAGCATTCGATTCTTCGTCCACCCCAGTGACCGTCAGCGGAGTCACCCCCGCTGCCCTTGCACCCGGCGCGGAGCACACCTGCGTTCTCCTACGGGACGGACGGGTGCAATGCTGGGGGGACAACGGCTACGGCCAGCTCGGCAACGGGAGCCCGAGAGGCGTGTTTCCCGCGCCGGGCGCCACGGTCACCGCCATCACGACGGCGACGGCCGCGACCTCGGGGATCGAGCACGGCTGCGCGCTCCTTCAGGGCGGCACGGTGCAATGTTGGGGGCGGGGTCTCTTCGGCCGGCTCGGCGATGGGACCTCCGGCGACACCGACGCCTTCATCCCCGTGACGGTCGTCGGGCTCGGCGCGACGTGGACGAGCGACGACGAAACGGTCGCCACGATCACAGCGACCGGGCTGGCCACGGGTCGCCTCCCAGGATTCACCCCGATCACCGCCACCTCCGGCGGCCGGAGTGGGAGCACGACGCTCACAGTGTTACCGTGACCTCCAGTCGCCGCTGGGATCAACGGCGGGGATGATTGCTCGCCCTCTCATGAAGGCAGCGCAGTGGTGAAGGCCAAAGACGCCGTCGAGTTTCACTCGCGATGCGTGCACGCATTCGCGGCGAAGTACCGACAGGCCCGCGATTTCCGTGAGCGTTACTCGGTCTGGACGAAGCTGATCGAGACGTACGGCTCGCCAGCGGCATCGGTCCTGGATGTGGGCTGTGGCGTCGGGACGTTCAGCTTCGCGGCGGCGAAACGCAACAAGGCGGTCGTCGGTATCGACGCCAGCCCGGAGATGATCGAATTCTGCACGCAGAAACAGGTCGAGTTGAAGGTGGAGAACGTGAGGTTTCGATGCAACCGGCTGGAGGACCTGCCGCGTGCGGGTCTCGCCAAGGCGGATCTGCTCTTATGTTCGAGTGTGCTGGATTACGTGGATGATCTTCCCTACTGCCTGGACGTCGTTGCGGACCTGGTCAACACGGGCGGGCACCTGGTTGTTTCGCTCCCGAACAGGTCGGCGATCTACCGCAAGGTGGAGCAACTCTCGTTCCTCCTGACCGGCCGGCCTTCGTACTTCGCTCACATCAAGAACGTCGCGACCCTGAGCGAGCTCACGCGGCGGCTGGAGCCGCGGGGCGCGGCGCTGGTCGAGGCGCGCTTCTACGCCAAGATTGGCATGGGCGTCAGCGTGCTCCGCGGGCTGGCCGACGTTCCGGTGCTGAACAGCCTGTTCGTCGCGGTCTATCGCATCCACTAGCCCGCAGTATTCACGAACCGCACCGCGCCGTCGGACGGGTGGGCACCAGGGTGTCCCCGGCCCGCCGGGCGGAAGTGGGACCCCCGAGTCCCACCCGCAGCTCGAAGAGCTGCGTTCGGGCGAGTGGGTGACGGAGCCCGGTGGGCCGGGGACACCCTGGTGCCAGGCCCCGTCCGGCTCACGGCGCGTCTTCGTGAATAATGCGGCCTAGCGGGCATGGCCGCGGTGCGGCGGTGGGCCCTCTACGTTCTGCCGCCGCTTCATTTCGCGCGTAGCCCGTCGAACGACGGTGAGACCTGCTGACGGAGGGTTCTGTGGGGACACGTGAGGCGAACAGGATGGATGTCGAGCTGACGCGGCGGCCCGAGCTCACACGCGTTTCGGAGAAACTATGTTTGGCCATCGCGCGAGTGTTTCTGAGCGGACGGCTCCGACGGTTCGGTCTGAGATACGGCCCACTGGGAGCGAGATACGATAGCGCTCAGAACTGTATCGCGGACCGCGTGTCAAACGTCGAGAGGTACTCCGACCTGTTCGCGCGGTTCGCCCGGTTCGGTGGGAAATCGGTCGCTGAGCTCGGATGCTCGACCGGATACCTCCTCAACGCGTTCCGCCAGGATGAGCAGTTTTCGGCGATCGGGATCGACATCGATCGATCGGTCCTGGCCCGGGGGCGCGCCGAGCACGGCGACACGATCCAGTTCGTGGAATCTACGGCCTCGAGCATTCCCCTTCCCGACGAGTCCGTCGATGTGGTCTACACCATCGACACGGTCGAACATCTCAGCCGGGCCGAAGACATCTTCAGGGAGTGCTATCGCATCTTGCGCCCCGGGGGGGTGTTTCTGACCCACTTTCACCCCTGGCTCGGTCCGTATGGGTCCCACCTCGAGGACATCCTTCCGCTTCCGTGGCTCCATACGGTCTTCTCGATGGACGCGCTCCTGAACGTCGCGGCGTACCTGTACGACTCGGACGAATACACACCGCCCTTCTATTGGTTCGATCCCGACACCGGCGAACGTCGCCCTAATCCCTACACGGATCACCAACACTGGAACGACTACCTCAATCACATGACCATCCGCCGGTTCAGGCGGATGCTCGAGGTCCTCCCATTTGAAACCGTTCACTTCGAGCGCATCGGATTCTCGGGAAAGGCGTTCAGGGTCGGCCGCCTGTTGAGGGGCCTCAGCCAAATCCCCCT
>Ga0137394_10000141_pt1 | contig 49143 bp, 35 predicted proteins | sample czobulk116metaG_FD_108278 | JGI IMG/M metagenome (GOLD analysis project Ga0137394, IMG submission 108278) | Vadose zone soil microbial communities from Angelo Coast Range Reserve, California, USA - czobulk1.16 metaG | ecosystem: Environmental > Terrestrial > Soil > Vadose zone | place: USA... | reverse complement strand
GAGTAAGAACGGGAACGAGCCACAAGAGGCACAAAAGGCACAAGAATTTTGTGCTTCTTGTGCTTTTTGTGGCTAGATCCCCTCACATTCGAGGGTTTTGCAACACCCTCTGAAAAGGAGGGGAATCCAGTTTTCCGTGCCCCGTCTCTCTCTTTCGAATTGGGCAACACTCCTGCAAGCCCGGGGCTACACTCTGTCGCCGCTACGCGGCTGTATTCGGATGCGCTTCGCGCGTCATTCACCTCGGCACGGCGATCTGCTGCAAAACCTGCTCAATCACTTCAGCGACGGTCAGCCCCTCGATTTCAAATTCGGGCCGCAGGATCAAGCGGTGTTCCAGCACTGGCAGCGCCATGGCTTTGATATCGTCGGGTGTCACGAAGTCGCGGCCGGAAACTGCAGCGTTGGCGCGCGATGCCATGATGAGCGACTGCGTCGCGCGCGGCCCGGCGCCGACCAGAACGCTTTCGTGCTGCCGCGTGGCGCGGACGATATCCACCAGATAACCGGCCAATTCCTCCCGAATCACGATCAGAGCCAGGCTCTCGCGCAACGTGGCGAAATCTTCCGTCTGCATCACCGGACGGACGGCGCCCTGTACCAGCAACGTTTCCGGCGCTTCTTTAGTCATCGTCCGCTGAGCCAGCAAAAGCTCCTCGGCGCGATCCGGGGGTTTCATCGTGATCTTGAGCATGAAGCGATCTTTCTGCGCTTCCGGCAACGGATACGTCCCTTCGTACTCAATCGGATTCTGCGTTGCGAACACGGTGAAGTTCGGCGGAAGCGGGTATGTGTCGCGATCGATCGTCACCCGACGCTCCTGCATGGCCTGCAACAATGCCGACTGCGTTTTTGCCGGCGCGCGATTGATTTCGTCCGCAATCAGAAACGACGTGAAGATCGGCCCTTTGATCAGTGAAAAGTCGTTGCGCTGGAGATTGAAGATGGTCGTCCCGGTGATGTCCGCAGGCATCAGGTCGGGCGTGAACTGAATGCGCGCGAACTCGCAGCCGAGCACGTGCGCGAGCGTGCGCACGAGAAGCGTCTTGGCCACACCCGGCACACCTTCGATCAGCGCATGATTTCCGGTAAAGATCGCGATCAGCGCTTTCTCGATCACATCGTGCTGGCCGATGATGACCTTGCCGGTTTCATGCCGCGCTTCCGCGAGGACTTCCTTGAGTCGCCCGATGCCGTGTTCAACGCTCATCATTCCCTTCCCCCTTTAAAGGTGTGAATGAATTGGAAGGCAGGAGGAAGAAACCACAAAAGGCACAAGAAGCACATAAGTTCCTTGTGCCTTTTGTGCTTTTTGTGGTTCCAGTTCCCCTTCTTTGCGAATTCGCTCACAGCTTCTTTGAGGAGGGGAATACTCTCGTGCGAATTCATTCACACCTCATTCCGCATTTCTTTTTGTTCGGAGAATGCCGGAGATCGTTTGATACGCCTCGACCGGGTCGCGATTCCGTTCCGGCCGGGAGTTTTCCGCCTGGAACGCCGCTTCGGCCTGCCGGATCCGGTCGGTCGAGTATTTGCCGGTCTGGGCCACCGATTTCTTCCACTCGCCGAAGCAGGTGGCGAGCAGGTCGCGCTTTGGAATGCTGCGCCGCAATAGATTGTCGAAACCCGCCGCTGCGTCCTTTCCGGCTATGTAATCCTGGGCCGCGCGCTCCGTGCGAAGCGGAACGAGGCTCGCCGAATTCATCCAGATGAAAAGCCCGGCCAAAAGAATCAGGCCCGCAAGGAACCATTGCATATGGTACTTGCGCATCAGCGTCGCCACGCCCGGAGCTTCGGTGACGCCCAGGTGGGCCTCGTCGAATATCACGTTCCGGCCCGGACCGATGAGCCAGGCCAGCAGTCCGGGCTCCCGATCCCTCAGCATCGCTTCATTGCTCAGAAAGTAAGAATCGGTCGCGATCACAACTGTGCCTCGTCCAAACTTGCGCTCAATGACCACAGCATCGTCCCCGCGCGCGTAAATCCGTTTCCAGGCGTCATTCAGACTGGTGAAAACGATTCCGCTGTGCCAGTCGAGCAGTTCCGGAAGCGGCAGTCCGCTCTCGTTCAGAACGAGGTCGGGCTCGTAGACGCCGTCCGGGGTGCGGTCCAGATTGATGATGCGGAAATTGACGCCCCAACGGTCCTGGAATGACGTCTCCTCGTTTTCCCGTACGCGGTTACGCGGCCGGGAAGAATCTAAGCTGACCGGCTGCGGAAACATCGTGATCACGAGCCGGCCGCCTTCGATGACAAATTGTTCGATCTCCTTCAACGTGGCTTCAGGAGCCCGCCGCCACACTTCCATCGATCCGGCGAGATGAAAGTAAGTCGTCTCTCTTCCGTCGGGCAAGCGATTCGCCGTCGAGAAATCCCGCCGCACGGAGAATCCGGCCATTCCGTCGAGGCTCTCGTAAAAAGCCATCGTCCCGAGTGGATCGGAACGCAGCGACGAGTATGCGGGATAAACGTCGCCCGATTCGAAGCGAAGCTCGAACAGTTCAATGATCCCAAACGCGAGAACGGCGATCGACGTCAGCAGGATCATGGTGGATGAATACTGTTTCATGTGCCGCCCTTGATCCTGTCCACGTTCGCCGCGAATTCCTGCACCAGCTCACGATTGACCTCGTGGACCCCGTACCAGATGCGTTCGAACATTGACACGTTTGTTGCAAATACAGACAGCAGGCTCGGAATCGCGTGCCCGCGGCGCCGCAGTTCGTTTTCGTAATCCCGATTCGATTTGAAACGCGCAATGCCGATCAAATTGCGGCCGGCCAGATGCGCCAGGCTGGCGAGATAAAAAGCTCGCATCGCAAGCCGGAATTCGCCCCGCTCCAGCAGCTCGCGCGCAAGCTTCGTCCAGCCATCCTCCGGCAACTGTTCTGCCCCGATACTTTCATCGGCAATATCCGGCGCACCCGGAATCTCTTCGGCCACGATAATGGCGGCCGGCCGCTTTCCGCGCCAGATGCGGACAAGAACAACCCCGAGAGCAGATAGGGCGAACGCGAGCAATCCATACAGCAGCAGAGAAGAAATCAGTGAACCGGGAACGGCGCCCATCGAGCCAGGCTGTCCAGGCCCGAACCATCTTTCGACCAATTCCTGGACCCAGCGCCACGCCGTTCTAATCCCATCCCGGGCGAGGTTCACCATACTCTGAAGGAATCTCGTGATGATGCCTTTTTCGGAATCCTCGTCGCCGGCGTTCTCGCGGGGCATTCGCCAGGTGTATTTGCGTTCGTGAATGACGTCATCGATCCGATGATCCAACTCCTCAGGCGAAACCTCGGCACTGGAGGCCTGAACTGCAGCGGGAGTGGACTGGGCGGCTCTCGCCGCGAGACCACATGAAAGCAGGATCGAAATCACGAGCACGGTGGCGAGATGCTGCGGCGAAAACGCGAACTGTTTCAAATCCGCTTTCAAATCTTCACCCGAGTTTAGTGATTCTCCGTAGAAACAGCGCAGCGCATAGACTGTTTTCAGAATCGGATCCACGCACAGGTAAGTGAGCCCGAAAATCGTCGCAATAAACGTGGTGTTCAGCATGGCGATCGGGCTCTTGCTGAAAATGCTCTCGACGCCGAACAACATTCTGATCAGGCCGGGAGCCGCGAAAAACACGATGGCGCAATTCAGAAAGATGCAACAGCCGAAGGCCAACGCGATGCCGATACCGACGTGGTTTTGCCCCGGCCAGAGCGATGCCTGTTTCAATGCCTTCTTCACGAGCCCCGAGGTATCGCTCGAATCGGCATCGGCCAGGGCCGTGACATTCTGATAAAACGCGTAGACCCAGCCGAATGGAGCTGTCAGGACGAGCGCCAGAGGGACCATGAAAAGCCCGGAAGGTTGAATGACGGCTTGAGCCATGAAAACGCGAGCGAGCTGGCGAAAGCTCCAGCGAGGCATCGTCTCTCCCGCGAACTGCGCGCGGATGCGCCGGGCGAAGACGGCCTGCCAGAACTTCATCCAGATGAATAACGCGGCCGTGGCGAGCGCGGCTTCAGCCAGGTATTGGCTCGCGAAAGGGCTCCGGCTCATATCGGCGCAGAAGTAAAGGAATCCAATGATGAATGGAATCGCTCCGGCGTAATAGGCGGCCAGCGTTGCGGCGGAAGCTTCGCGCAGCACGTGCGTCGCTTCCTCGATGAGATCGAGTCCGCCTTTGTCGGGTTTTCGACGCCGCGCGCGATTCATAAACATGGTGGGGTCAGCATATTCCCCTCCCTGCAAAGGAGGGGTTAACCGTTGCCCTTGATTCCGACGCTATTCAGTCCACGCGCTCGCGCCCGTGGCTACATTCTCACGCCGCTTCGCGGCTGGGCGATTCATGAAAACTCCTCCTCAGCCGCGGAGCGGCGCTAGAGTGTAGCCCCGGGCGCCAGCCCGGGGTTAACCGTTGCCCTTGATTCCGACGCTATTCAGTCCACGGGCTTGCGCCCGTGGCTACATTCTTACGCCGCTTCGCGGCTGAGTATCACTTCCACAGTGCGCCTTCATGGAACGCATCCGGCAGCCGCACCAGAACTTCTCCGACCACGAAAAAGAAAAACCACGCGATCAGTATCCCGACGGCGCATCGAACAAAACGCATCAGGCCCCCGAACGCGCGCCGCTTCGTGGACTGCGTTCCCGCAAGCTTTTTGAGGCACGCGGCGCAGAGGACCCGGTCTTCGTGTTCGGTAATGCATTCGCGGCAAAAAAACTGTTTGCACTCGGGACAACGCGCCACCGCCTCGCGCGCGGCGTGGTTGAAGCAACGCTGCTGAGCGAGTTCACGCATAGTTCGTTTCCTGCATCCGCGTCGACACTTCTTCCGCCGTGAGCTCCCCTTGCGCGGCTACAATCAGCGGACGAAGCAGTGTCATCGCCTGATGCGCTCGCCTGACCCGGTTGAGCGACGGCAATTCCTCGACTTGAACCGCGGTTCGGAGATAAACGGCACATGTGGGGCCGAGAACATTGTTCACCACTAAAGCCAAACCGATAATCAAGAACGACATTGGCAGAAGGGCAACCACGGGCCCCGCTTGCGCAGGTCCAACGGTGAAGGCATAGACCAGCGTTCCCAGCCACAAAAGCAGCAGGAACAGCAGCACAAGATTCAATATTGCGCGGCGCCTGGTTGTGCGAATCGTGATCGCCTGAATATCTCGAAAGTAAAATCTCTTGTACTCCTCGGCGAAGTAGGTGGAGTCGATGCTCAGCAGGTGATCCTTGCCCAGCCAAAGGCTCGAGCGCGTGGAGACGGCGACCAAAAAGCCTCTGCGGCGCAAACGCGCCGGGGTCAGACGCCGATATTCTTTATCAGCCATAGAGATTCGTAACCAGCAAATAGATGCCGATTCCCCAGCCGGCTATCTGAAGCGTTGCGAATATCATCGCCAGCACATATCGAACTTTGGTTCGGTGAACAACGCTCCGCGGCTCGTTCCAGTAGCGAATCGCCACGAACAGCGCCATCGGCGCGCTGACGATCGTTAAAAACCAGAAAAAGAAAAGGATGATCGGCAGGATCGAGAGTGCCAACGCGATCGTGTCGTATAACGTTCGGCGGTTTTCCAGGTTCCTGATTTTGCCCCTGGTCTTTCCGGATTCGAGACAGGCCGGACAGAAATGTTCGCCGTTCAACTCGCAGTCGCACAAAGCGCAGAGAAACCGGCCGCATCCATGGCACGGTAGAACAGCTTTTTTGGCGGGATGGTAAAAGCAAGCCGCTTCGCCTTCAACCAGAATGATTTCACCGCTCACGGGCGGAGCCGTCCGCCGAAACAAAGCAGGAAACACTTCGACCTGTAGTGGGCTTCGACATCCGGCGCACGGCTCCGCCTCGGGCTGATTGAGCGAGAACTCGCCCACCGGCGTTCGGCACCTGGGACATTCCACGGACAATACGGTCATCGGCTATTTGTAAACCACGCGGGTATTGCAAATGCGATCGTGCATGGCGCGCTTTTCCGGGTCAAATGCGGCCATGATGTAGCCAATTAGAAGGATAATCCCACTGAGGAATTTGGCGAAATACCGTGCGACGGCCCGCAGGTAGGAAACGCGGCCTCCGTCTGCGGTTATCACCTTGATCTTGCACGCCATCTTGCCCACCGTAGCCCCGTACTTTCCAATGAGAATGGTTTCATAGGAAATGCTGATTGCGAGCTGGATGAGATACAAAACAAGGAACAGAATTACAGCGGAGGAGTCCGGAGTCGTGAAAAAACTTTGGCTCAGGGCGTACACGACTATCAACTGCAGGGCGCTATTCGCCACCAGAAGGATGATCCCGTCAAGCAGAACTCCGGCCAAGCGAAGCCAGAATCCGGCATAGCGCATTTCACCTGTATGAATCTCCGCGCCTTCCGCCAGCTTCTGCATGAACCGCGGCTTACAGTTTGCACAGACGAAAACGTTGCCGTGCCGGATCATGTCGTCCGGTGCAAAAAAGCTGCCGCACTCCGCGCATTTGGCCACAGCAAGGCTGGAAGGGTCTGTTTCCATGTCACCCTTTTGCCACAAAAAGCGCAGGCATCCTATTGAATTGTTGGGCGGTATTCCAGCACGATAAAACCTGATATCCTTCCCGCACTATGCGGACGCTACTTATTACTTTGTGCCTTTGTGCCTCCGTGTCTTTGTGTTTGCTCGCGCAGGCTCCAAACCGGAAGAAAATTCAAACGATCGATGGGCAGACGCTCGAAGGCCGCGTGCTCAGCGAAGGCATGTCCGATCTCCAGCTTCTGACCGACGACCAGCGCATTCACCTTCTGCGCAAGACGGCTGACGACCACTATCGTACCGTGACTTCGCAGCGCGACTGGCCCACCTATCATGGCGACCCGAGCGGCAATCGCTACACCACGCTGACGCAGATCGACAAGACCAACGTCTCGCGCCTTGCCCCACGATGGGTGTTTCCGCTAGGCAACGTCACGCAGGTCGAAAACACGCCGGTCGTTGTCGATGGAATCATGTATGTCTCGAGCGCCAACGAAGTCTATGCGCTCGATGCCGGCAGCGGGCGCCAGATCTGGCGCTACCGGCGGCCTCGCACGGCGGGACTTGCCGGCAACGCTGCCATCGGATTCAATCGCGGAGTGGCCATCTCCGGCGATCGGGTGTTCATGCTTACCGACAACGCGCACATGATCGCGATCGGCCGCTTCAACGGTGACCTCCTCTGGGAAACCGAAATGGCGGACTGGCATCAGAACTACAACGGCACGTCCGCGCCTCTCGCGGTGGGCAATCTCGTGATCTCCGGCACGGCCGGCGGCGACGAGGGCGTGCGAGGATTCGTCGCCGCCTACGACGCAGCCACCGGCAAGGAAGTCTGGCGCTTCTGGACCGTCCCCAACCCCGGCGAACCCGGCTCCGAAACCTGGCAGGGAAAGCTCACCGAGCATCGCGGCGGCGCAAGCTGGATGACCGGCACTTACGACCCGCAACTCGATCTGGTTTACTGGCCCACCGGCAACCCGGGACTCGACTACAACGGCGACGAACGTCAGGGCGACAATCTCTACAGCGATTCCATCCTCGCCATCGAAGCCAAAACCGGAAAGCTGCGGTGGTATTTCCAATTCACTCCGCACGACATCCACGATTGGGACGCACAGGAACCGCCGGTGCTGGTGGACACCAGCTGGCAAGGCCAGCCACGCAAGCTCCTGCTGCAGGCCAATCGCAATGGGTTCTTCTACGTGTTCGACCGCACGAACGGCCAACTGCTCCTGGCCAAACAGTTCCTGAAGAATCTCAACTGGGCGAAAGGCATCGACGCCAGGGGCCGCCCGATCCTGAACGATCTCAAGGCCAACGAGAACGGCGAAATCTATGTCTGCCCCGGCTTCCAGGGCGGCACCAACTGGTTCTCCACATCGTTCAATCCCGCGACCGGCCTGTATTACTTCCAGGCGCTGGAACGCTGCAATCTTTTCCTGAAGCGCGATATGGAATGGCAGGCGGGAAAAGGTTTCATGGGCGGTACAGCGCGTCCGGCTCCCGGAGAGAGTTTTACGAAATCGCTTCGCGCGATCAATATTCAAACCGGCGAAATGGTATGGGATCTACCGCAGGTCAGCGGAGCGGCAACCGCGTCGGCCGGCGTGATCTCGACGGCGTCCGGCCTGGTGTTTTTCGGCGAAAACAGCGGCGCGTTCATGGCGGCGGACGCCGCGACGGGCAAGGTCCTGTGGGAATTTCCGACGAATCAAACCTGGAAAGCCTCGCCCATGACCTACGTCTTCGACAATAAGCAGTACATCGCCATCGCCGCCGGGCAAAGCATCATGGCGTTTGCGCTACCGGATTAATTCGGGGACAGACGCATAAATCACCTAATTCTGAACCCAACTGTAGCGGCGCTCTATGGCAGCCGCGTAGCGGCGACAGAATGTAGCCCCACGCGCCAGCGTGGGGTATGCGTTGCAATTGAAGGTTAGCCCCGCGAGGGGCGGAAGATTCTTCAGAACCATCTTTCGCTCCTACGGAGTTTGTAAAATCGAGGTCTACCGGGTCCCTACGCTGGCGCGTGGGGGTACATTCTGTCGCCGCTACGCGGCTCTGTCCCCGAATTAACGCACCACGCCAGAACATCTGCAAAGCGGCGTTCTTCACAAACTCCGAACAAGGTGTGGCGTGTGAGTTTGTGCTTCGTGAGTGCGGGGCTGTTTAGCCCGCACAGAAATCGAGCCGCCTGACGTGACTCGCCAAGCGCTTCACGAAATTCGTTTCGAAGCGTGTGAAACACGGAAACGTTGATCCCATCGGGCAGTGGCGGAAGGAAACGCGGCTCCGAAAGGCGTTGAGGTTTGCCGTTCCTGCAGAATGTGCAGTGACCGCACGGCGTATCCCGTAACTCACCGAAGTATCGGACGAGGGCATTTGTCTGGCAGCTCTCCTCGATGACCAGGCCAACAACCTGCGCCACGCGCGCCACTTCCTGCTGTTCTCGACGCTCGAAGCGTTTGGCCAGAACAGAAAGGAGTTCTCGAACGTCCGGCGGCCTCCGAACCAGCGAGTATTGCTGGCGCACGTCGGCAACCTGCAGTTCGACACAGCCTTGTTGTTCAAGATATTCGACTGCTCGCACCAGTCGCGAGCGCTCCTGCCTGAGCGTTTCGGCTGCCTTGCCCAGATCGAGCGTGTACCACGTGCGGCCTTCCCTGGCCTGAGCAAAAATATTCGCGACGAGCTGCGCCCTTTCACCCTGGAATCGGCCCACGATTTCGTTCACTGAAACGAGAGGCTTGATCTTGTAAGAGCCGTAGAACGGCGTACCTTGATGCAGAAACCCGAGCAGCTCCATGTACGTGAGCGCCGTCCGCAGGACCAGTTGCCGGATATCAAAACGCGTCGAAAGCTCGTAAAGACTGACCTCGAAGTTCTCGGGTTGAGCCATGAGATGCTCGATGAGACCTCGCAGCGAGCTCTCCGTCGGCGTATCGCCGCAGGCGAAGTTTTCCAATGTGGGAATGTCGTCCGCGCATGCCAGCAGCTCCACGATGGAAGACGCTCCGTCCCGGCCCGCCCGGCCGATCTCCTGGCTGTAGCTTTCCAGACTCTTGGGCAGATTGTAGTGGTACACATATCGCACATCGGCCTTGTCGATCCCCATTCCGAACGCAATGGTCGCGACGACGATGTTCTTATCCGAAGTCATCCACCATTCCTGAACGCTCGTCCGCTCGTCCGTTTCCATCCCCGCGTGATACGGCCGGGCAGGATGTCCGGCACGTTCGAGGAGCGCTGAAATGCGCTCGGCCGTCTTCTGGAGGGTGACGTACACGATGGTCGTGCCGGGCTCACGGCTCTTCAGCCGGTCCAGCAGGAACGCGTCTCGAGCCGCGGCGAGAACCGGCGTCGTCCAGATCGTCAGATTCGGCCGATAGAAGCCGGTCACAATTGCGCATTCTTTTGGAATTCCGAATCGCGCACAGATGTTTTCCACCACGGACGGAGTCGCTGTGGCGGTCAGGGCGAGGATTCTCTCGGCCTTTAACTCTTTAACCATCTCCGCCAGCTTCAGGTAGTCCGGCCGAAAGTTGTGTCCCCATTCCGAGATGCAATGAGCCTCGTCGATCGCAAACAAAGCGATCTTGTTGCGCCGGATCGTCTCCAGGAAGCGCTCGTTGTTGAACCGCTCCGGCGCAACATAGAGAAGCTTCAACTTTCCGGACTGCAACTGCTCGCCGGCCGATTTCGCCTCTTCCTCCGTAAGCGAGGAGTCCATCCGCGCGGCAGGAATTCCATGGCTCCGCAGGTAATCGATTTGATTTTTCATGAGAGCGATCAGCGGCGACACCACCAGCGTGATCCCATCCCACATCAGCGCCGGCAACTCATAGCACAGCGACTTTCCTCCTCCCGTCGGGAAAACCGCAAGAGCGGCTCCCCGCTCGCAAAGCGCCTCGATCACTTCCCTTTGTCCAGGACGGAATTCGGAATGTCCGAATCGCTCTTTGAGAATCTTCAGATGCTCTGTCATGACATGTATTCCCCTCCTCACAGAGGGCACCAACATACTTGACTCAAATGACTGATCACTGATGGCCACTGACCAATGACCAATGGACTTGAGTCGTTGAACAATGAACATTTAAGAGAATTACGACTGTAAAATGCGCAATTTTCTAAACGGTAATTTCTAAATGGCTCAAGTCCATTGGTCATTGGTCAGTGGCCATCAGTGATCAGTCATTTGAGTCAAGTATATTGGTGCCCTCTCCGAGAGAGGGGAATACCCCCTCTTCACCTGCATGCTATCTTGACGTATGAGGATCGACAACCGGCAGGTTCGGATGTCTGCGAGCGACCTTGCCAGGCATCTCGCCTGCAGGCATCTGACCTCGCTGGATCTTCGCGCCGCGCGCGGTGAAATTGAGCGGCCGCATCGGAACGATCCCTCGGTGGATGTTCTCATCGAGCGCGGACTTCGGCATGAGGCGGCATATCTCGCTCATCTGAAAAACCAGGGCCTCGAAGTGCTCGCCAATGAAGACGGCCTGGACGACGATGCGCGGGTGCCCCAAACGCTGGATGCGATGCGGACCGGCGTCGCAGTCATCGCGCAGGCCGGCTTGAAAGATGACCGCTGGTACGGCCGGGCGGACGTCTTACTCAAGGTGGACAAACCGAGCCGTCTCGGCAACTGGTCTTACGAGGTCGTCGACACCAAGCTTGCGCGTGACACGAGAGGCGGAACGATCCTCCAGTTGTGCATGTATTCGGAACTCCTGGAGAAGGTGCAAGGCGTCCTGCCGGAGCGCATGCACGTGGTGACACCCGGACGAGATTTCCAGCCCGAATCATTTCGCCCGCAGGACTTCCTCGCATATTACCGCTTCGTGAAAGCGCGTCTTGAAGAGGTGGTCGCCGCAGGAAAGGACTTCCCCACTTATCCCGAGCCTGTCGAGCACTGCGATGTCTGCCAATGGTGGCCGATATGCAACGACCGTCGCCGAAACGACGATCATCTCGCTTTCGTGGCGGGCATCTCGAAGCTCCAGAGGACGGAGCTTCGCAACTGGCAAATCACAACGCTCGCGGGGCTCGCCGCACTTCCCCTGCCGATAACACGCCGTCCCGAGCGCGGTGCCCGGGATACGTACATCCGAGTCCGAGAGCAGGCGCGCCTCCAGCTTGAATCGCGCAACACGGGCAACCCCGTTCATGAGCTTCTCCTGCTGGAACCGGAGCGGGGCCTGGCTCGCCTTCCCGAGCCTTCAGCCGGAGATATCTTTCTGGATTTCGAAGCCGATCCATTCGTGGAGGAGGGCGGACTCGAATATTTGCTCGGCTACGTCACGTTGGATGACAAACAGGAGCCCCAATACACCGCCACGTGGGCGCTCGACCGGCATCATGAGCGCCGCATGTTCGAATCGTTCATCGACATGGTGCTGGAACGGCGCGAGCAATTTCCGGATCTCCACATCTATCACTACTCTTCTTATGAACCCGGCGCGCTCAAGCGGCTCATGGGTCGTTACGCCTCTCGCGAAGACGAAATCGATCGCTTGCTGAGGGCCGGTGTGTTTGTCGATGTCTACCGCGTGGTGAAGCAAGCTCTTCGCGCGGGTATCGAGACCTACTCGTTGAAAGCTCTGGAGGTCTTCTACCTCTTCACCCGCGAGACGGCGCTGCAAGACGCGAAACACAATCTGACTCATCTCGAGTGCGCTCTCGAGTTGAACGAGACAGCAAATCTCCCTGCAGCTGTGTTCAAAACAGTTGAATCCTACAACCGCGAAGACTGCATCTCGACGCTCAAGCTGAGAGACTGGCTCGAGGAGATTCGGCATGGGCTGGTACGCGACGGAATGCCGATTCAACGGCCGGCGCTTGAGCCCGGGGATCCCAGCGAAAACGTCGATGAGCGGCGCAAGCGAGCGCTCGCCCTTATGGAACGCCTGCTCCGCAATGTGCCCGAGGAGCGATCCGAACGGACTCCAGAACAGCATGCCACGTGGCTTCTGGCGTACATGCTCGAGTGGCATCGGCGCGAGGACAAGGTGTCCTGGTGGGAGTACTACCGTCTGTGCGAGCTGACCGACGACGAGTTGGTGGATGAGCCCTCTGCCATCGCCGGACTCGAATTCGTAAGACGGATCGGTGGGACTGCGAAATGTCCAATCGACCGTTATCGATTCCCGGCGCAGGATACGCAGGTTCGCCAGGGAGACAGTTTGAAGACTTCGGCCGGCGATTTCGGAAGCGCCGACGCCATCGACATGGTCGAGCGAACTCTCGATATCAAGAAGCGCACGGACACCGCGGAGCTGCATCCGAAGTCGGTTTTCGTTCACAACGTCATTGGCACAACGGAACAGGCCGAGTCTCTGTACAGGCTCGGCGCCTGGGTGGCTGCAAACGGTGTCGATGCACCCGGTCCATATCGCGCCGGCCGCGATCTGCTGCTGCGAAATCCACCCCGGCTGAAAACCGGCGTACTGCCGATACAGGGACCGCCCGGAGCAGGCAAGACCTACAAGGCCGCGCGAATGATCTGCGATCTCTTGCGCGAGAAGAAAAAGGTGGGAATCACCGCCGTAAGTCATAAGGTCATTCGAAAATTGCTGGAGGAGGTCCTGAAGGCCGCAAAGGAAGAGAAAGTGGCGGTCCACTGTATTGAGAAGGTGAAGGAGAAGTCGAAGAACCCGAACCGTTCGATCCCGGAGACGACCGAGAACAAACGTGTCCTGGCCGCTATAAAGACGGGCGAAGCACAGGTGGCCGCAGGAACCGCATGGCTTTGGGCGCGCAACGACTTTGCCGAGTCCGTGGATGTGCTTTTCGTCGATGAGGCCGGCCAGATGTCCCTCGCGGATGTACTGGCCGTTTCGCAGGGCGCCAAAAGCCTCGTGTTGCTGGGCGATCCGCAGCAACTGGAGCAACCCTTGCAAGGAACTCATCCGCCCGGCGTCGACGCCTCCGCCTTGCAGCACGTCCTCGGCCCGCATGAAACAATGCCCGCCGATATGGGCCAGTTCCTCGGGGAAACCTGGCGCCTCGCGCCCTCGATTTGCCGGTTTACGTCCGAATTGTTTTACGAAAATCGCCTCGAGCCTCGCGCGGGCCTGGAGCGGCAGGCCCTGAACGGCCCGACACGTTTTCCGGGAAGCGGGCTTTGGTTTGTTCCCGTCGTCCATGAAGGAAACCAGAACAGCTCCGCTGAGGAAGCCAGGGCGGTTGCAGAGATCGTACGCGATCTCCTGCAGCCCGGCACGTCATGGACGAACATGAAAGGAGAGACGAATCCACTCACTCCTGATGACATCCTCATCGTCGCGCCTTACAACGCCCAGGTGTTCAAGATCGCCGAGCACGTTTCCGGCGTGAAGATCGGCACGGTCGATAAATTCCAGGGCCAGGAAGCTCCCGTGGTCATTTATTCCATGACCACTTCCTCGCCGGAAGACGCTCCCCGTGGAATGGAATTTCTTTACAGCCTGAACCGATTCAATGTCGCGAGCTCCCGGGCCCGCTGCGCCTGCATCCTGGTGGCAAGCCCTCTTCTCTTCGAGCCGGAGTGCCAGACCCCGCGACAGATGAAGCTCGCCAACGTGCTTTGCCGGTACCTGGAAATGGCGAAAGTAACCGCGTAGCGCATGCGAATTACAGCCGCGTAGCGGCGTTAGAATGTAGCCCCGGGCGCAAGCCCGGGGTTCTGTGCGGTTAAACGAGTCAGCCGCGTAGCGGCGAAAGATTCCAGAGATTCTTTCGCCCCTCCGGGGCTTAAAATCCAAAGTGACACCTGCCCCCGGGCTTGCGCCCGGGGCTACACTCTAGCGCCGCTCCGCGGCTGGTCCAACATGGCAAATTCACGGCTAATCACTTCCCTGGCCGCGCGAGACCGGCTCCAGGCATGCGAGCAGTTCCTTCAAACAACAGCCGGGCAGGAAGTCCTGATCGTCTCCGCAACACGGATGGCCGCCGACGAGCTCGCCCGAAGTTTCTGCCTCAAAACCGGCGGCGCCTTCGGAATCCATCGATTCAGCCCCGGCGCCCTGGCTATCGAAATCGCGTCGGAGCGCCTGGCCCTTTCCGGAAAATCCGTTCTCTCCGGCATTGCCGTGGATGCGCTCGCCGCGCGCGCCGTTCAGGACTGCCGAACCAGTTCGGGCCTGAGCTGGTTCGAGCCCGTCGCCACCACTCCCGGCTTCTTCCGTGCCCTCGCATCCACTCTCAGGGAAATCCGTCTCAACAACATCGACATCGCCATCCTGGCAGGAAGCGGGCCCGCTGGCTCGGACCTGGCCCTCCTCGTCGCGGCCTACGAGCGATATCTCACCGAGGCCGGTCTCGCCGATTCCGCAGAGATATATCGAACCGCTGCCACCGTCGTCAGAGACGGCCGGCATCGATTCAGCGGCTTTCCACTCCTCCTGCTCGATGTCGCGCCCCGCTCGGAAGTGGAACGCGCATTCATTCAGACATTGGCCGGCGCCGCCACATCCGTCCTCGCCGTGATCGGTTCGCGCGACGAGCCGGTGCTGACCACAACCCCTCAGGATATCCGCAACGAAGAGCCCACCGCGCTGAACCGCCTTCGCGAGCACATCTTCTCCACCGCACCACCGCCCACAGGCCGGCTCGACGCCACTCTGGAATTACTATCCGCAACAGACGAAGCGCGAGAGTGCGTCGAGGTGGCCCGCTCGATTCTGGCCACGACCGGACTCGGCATCCCATTCGACCGGATGGCCATCCTCCTCCGAAGTCCCGAGGCGTATCAGCCTCTCGTCGAGGACGCGCTCCGGCGCGCCGGCATACCGGCGTTCTTCTCTCAAGGCAGCCGCAGACCCAATCCCGCAGGACGCGCGTTCCTCGCTTTACTCGCATGCGCATCGGAAGGACTAACCGCCTCGCGCTTCAGCGAATACCTGTCCCTCGGCCAGGTGCCCCAACCCGACGCCAAAGGCGAACCGCCCAAGCGCGATCCCACCTGGGTGCCGGTGCAAGGCGAGCTGTTCCCGGACATCCGGCCGGCGCAAGAGCCGGAGGACGAGTCACAACCCGAAAAAGAGCTGCGAACGCCGCAGCACTGGGAGCGCCTGCTCGTCGATGCAGCCGTGATCGGAGGACGCGATCGATGGGTTCGACGGCTCGACGGCCTGCGTCAGGAATTCGAAAAACGCATCGAAGAGATCGGCGCCGAAGATGAACCGCGTCTCGCGCGACTCGAGCGGCAGCTCGAGCGCCTGCAGCAGCTTCGCAACTTCGCTCTTCCCCTTATCGATTCTCTCCACAACCTTCCCAGAAACGCGGCCTGGGGCGAGTGGCTCGATGCCCTCGAGCGGCTTGCAGCGATGTCTCTTCGCGACCCGAAGGGCGTCCTCACGGTGCTCGCCGAACTGCGCCCGATGACGAACGTCGGGCCCGTGACTCTCGATGAAGTCCGCGACGTGCTGACGCACCGCCTGACATTCCTGCGTACCGAACCGACCGAGCGCCGTTACGGCAAAGTCTTCGTCGCGACGATTCCGGAAGCCGCCGGTCTCATGTTCCACACGGTGTTCCTGCCGGGACTCGGCGAAGACCTTTTCCCGAAGAGGACCTTCGAAGATCCACTTCTTCTCGACACGGACCGCAAGACCATCAGCCCGAATTTGTCCGTGCAGGATCGGCGAGTCGCCGAAGAGCGCCTTCTCCTGCACACCGCGGCGGGAGCGGCGGAAGAAAAGCTCTGCATCTCGTATCCACGAATGAACCTCGGCCAGGGACGCTCCCGCGGACCTTCTTTTTACGCGATCGAGGTCATGCGCGCGGTGTTGGGACATGTGCCCGACCTTCGAGAACTCCAGCGGATCGCCGCCGAAGCGTCGCAGTCGCAGCCCGGCTGGCCGTCACCGCGGACTCCCGAAAACGCAATCGACGACGCCGAGTACGATCTCGCCGTCATCCAGAAACTGATGCGCCTGCCCGCAGCGGAGCGCCGCGGCGCAGCCCGCTATCTGCTATCGACGAACGAGAACCTTCAGCGGTCCCTCCACAGCCGGTGGTATCGGTGGAGTTCAAGATGGTCCGATGCCGACGGTATCGTCGACCCTGACAGCCCGACAGTTGAGGCCCTCTCCCAACACAAACTGAACAAGCGCCCCTATTCCGCAACAGCCCTGCAGCGATTTTCCGTCTGCCCATACCAGTTTCTGCTCTCTTCCATTCTGCGGCTGGAACCTCGTCCGGAGGCCGTTGCGCTCGAGCGGCTCGATCCGCTCACGAAGGGCAGCCTGCTCCACGAGGTTCAATACCGGGCTCTCTCGGAACTACAGTCGATGCGATTGCTACCCATAACGCTGGAGAACCTTGCGGATGTGACTCGAAACGTCAATCGCGTGTTCGACCAGACGGTCGCCGAATATCAGGATCTCCTCGCTCCTGCGATCCTGCGAGTCTGGGAAAACGAAGTGGAGAACCTGCGTTGGGACATCCAGGGCTGGATCCGGCAGGTTTCGGAATCGAAAGAGGGCTGGACCCCAAAGTGGTTCGAGCTGTCATTCGGGCTCGGCGCGCCGGCAGTCGTGCTGCCCAACGGGACGCTGGTGCGCGGCGCGATCGACATGGTCGAAGAGAAAGACGGCACGCTCCGCATCACCGATCACAAAACCGGAAAGGCGCAACCGGCATTCGGATTCACCCGGAACGGCGAAGTTCTGCAGCCTCTGCTTTACGCTCAGGCCGCCGAAACGCTATTGAGCAAACCTGCGGTGGCGACCCGTCTCTTCTACTGCACGCAGCGGGCGGGCTACAAAGTGGACGAAATTCCGGTCACGGAAGAAGGACGCGGCTTCCTGTCGAAGGTGATCGACATCATCGACGAGTCCTTGACGCAGGGTTTCATGCCGGCGGCGCCCCGAAAAGATGCCTGCACGTATTGCGATTACAGAATCGTCTGCGGACCGCACGAGGAATCTCGGCTCCGGCGCAAGACAACCGATCGTCTCCGGCTGCTGGAGCATCTTCGGGGCATTCCATGAAAACCTCGGACGCGATCTCGCGTGAACGGATTCGCAGCTCGCTCGACGAGACGTTGATCGTCGAGGCGGCCGCCGGTACGGGCAAGACTTCCGAACTGGTGCGCCGGATCGCCGGAGTTCTCCGCACGGGCCGGACGACCGTGAATCGCGTGGTCGCGGTGACATTCATGCGCAAGGCCGCCGGCGAGCTTCGCCTTCGCCTGCGCCTCGAGCTCGACGAGGCGCGCCGGGAGGCATCGTCCACTTCCGAGATTCAAAATCTGGAAAATGCGCTGAAGCGCCTGGAGGAAGCGCGGATCGGAACCATCCACTCCTTCTGCGCGGAGATCCTTCGCCAGCGGCCGGTCGAGGCGCGCATTGCGCCGGGATTCGAGGAACTGGACCAGAATCAGTCCGCGGCCATGTACGAGCGCGCATTCGATGTATGGATACAAAGCGCCCTCGAAAACCTGTCGCCGGGGCTGCGGCGGGTATTGAGCCGCATTTCATTGATACGGACCGGAGACGAAGGAAGCGCGCTCGATCAGCTTCGTACCGCCGGAAATTACTTTATCGAGTGGCGCGATTTTCCGGCGTCCTGGCGCCGCGATCCGTTCGATCGTGAACACGAGATCGACGCGCTGGTCGCTCAGACAACCGAACTGGCGCAGATGGTGTCCACCTGCGAATCTCCGAGGAACGATCTGCGCAAAACCCTGCAGTGCGTCATCGATTTCGTGTCGCGCCGGCGAACGTCCGACTACGACTATCTTGAAGGCCTGCTCCTCGCCCTCTCACGAGACCTGCGCGAGGTGAGGAAGGGTTACAATAGGAGATTCTCCTCAAAGCACTCTCGCGATGAAGTCGTGGCCGCCAAGGATCAGCTGCACGACAGGCTCCGGGAATTTGAGCGCAAGTCCGGCGCGGATCTCTCCAGTTTGCTGCAGGTCGAGATGCGGAGCCTCGTCCAGACGTACGAAGAGCTGAAGGCTCGTTCCGGCAAGCTCGATTTTGGCAACCTGTTGATTCGTACGAGAGATCTGATCCGTGACAACGCTCGGGTTCGCGGTTTTCTCCAGGAACAATTCACGCACATTTTCGTGGATGAGTTTCAGGATACCGACCCCATCCAGGCCGAGATCCTGACGCTGCTCTCCGCCGACGATCCGGCCGTGACGGACTGGCGCGATGTCCGTCCGAAGCCGGGCAAACTCTTCCTTGTCGGTGACCCGAAACAATCGATCTATCGTTTCCGGCGCGCCGACATCATTTTTTATCAGGACATCTGCCAGGTGCTTCGAAAGAAGGGCGCCGAGCTCATCTATCTTTCGCAAAGCTTCCGGTCGGTCCGGCCGATTCAGGAGGCCGTCAACGCCGCGTTCGAGCCGGAAATGAAAGGCGATCCGGTGACGGGCCAGCCGTCGTATGTGCCGCTCGAAGAGTTCGCTCCTCGATCGGCCCTTCCGGCTGTCATCGCGCTGCCCGTTCCTGCGCCTTATGGAAAAGCACAGGTCGCGAAATATGCGATCGAGGCGAGCTTGCCGGACGCGACCGGAGCTTTTGTCGAATGGCTCCTGAAGAAAAGCGGCTGGAGCGTCCGAAATCCGGACCGCCCGCGTGAACTCGTTCCCGTCGAGTCTCGCCATGTTGCAATTCTGTTCCGCCGTTTCATGTCCTGGGAGACCGACATGACGCGCGACTACATAAAGGCCCTGGAGAATCGGGACATCCCTCATCTCCTGTGGGGCGCGCGGTCCTTCCACGAGCGTGAGGAAGTCGAAACGGTTCGCGCCGCGCTGAACGCGATCGAGTGGCCGGACGACGCGCTGTCCGTTTACGCCACGCTGAAAGGGTCTCTCTTCGCCATTCCGGACAATCTCCTGCTGCGATACCGAATCGAGATTGGACCGCTGCACCCATTCCGGCCTCTCCCGGAACATTTGCCGCAAGCGTTCAACCCCATCCGGGAGGCGCTCGCTTTCCTGGCCGACCTGCACCGGCGCCGGAACTGGCGATCCGCTGTCGAAACTTTCCATGCGCTGCTCGAAGCCGTGCGCGCGCACGCGGCGTTTGCCTTGCGGCCTGCCGGACATCAGGTGCTTCTCAACGTGAACCACATCGCGGATCTCGCGCGTGGATACGAGCGCAGCGGCGGCATCTCGTTCCGCGGATTTGTGGAGCAGTTGAATTCGATGGTAGAGCGCGAAGGAAACACGGAGCCGCCCGTGATGGAAGACGCGGCGGACGGCGTCCGGATCATGACGGTCCACGCCGCGAAAGGCCTGGAGTTTCCAATCGTGATTCTCGCCGACATGACCGCCAACATCGCGCAGAACAGCGCGAACAAGTATATCGATCCGGTCGCGCGGCTCGCCGCAATTCGCGTCCTGGGCTGCTCGCCCTGGGAATTGCTCGATCATGAACAGCAGGAATCGGCCCGCGACGAAGCCGAAGGCATCCGCGTGGCATACGTGGCCGCAACCCGTGCGCGCGACTTGCTTGTCGTTCCCGCCGTAGGAGATTTAGCGACGGGTGGCTGGCTGAGCCCGTTGAGCAAAGCCATCTATCCTGAGAAAGCGCAGGTTCGAAATTCCAAATTCGCTCCATCATGCCCCGCCTTCGGCGAAACATCGGTTCTCTGGAGACCCTCTGAACACGAGGCCCGCCAGCAGTTTTCTGTGAAACCCGGCCTCCACAAACCCGAGTTCGGCAGTCACGACGTCATCTGGTGGGACCCCACGCTCCTCAAGCTCAACGCCGAACCCCGTTTCGGTCTCGACTACGAAGACATCCTCGCCCAGGACCAGCCTGCCCGCGCCGCCGAAGGCCTTCGCGATTACGAAGCCTGGAAGACGTCGCGCACCTCGCGCCTGCAGCACGGCTCCGCCCCGAGCCTCTCCGTCTTCATCGCCACCGACCCCGACGCTCCCGAGCCTCCCGCCGGCTACGCCGATCGCGTCCAAGTCATCCAAGTCCCCCGAACCGTTCCCCGCCCCAAAGGCCGCCGTTTCGGCGAACTGGTCCACCTGGTCCTCCGCGACGCCTCGCTGACGGCAACAAAAGAATCCCTTCTTCAACTCTCTCGCACCCACGGCCGCCTTCTCGCCGCCATCGAAGACGAAATCGAATCCGCCCCCATCGTCGTCTTCGACGCCCTGCAGCACCCCTTTCTCGCCCGAGTCCGCCAATCCCCCCGCGTGCATCGAGAACTCCCAATCACCCTCCACACCGCCGCCGGCCCCATCTTCGAAGGCGTCATCGATCTCGCCTTCCTGGAATCCGCCAAATGGATAGTCACCGACTTCAAAACCGACGTCGATGACCCCCAGCGCCGAATCCACTATCGCCGCCAGGTCGCCTGGTACGTCCACGCCCTTGAAAAGACAACAGACCTGGCCGTCACCGGCTGCCTGCTACACATTTAGCCACTTTTGGACGAATCTTGCGGGAAAGCACGTAGCCGCGGGGCTTCATGCCCGCGTTCAAGTTCAAAGAAAGAACTTCGGTATGTCGGCTGCCATAACCAAACAGGTGCATAGAAGGAAGCATTCAAATTCAAGCGCATTGGCAATTCAGATCTCGCGAAAGTCACGACAACCGCGCTCAAAATCGCCAACTGACACAGGAGCGACACGGGCGGTAAAATGGTTTTCACAATGAAGCGCAAAAAGAAGCCTTCCGACCTGGTGGACGCTATCCGTGAGTTGGCCAAAGCCACGAAGCCCGCAGCTCGCAATCTCACGAAAGGACAGGTCGAAAAGATCATTCAAGATGCGCGGCGTGAGGCCAGGAAAGAAAAGTCGAATGGCCGGCGTCCGCGTCGTCCTTGACACCAATGTTCTCATTTCCGCGGTGTTGTCCCTCGTACATGGACGTGAACACAGCCCTTCGAGCTGGCCGACCTCGATGACAGCCCGTTTTTGGAATGTGCTCTCGACGGCCGCGCAGACTATCTGATCACGGGCAACAAACGACACTTTCCAAGTTGGACGATTATCATCACACCTCGCGACTTTCTGAAACTCCAATCGCACTGAATGGGTCTGGCGTCGCTTCAGCGTCCTCGCACTGAAGTTTCAAGCCTCTCAAGCCGGCTCTGGACAAACTTCCGGGTTTCTTCATCCATGAAATATACGTAACAACCCTTCATGCCGCGGGTGAGCAACACTCGATAGGTATTCTTCACGAGGTCTAGAAACTTTTCCGGATCGCTGCGCTTTACGACAGTGTCCTCGGAAACCTTCTTATCGCCGACCCATTCGCCGGTCATTGGGTCGTACCGCAAATCGCGACCGAAGATCACGCCGCAATAATCGAATTCGAAACCTTGAGCCGTGTAGACACAGCCGACTTGCCCAATGCCATTGGGATCAGAAGACCAATATTGGGATTTGGGAATTCCGGGGCCGAGGCGAGTGCTGTCGGGCTTCGCATTCCAGGGCATCGACCAATTTCCGATCACGACGTCATCGACAAGACTTCCGTTCGCCGGATCCGACCATGGCCAACAGAACCCTGCGACGAGGCGGCTGCTATATCCTTCCAGATGTTTGGCCCGAATTCGTTGATCCAGCTCCTCGACGCTATCGAAAATGCGGAATTCAAACGGATCATTGAGATCCCACAGCACATTCGCCGTGCGCCGGATACCCAAAGTGTTATCGATCCAGTTAATAAATCCGTCGGAGCCGTTGCAGCGAAACTGAGCTTCCAATTCAAACTCGACAACCCGCGCATTACGAGCAACCGCTGCGGAGCGAATGAGATCGCAACTTCCAACCTCACCTGGGCGCACAACCTGAAGATCATCGAGCAGAAAGACCGACACCTTCGCCGCATCGATCAGCTCTTCTACCTGAGTCTTTCCGGATTTCTTGGCAGGCTGATATCGGTTCCAGCTGTTCGGACGAATACGGTGCGCCTCATCACAAACCAATACGTCGATCTCGTTGGTTTGTGCCTCAACATATCCGTTGAAGTAGCGGAACTGTTTACCGGCACGGGGCCCAACCACCTTCTGGATGTTTCCGGTGAACGCACGCGAGCCCGTAGCGTGCTGAGTGTTGTATCCGGATCCGGACAGTTCGCCGACCAGCTTCAGGGCAATGACCGATTTCCCTGTTCCCGGTCCACCTTTCACAATCACTGCGGTCTTGCCGGCTTTGCCAAAATCTTCACGAGACCGGCGCGCCTCAGCCAACACGGAATTAAATACGACGTGTTGTTCATCCAGGAGCACGTAAACCTGCTGGCGAGCTATCACCGCCGCCGTGTGCTCCAGGAGTTTCTTACTGGCCAGGTATTTGCTGCCGAGAACTTTTTCAAGCACGGGTGTTCCCTGACCGTTGCCGACCCACTTGCGCAGGTAATCTGCGAGATCATTTGCCCGGTCGCCGCTAAAGAGTGGAAAGCGCTCGAGGATCTTCGCATGACGCTCACTGAAAAGTTCGCTCCTGGCGTCGAAACTGAAATTGTGCAGATACGCACAGGACGACAAACCGACCGCGCCGGACGTGAACTCAACGTGATAATCCTCGAGGTATTCCTGATAGTCACCCACTTGCCGCGATGGGTGAAGCCGGTCTCTCCAGCCCTGGCCCATGAACACCGTCACGCAATCATCGACATAACTCGGTCGGACCTCTTCCCACTGTTTTAGCTCGATGATGACGGCATTCGCCGACGATTTGGCGTCGGTGCCTGTCACCATGCAATCCAAACGCTTCGACGTCAGCGGCAACTGGTATTCAACGATGATTCCATTGTCCTCAAACGAGCCATATTGCAAGACGTTGCACACCGCACGGAGGGAGTTCTGCCAGGATTTCACTTCATTCGGTGAAGGGCTGAAGCGGAAGTGGTTAAAGAAGGCATTCCGCATCGAATCCGTGATGCGATTCTGGACAACGTCACTGATGAATTGTTCCGAAGAACCCGTATAGAGATGCACCGTTAGCTCCGTCGCTGCAGGCTTATCTTATACAAAGGCCGCCGAACCGCCATCACGTTGGTCTCACTTGTGATCCAGTAGCCATTTGGCTACTGGATCGACATCGACCTAACTGCTGACGCGGGAATTATTAACGCGCGTCCCTTTTCGCAATTCGGGACAACCCATCAACAACACTGTTGATGGAACAGGTTCGCCTTCCCGCTTTGAAACTCACAAGTGAGTGAACAACCGAAGAACGCGAATTGGCACGGGCCGTGCTTTATAGGCCAGCATGAAAGGAAACATGAAATTGGCCGCGAGCTCATACGTCTCCGCTCCGGCCATCTCCGCTGTTAACAAAACTGTCTTCGTCACGATCGTAATTAAGTTCGCGTCATTTGAGACTTGGTTTGCGACGAACATATGTTTTGTCGTCTCGAAGCAACGTCATTTCGTCACAAACGAATTTTCCTTCGCGACGAACACACATTGCTTCCCCGCAAAGCAACCTTTCTTCCCGACGAACAAACAGTGCTTCGTAAACAAGACACATTCCTTGGTAATGAACAACCCTTACTTCATCACCAAGACACTTTGCTTTGCCTCAAAGTAACGTTCCTCTCCAGCAAAGTAACATTCCTTTCTGACGAAGAAGCTTTGCTTCGTCGCAACCCAACCCACAAACATCAACGGTTAAATCGAAGGAGGACCTATCGTTGTCATTTGGTTGGCTTACAGCGAAGGGTCTCGGTGGTTCGCGTCTGTCCCGCTATTTCACACTTCCCTGACAAACACGATCCTTCTTTCTTCGAGATGAAGATTCGCAGTTTTCCATCCAGCAATGAGCCATGACGCCGATTGGCGTGCTTTGCTCGTCCGATCGTTTGCCCACCAAGCGGAGAATTTCAACTCAGATGGAGGCAGTGCGCTGCCAATCAGAGCTTCCACTTCAGAAAAGGTCGATTCTACACGGCGAGAGAGAGTTCGCGCTTCTCAACTACCAACACTTTAATTTGGTTCTGAGACGGTCGAGCAAAGATCAGTCGGTATTGATCGTCTACTCGGAGTGAGTAAAACCCTTCAGATTGCCACTGAGCGCCTTAAATCGGAGACCTGTATCCATCTGGTCGCTGGACAATTTGTCCAATGACTTCGATAGCTTCGCGTTGACAAACTTCGGCAATGCGAGAAGAGATTTCACAAAGGCAGAATCACAAATCAAATACGAAAATAGGTTTGGGCATGGGATCCAATTCTAGGTTGCTTAGAGATACCAAGCACAACTCGCGCGATCTAGGGCTGCTTGATAAACGGTTCCATACCCTCTCAAAGAAGCTTCGATAAAAGGATTCTTTCGCCTAAAATGCGGGCCGTGCTTGAATCCGGGCCTGACACCCCAAAGGGCCTATACGAACAACTGGTCAGCCGCGAGATAGCGCGGATCTTGAACGATCTGCGGGCGCGGGGATTCGTCGCGGACGAGGAGGAACTCGATACAGCCGACTCGCATGAAGTCCTGGCCCGCTACGTCTACGAAGTCCTCCGCAGAGTGCTGAGCGAAATTCCGTTCGAGAATCGAATCGAGCGGCAGGTTGCCATCTGCAATCATGTCGTGACGGTCTTGGCAGAGGCCGGCAGCCTGGTGAACGAGCCGACGTCGCGTTTGTTGGCGATTCTTGACGGTGGCGCTACCCCAACCGGCGAGGTGCGACGCGTGCCTCGGCCGCATGTGCCGCTTTCTGCCAGTGACCTGCTCGTTAACGCCCGGGGAGAGCCGGCGGTTGGCCATGCGCTTGAGCGCGAGATTCCTTCGGCCGACCGCATCGATTTACTTTGCGCTTTCGTTCGCTGGAACGGGCTGCGACTCGTTTTACCGCAATTGCGTGCGCATCGCGAGCAGGGCAAACCCATTCGAGTCATCACGACGACATATACCGGCTCCACAGAGCGCCGCGCGCTCGACGAACTGGTGCGCATAGGCGCCCAAGTCAAGGTGTCCTACGAGACGCGCTCCACTCGACTTCATGCGAAAGCGTGGCTGTTCCATCGTGAAACGGGATTCTCTACGGCATATATCGGATCGTCGAATTTGACGCAGTGGGCGCTGGTGGATGGCGTGGAGTGGAACGTCCGACTCTCGCAGGTGGCGTCGCCCGACATCCTTGATAAGTTCCGGGCAACATTCGATAGCTACTGGGAAGAAGCGGACTTCGAGGCCTACGACCCAACGCGTGACCAGGAACGTTTCGACCGGGCAGTTGCCTCGACCTTTGCGGCCGATACGCTACAGATTGCGGCGATTGACGTTATCCCATACCCGCATCAGCGGGAGATCCTCGAGCGCCTCACGGTGGAGCGGGAGCGACATCAACGCTTTCGCAGCCTCATCGTTGCGGCAACCGGTACGGGCAAGACCATTGTCGCGGCCATGGATTACCGCCGGCTGCGCGAGCAATTCGGCAATCCCAGTCTTTTGTTTGTCGCTCATCGGCGCGAGTTGCTTGGGCAGAGCCTTGCCGCCTTTCGACAGGTCCTGCGCGATGGCGCCTTCGGCGAACTCTACGTGGACGGACATCGCCCCGACGAGTGGCGCCATGTGTTTGCGTCGGTCCAATCGCTCGCCCAACTCGACCTCGCCAACCTGCAACCGGACGCATTCGACGTTGTCATTGTCGACGAGTTTCACCACGCTGCCGCCAGCACCTATCGACGACTGCTCGATCACTTGAAACCCAAGGTGCTGCTGGGGCTCACAGCCACGCCGGAGCGGGCCGACGGCCAGAGCATACTCGAGTGGTTCGACGGCCGAATCGCGATTGAACTGCGACTCTGGGAGGCTCTGGAACGCGGGCTCCTATGCCCGTTCCACTATTTCGGCCTTCACGACGGAACGGATCTATCCAGCGTCACATGGTCCCGACGCGGTTACGACATGACCGAACTGGAGAACATCTACACAGCTGACCATGCGCGCGTGCGACTGGTCGCGCAAGCAGTCCAGGACAAGATTGGAAATCCCAGCCGGATGCGTGCGCTCGGCTTTTGCGTCAGCATTGCCCACGCCGAATTCATGGCCCGCGAGTTCACTCGTCTAGGCATACCATGCGCAGCCATCTCGTCTGAAAGTACCCGCGACGAGCGAGACGGCGCGCTAAGACGCTTACGAACCCGCGAGCTGAATATCCTGTTTGCCGTGGATCTCTTCAACGAAGGTGTGGATGTTCCCGAGATCGATACGGTGCTCTTTCTGAGACCGACAGAGAGCGCCACGGTTTTCCTTCAGCAACTCGGTCGCGGACTGCGTCAGTGGGAAGGAAAATCATGCCTGACGGTTCTCGATTTCATCGGAAAGGCCTCGCGGCAGTTTAGGTTCGACCAACGCTATCGGGCCCTCACGGAGACCACGCGGGCCGGCGTGATTCGTCAAATCGAAGACGGCTTTCCTTATCTTCCAGCCGGTTGCAAGATTCAATTGGATCGCGTTGCCTCCGATCTGGTTCTGGACAATCTGAGGACCACCATCGGAGGCAACTTCAAGACATTCGTCAACGAACTTCGGCAGATTGGCAAAGATGTGTCGCTGGGACAATTCTTGTCCGAGGCAGGAGTGGGACTGGACGAGCTTTATCGCAACCCCGCATGGACATGGACACGCCTGCGGCGCGACGCAGGCCTTCCGACACCGGTGGCGGGACCAAGAGAGAAACAAATATCTCGCGCCATCTCGCGGTTGTTGCACGCCGACGATCGAGGAAGACTGGCTTTTCTTCGTGATCTGTTGAACAACGCTGCTCCCCAGTCGATTGCGCATGTAAATGAAAGACAGCGGCGGATTCTGATGGGGTTGCACTTTACCCTGTGGGGTAGCCAGGTCTCATGGACGGACCTCGATGCGGCATTGGCCGAATTGTGGGCACATCCCGCGCTTGTTGCGGAATTGCGAGAACTGTGTGAACTCCTCGAGGAGGAAGCATCCCACTTAACCCATCCACTCGAACGCGACGCGAGGTGGGCATCCGTTCCGCTGTCAGTCCACGCATCCTACAATCTCGAGGAGATTCTAACCGCCTTCGGTGAAATGACCTTTGAGAAGCCGCATCGCATTCGAGAAGGAACCACCTTTAACGAGGAAACGCAGAGCGATTTGTTCTTCGTCACACTGGAGAAAACTGAGAAGCGGTACTCACCGACGACCATGTACAAGGACTACGCAATATCACCTGAACTATTTCACTGGGAATCCCAAAGCGGCACCACCCAGAGGTCGCCTACCGGACAACGCTACGTCCACCACCGCGAGCGAGGCACAAGCATCCTGCTTTTCGTGCGCCGAACGCAGAACATCGGGAATCGGACGGCGCCGTACATGTCCCTGGGTCCGGCCGACTATGTATCGCATCAGGGCGAGCGGCCAATCGCTTTCGTGTGGCGCCTCCGCACACCGATGCCGGCGGACTTCTTTCGCGAGGCCAAAGTTGCATCGGGCTAATGCAGCGATCTAGTGGGCCACTGACAGTGAGAAAAGCCGATCACCGTACGATGACGACTGAAGGACTCGGTTGCTGACAAAACTCAGAAATTGGGAAAAGCGTCTGAGCCGTAAAGGTCAGCCTGCTCGACCACGATGCCATTGTCGCAGGTGATGGTGACACGATTTGATCCACAATATCGACAGAACCAAAATCCTCGACCATCGCCTTCCTCGTCCCAGTACTCAAAGCCGGCGTTAGGCGACGTGATCAAGCCTTGCGCACAGTCGTAACACTTACCGCGGAAGACTTTTGTTTCATGTTTCACAGTTGAGTATCCAGCTGGGCATCGATGGAGACACTGTGACAGGACCAATGGTCAGAATTGGACCACAATCCAACTAAATTAGCCGCGGATTTCACGATACAACGAGGAAATCCGCGGCTCCGGTTCACGCCGGCGAGTGGAGCTGGGCCGGCGGTTGCGGTTGTACGTGGGGCGGCGGGGGTGGTTCGGGCTGCGTTTTGCCGTTTGCGCCGGTTTCTTCTTTTTTAGCGCGGCCGCGGGGAACGCGGCAGGCTGCTTTCCAGGCTTCGAGGATGATGGGATCGCCGCGAAACGTGTTACGCATGATCGCGTCGAAACCTTTGGCGGCGGCGACCGCTTTGCGTCGGCTTTCCTGCAACGCCTTTTCGCCGAGAGTGCAGGCGGTCCGGCCGTTGGCGTGCTCCTCGCGCGCACGCTCGAGATTGGAGATCTTCGTTTTCAGGATCTCGGGGAAATTTGGCGGAGTGGCATGCTTGACGAATGTCTCCGCCATGGCGGCCGTGTCCTGGAGGGCGGAACGCGCCGCATTGAGCAATTTCGGATCGCCCCATAACGACCGTTGGAATTTGTCGTCAAAGCCGGGGACCTGCGCGGCGACGGCGTGCGCCGTGTGATAAAGCAACTCCACGTCTTCACGCAGCGCGAGGCGTGCTTCCAGCTTCGCCCGTAACAGCTCGCGCAGGCGGTTTTCCAATGAAGCCTGCGATGCTGTTCGAGCCCTCAGGTCGCTGACGGTCGATATCATCGACGTCAGGCCGTCTGCGCCTGCCGTGCCTGGCTCGAAACGGTTCCCATTGAGTATTCCAAAGTCACACATCTGGCCAAGCTTCTTGAATTGATGTTTTTCAGTCGTGATTTTCTTCATTTTCTTGTCTCCTTTTGAAAGTTGGTTTTTAGTTACGAAAAGTCGGTTTGCAGTCTTGAAAAGTCCGTTTTGAGTTTCTCCAACTCGGTATTGAGTTTCCTCAGGTTGGTTTTCAGCTTCGCCAACTTCGTTTCGAGTTTCCTCAACTTCGTTTTGAGTATCCCCAGCTCGGTTTTGAGTGTCCTCAAGTTGCTTTTGACTTTCGCCAACTTCGCTTTGAGTTTCCCCAAGTCCGGTTTGAGTTTCCTCAAGTTGGTTTTCCCTTTTCCAAAGTTGCTTTTCACTTTTCATGCCCCGACTATTGGCACGACGCATTCCAGAGCTAACGCGATAGGCGTTTTGCGATTTCTCAAGGGCTTACGATTTGTCGCGCGCAGGGAAACGTTTCTTCAGGCAACCGGCCGGTTACTGTTGGCGACCGCGCGGTTTGCCTGAGGTAAAATATCATTGACATAAGAAGACATATCGCGTACCTTTGTCACACTCTTGCATCCATTGGAAGGTTTTATGACGAAACCGGAAACTCTCGGAAATTTCGAACAGATGGTGCTTACGGCCGTGATGCGGCTTGGCGCGGAAGCGTACGGTGTTGCGATCAATGACAAGGTCGGTGAAATTGCGGGAAAGCCGACGAACCTGGGCTCCGTATATGTCACGCTGGATCGACTGGAGGCGAAAGGTTACCTGAGCTCGAAGCTCACGGAGCCGTTACCCGAACGTGGGGGGCAACCCAAACGCTATTACCAGATGAAGGCGGACGGCGTACGCGTCCTGAACGACTCGATGCGCTCGTCGAAACGGGTTTCCCGCTCGTTCCTTGAAACGTGGAGACCCGGAAAATGGAACTCCTTCCACGCCAGCTAGCGAATCCTGACGTCAAACACGAACTCATCGGCAACAGCGCACTGATGCGCGAGCTGATCCGATTCATCGGCAGGGCTGCGCGTGCGAACGCGACCGTGCTCATACTGGGCGAAAGCGGGACGGGAAAGGAGCTTGTGGCCGGCGCGCTTCATCGCAATAGTTTGCGATCCGCGGGACCGTTCGTCGCCGTGAATTGCGCAGCCGTGCCGGAAAACCTCATCGAAAGCGAGTTCTTCGGCCACGAGAAGGGATCGTTCACCGGAGCGGATGCGCTGAAGAAGGGAAAGTTCGAGCTCGCCGCCGGCGGAACATTATTTCTGGATGAAGCCGGGGAGTTGAGTCTGCCGATTCAAGCCAAGCTGCTGCGCGCATTGCAGGAGCGGCACGTGGACAGGATCGGCGGGATGCGGCCGATCCCCACCGATATCCGGTTGATCGCAGCAACGAATTGCGACCTCGAATCCGCCGTCGCGGAAGGAAGTTTTCGCGAGGACCTGTACTACCGTCTCAACGTGCTCTCGGTGAGAACACCCGCGCTGCGGGACCGGCGGGAAGACATTCCGGCGCTGATACGGCACTTCCTGTTCAAGCACGCGAAAGAGGGCGGCGGCCGCGTGGTGCTGGGCACGTCGGAGGAAGCGGATGCGATCCTTCGGAGGTATGACTGGCCGGGGAATGTGCGGCAGCTCGAGAATGTCATCGAGCGGGCCGTTGTGCTGGGGTCCACGAAATTCATCGTGCCGGAGGATCTTCCGAGGGAAGTGTTCAGGCGATCTCCACTCAAATCGAAGACGCTGGAAGGAGCTGTTCTGGACGTGCAACGCGAGTTTGTGGAGAACGCGCTCGAGCTTGCGGGTGGGAGTCAGAAGAAAGCGGCGGCGATACTGGACAGGCATCCGAAGGGGATGAACCGGCTTTTGAAGAAGCTGAAGTTGAAGCAAGGGTCGTAAAAGACGAAGACGCAATCTGACCAATGCTCAATTCCCAATTCTCATCGGATGAGAATTGGGAATTGAGCATTGGTCAGATTGTGCCTTTGTGTTTTATGACTTCAGCGTCTTGGAATCCATAGCGAGTTGGAGGACCGCCTGGCGGACGCGCTCGGTCATTTCGCTGTATTTCAGTTGTTCATTGAGGCCCTCGCTGGATACCGGGGCGCCAAAGCGAATCTTGAACTCGAACGCTTTTTCTCCGACGAGAGTGAGAGCGACCGCCTTCAGCATGTCGAACGGGCCCCAGAACTGCGGCAGGCCTTCGATGTAAAACGGCACGATGGGAGCGCCCGCTTCCAGTGAAGCAACGGCGGCGCTGGTGTGCCATGGTTTTTTCATGTGCTTGTCAAAATCACCATCGGATTCGCCCACCGGGAAAATACCCAGAATCGGCTGCTCGCGTCTGAACGCTCCGGGATTTCGCAGAAAGTCGATCATGGTGTCCGTGGTCATGCCCTTCGCAACCGGCAGGATGACGCCTTCCGCGGTTCCCATGAGCCGGATGAATCGTTTGAGGGTCCGGTCCTTCGGATCGGACTGTGAAACAAACTTCGCCAGGCCGCGGCGCTCGATGAGGAGTCGGGAGCCCATGAGCATCGCGTCCATGGCTGTCTTGCTGATGTGATTTCCCGCGAGAATCACGGGACCGGTTGTCGGCAGATGCTCGAGGCCTTCGATCTCGACGCATCGGTCAAGAGCAATCTGATAAAGCCCCACGAATGTGATTGTGGGCCAGCGCTGCGCCCACATCTGGCGGGGACTTGGCTTGAGTGCTATCGCCAGAAAACCTACCCAGGGCGCCGCAAGCAGACCAAGTAACGCCAGGTTTCTGGCAGTGTTCTTTCCTGTGGATTCCTTCTCGATTCCGGCAACGAGGCCGGCGCCGATTTCCGTTTCGGCAGTTTCCTCGGACATATTTCTTCAATCTCCGTCGGCACGGTAACATAAGTGCCACGGTTGTAGGACGGAAAATAAGGGAAAAAGTCACCGACGGGAGAATTCCTGTTCCACTCGGTTGGAGGGTTGGTCCGGCCTGCAGCAGGGCCAACATATACAGCGCACTGGGGATAGGGCACACATCCGGCGGTCGTTGTCCTTGTGGAAGGCACAGCCGCGAATGACGCCAATGACGCGAATGGTGCGTGTCAAAGAAAATTTTGCGCCCCATTCGCGTCATTGGCGTAATTCGCGGCTGTGTCTTTGTGCTTTTTCGCTCCGGCGATACAATTTTCTTCTGGAGTGTATTTTCATGTCAAAAATCAACAGAACTCCCAGGGGAGTCTCCATTTTGGGGATCCTGTTCCTCCTGGTTGTGGTTGGCCTTGTGGCGGGTTTTGCCGTTACCTACAAACGGTGGGAAGGACAGCCGCCGGCGGTCGCATTCGACCATGATTTCAAGGCATTGGGGCGCGCGCCCGCCCTGCACCTGAAAGTTGAAGACCCGGGGAATGGATTGAGGCAGGTGACCATTCGACTCAAGCAGAAAGACCAGGACGTGGTGCTCGCGGACGAGTCGTTTGATCGTCCCGGGGCGGAAAAGTCCAGGACTTATGACATCGGAAAGCTGATCGCGGAAAAATCCAAGGTGCAGGAAGGGCCCGCGAGTTTGAGCGTCAGCGCGACGGACTATGCGTTCCGCAGTTTCTTCGGGGGAAATCGAAACGAGGTCAGCAAGGATTTCAAGTTCGACATTTATCCTCCGCACCTGGAAGTGCTGTCCGGGCAGCACTACATCAATCAGGGCGGCTCGGAGTGTGTCCTGTACCGCGTTTCGGATGACACGGAAGTCTCGGGCGTCCAGGTTGGACCGCATTTCTTTCCAGGCTTCCCCGCGAATCTTCCGGACAAGAACGTCCGCTTCAGCCTGTTCGCCTTTGCATACGATCTGCCGGCGGACACACCTGTGAAGGTGGTCGCGCGCGACGCGGCGGGCAACCAAGCCGAGGCGCGGCCATGGCAGAAGGTTTTTCCTCGCGCGTTTCGCAGCCGGGAGATCGTGCTCGAGGATAGTTTCCTGCAGAAAGTGGTTCCGGAAATCATGTCGCACACGCCGGGGATCGAGGATCAGGGGGACCTGGTCAAGACGTTCGTGGAGATCAACAGCGGCTTGCGGCGGCAGAATCACGCCACGATTGCCAAGCTGGCCATGGAGTCGCCGGCGAAGTTTCTGTGGAATGACGCGTTCCTGCAGTTGAGCAACTCGAAGGTTGAATCGCTGTTTGCGGATCGCCGCACGTACGTTTATCAAGGGAAGAAGGTGGATCAGCAGGATCACGTGGGTTTCGATCTCTCGGTGGTGCAGCGAACCCCGATCGAGGCAGCCAACGATGGGAAGGTGGTCCTGGCGGACTACTTCGGCATTTACGGCAACACGGTGCTGATCGATCATGGGACGGGTTTGATTTCGCTCTATGCGCACATGAGCTCGATTGACGTCAAGCCGGGACAGATGGTGAAGAAGAAGGAGGTCCTGGGACGGAGCGGCGCAACTGGACTGGCGGGAGGAGATCACCTGCACTTTGGTCTTTTCCTGCAGGGTGTGCCGATCAACCCCACGGAATGGTGGGATGCCAAGTGGATCAAGGAACACGTGCTGGACCGGTTGAAGGTTCTCTCGTGAGAATAATGTACCCGTGGATAGGGAATTAGCCGCCAATGACGCGAATTACGCGAATGGGCGCATAAGAAATTCATTGATGCGCCCATTCGCGTAATTCGCGTCATTGGCGGCTAATTCCCCATCCACGGTACAGTAGTTGCATGCCGCCGATTATCAATGCGCAGGGGCTGTCGAAGAAGTACGGCATCGCGCCGCTGTTCGAAAACATCTCGTTTACTGTGAATGAAGGGGACCGGATCGGCTTGATCGGTCCCAACGGTTCGGGCAAATCCACGCTGCTTCAAATTCTCGAAGGCCGCGTCACACCGGATGCCGGGGACGTGGCTGTCCGCAAGCGGACACGCCTCAGCTATGTCGCGCAACATTCCGAATTTCTCTCAGACCAAACGGTCCGATCCATCATCGAGCGGTCGGCCGACCCCGAACATCCATCCCTGATGGTCGAAACGCTAGGCCGCGCGGGTTTCACAAACTTCGACGTTGAGGCCGGGTCCCTGTCCGGAGGATGGCGAAAGCGGCTGGCGATCGTCGAGGGGCTGGTCCGGGCGCCGGACATCCTGCTGCTGGATGAACCGACCAACCATCTGGATCTCGCCGGGATCAAATGGCTCGAAGGCGTGCTGCAGACGGCGGCGTTCGCGTGCGTCGTAGTGAGTCACGATCGTTACCTTCTTGAAAATGTCGCGAGCGAGGTGGTGGAACTCAGCCGCGTTTACGAAGATGGCCTGCTGCGGGTGAAGGGTGGCTATGGGAGTTTTCTGCAGGCAAAGGAAGATTATCTCCAGGCGCAGGGCAAGCGGCAGGAATCGCTCGCGAACCGCGTGCACACCGAAATCGAATGGCTGAGGCGCGGGCCGAAAGCCCGGGGAACCAAGGCGAAGGCGCGAATCGAGAATGCGCAGGAGATGATCGGCGAGCTTGCAGATCTGAACGCCAGGAGCCGCGTCAGCACAGCCAATATCGACTTTTCGGCGACCGAGCGGCGGACCCGGCAGTTGATCGAGCTGGATGACGTTGCATTCGCGATCGGCGAGCGGACGCTGTTTGAAAATATTCGTCTGCTGATCAAGCCGGGAATGCGATTGGGTTTGGTTGGGCCGAACGGAAGCGGGAAGACCACCTTGCTGCGGCTGCTGCGGGGGGAATTGCAGCCCACGCGCGGGAAGATTCGCAGGGCGGACCAGTTGCGGATTGTCTATTTCGATCAAAGCCGGGAGCTGGATCCGGGCGTCACCTTGCGGCGCGCGCTTGCGCCGGACAGCGATTCGGTGGTGTATCAGGACAGGGTGATTCACGTCGCATCGTGGGCGGCGCGGTTCTTGTTTTCGAGCGATGCGCTCGAACAACCGGTCGGCCGGTTGTCTGGAGGGGAGAGAGCGCGGGTCTTGATTGCGCAGCTCATGCTGCAGCCGGCGGACGTGCTGCTGCTGGATGAGCCGACGAACGATCTCGATATCCCTACGCTGGAGATTCTGGAGGAGAGCCTGTCGGAGTTTCGGGGAGCTCTGGTGCTGGTGACGCACGATCGGTACATGATGGACCGGGTTTCGACGATCGTGCTGGGCCTGGATGGACTGGGGGGAGCGGAGGTCTTTGCGGATTACGCGCAGTGGGAAGATTGGCAGCGCACGCGAGAGGCGAAGCCTGCGGCCGAGCGTGGCCAGCCGGCGCGCGCGACGGCTGCGAGGAAGAAGCTGTCGTATATTGAGGCGCGCGAGTTTGAGGGGATGGAGGAGCGGATCGCGGAAGCAGAGCGGACACTGCAGGCCAGGCGGGCGGAGTTGGAAGATCCCGCAATCGCGAGTGACGGCCCGCGGCTGATGGCCGCGTCGGCGGAAGTGGAAGATGCCGAGAAAGCGGTGGATGCGCTCTATGCGCGTTGGGCGGAGCTGGAAGAGAAAAATCGAATGAAGCCTGAAAATTGAATGAACGCGGACAGCGCCCTAGAGACCTTTGTGCCTTTGTGTCTTTGTGTTTTAACCACAAAGACACAAAGACACAAAGGTCTCCGAATTTCTCCTTTTACCCCCGAATTAGGGCGCAGCCCCGCCGCACGATGTCGTATCCTTTTGTGGCAACGATTGATAAAAGGAGTTGGTATTGGTTTCGCGAAGACAATTCCTGGCAATGGCGGCCGCGCAAATGACAGTCCGGTCGGTGCGGCCGGAGGACCTGGAAATGCCTCTTTCCGGGTTTGCCGATTTCATCACTCCGATCGAAATGTTCTTCGTTCGAACACATGTTGCCGTTCCTAGAGTGGAGATCGCCGAGTGGCGGTTGAAGGTTGAGGGGCATGTTTCGACTCCTTTGACTCTCTCGATGGACGATCTGCAAAAGATGCCGCCGGCGGAGCTGGTGGGCGTGCTGGAGTGCTCGGGGAACGGGCGATCGTTTTACGAGCCGCCTGTCGCGGGATTGCAGTGGGCGAACGGAGCGGTTGGAAACGGCCGATGGCGCGGCGTGCGCCTGGCGGATGTGCTGGAGCGCGCGGGGGTGAAGGCGGGCGCGGTGGAGGTTCTGTTCGACGGAGCCGACGTGCCGCTAGGGACGATGGCGGACTTCCAGCGATCGATCCCGATGAGGAAGGCGCTGCATCGCGACACGCTTCTCGCCTACTCGATGAACGGCGAGGCGCTGCCGGTCAAACACGGGTTTCCGCTGCGCGCGGTCGTTCCGGGCTGGGCGGGCAGCTCGTGGATCAAGTGGGTGACTACCGTGCGAGTCCTCAACGAGCCGTTTGGCGGATTCTGGATGAAGAACGCGTATCTCCATCCGGGCAAGCCGGTCGCGCCGGGGACGGTTGTTCCGCCGGAGGCGATGAGTCCGGTGACGAGCCTTCGAGTGAAGAGTGTTATTGCCGGAGCCCAGGTTGTAGGGACACGCAGTGTCGTTCGGGGAGCGGCGTGGAGCGGCGAGGCGGCCCCTGTTGCTGCAGTGGACGTGAGTGTCGATCAGGGACGGTCGTGGAAGCCTGCGCGGCTTGGCGGTGACGCGACCCGCTACGGCTGGCGGCTGTGGGAGTTTTCGTGGACGCCTTCAGGTGATCGTCATACCACCGTGTTGGCGCGAGCCCGGGATGCCGGCGGCGATGTTCAGCCTCTTGTGCCGGAATGGAACCCGTCGGGGTACCTGTGGAATGCGGTGGTCGCGCCACCCGCCGCGCCGGATGCGGCCGCGGCCGTGGTTCCTCCACCAGCGGGATTCCGCGAAACATGCGTCACGTGCCACCAGGACGATGTGATCCGCCAGCAGCGTTTGACTCGCGCCCAGTGGGATCGCGAGATCAACAAGATGGTCGGCTGGGGCGCGCGTGTGCGGCCGGAGGATCGAGAAACGTTTCTGGATTACCTGTTGAAACTCGCCGGACCGAGGTGACGTAATTCGGGGATAAAGAATTTCAGCCGCGGATTACGCGAATTACGCGGATGGGCGCGCGATACAGTGCTTCTATTCGTGGTCGTATTAAGATATCGCGCGCCCATCCGCGTAATTCGCGTAATCCGCGGCTGAAATTCTTTATCCCCGAATCGCGTGTTTTTTGAATAATCTTGCGCTCACCCCCACCGCTGTTATGAAATTCGTCTTCATGAAGCGATTCCCGACGATGATGGCCCTGGCTGCGCTGGTCCTGGTCAGCGGACTTGCGGTCCGCGCGCAGGAGAAAGCCCGCAAGTTCATTCCCGTCACAGACGCGATGCTGCAGAAACCGGATCCCGCGAACTGGATGATGTGGCGGCGCACGCTCGATAGCTGGGGCTACAGCCCGCTCAATCAAGTCAACCGGAGCAATGTCTCGCAGCTCAAGCTGATCTGGACTCGAGGCATGGCTCCGGGAGCCTCTCAGGAGTCGACGCCGCTCGTCTACGACGGCGTGATGTACCTGCCCAACTCGGGCGACTACATTCAAGCCCTCGACGCGAAGACCGGCGACCTCATCTGGGACTACCAGCGCAAACTCCTCAATGAAGCGCGGCGCGACAGAAATCGGAACATCGCGATCTACGGCAATCTGATCATCGACACGAGCATGGACAACTACGTCTATGCCCTCGATGCGCAGACCGGAAAGCTGGCATGGGAAACGCAGATCCTCGATCCGAAGAAACCGGCAAACGCGAGCTCGGGGCCGATCATCGCGAACGGCAAAATCATTGCCGGCCGCCAGTGCCAGCCGGGCGCCACCTACGAAGGTTGCATCATGACGGCGCACGACGCGAAGACAGGCAAGGAACTGTGGCGGACCAGCACGATTCCCAAACCGGGCGAGCCCGGCGATGAAACGTGGGGCGGCGTGCCGATGGAGCAGCGATGGCACATCGGCACATGGATGGTTCCGAGCTACGATCCGGAATTGAATCTGGTCTACTTCGGAACCTCGGTGACGATACCCGCACCGAAGTTCATCCTCGGCGGCAACAACAACAAGCATCTCTATCACAACTCCACGCTCGCCCTGAATGCCGACACGGGAAAGATCGTGTGGTACTACCAGCACATCGTGGATCACTGGGATCTCGATCATCCGTTCGAGCGGATGCTCGTGGACACCGCGGTCGCACCGAGCGCGCGGGATGTGATGTGGATCAATCCGAAGATCAAGCCGGGCGAGCGTCGCAAGGTGATCACCGGGATTCCCGGGAAAACCGGCGTCGTGTACACGCTCGATCGGAAGACCGGCGAATTCCTGTGGGCGCGGCCCACCGTCTACCAGAACGTGATCAGCTCGATCGACGGCAACACGGGCGAGGTGACGGTCAACGGCGAGGTGACCTTCAACGCGATCAACCAGAGCCGCGTCGTGTGCCCGGGCAGCACCGGCGGCAAGAACTGGCCGGCAGGCGCGTACAGCCCGCTGACGAACATCATGTACTTTCCGCTGCAGAATTTGTGCAACACCGCCACGACGACCACGGATCAGCGAGACCCCTCGAAAGTCTACGGGATCAGCATGGTTCAGCAGCTTGCGCCGGGCTCGGAGAAAGTGGGCACCGTGTGGGCGATCTCCGTGGAGACAGGCCAGGCCGTGTGGAAGTATGAGCAGCGCGCAGGCACGCTGTCCCTGGTGGCGACCGGCGGCGGGCTTGTGTTCGGCGGCGATGACAACGGGCGCTTCAGGGCGTTCGACGACAAGACCGGCAAGGTCCTGTGGGAAACAAACCTCGGCGCCCCCGTGAGTGGGTTCCCGGTGACGTTTGGGGTTGGGGGAAAGCAGTACGTGGCGGTGAGCACCGGGACGTCGCTTGTCTCCAGTTCGGCATTACGCTTGACGCCGGAGTTGAAACCCGGCAACGCCGCCAACGTGTTCGTATTTGCGCTGCCGTAGAAAAGAGAGAGTAACCACAAGAAGCACAAAAGGCACAAGGAGGGATTTCTTCTTGTGCCTTTTGTGCTTCTTGTGGTTACTCTGTCTTTCTTAATACAAGGGAAACCGGGCGCACAACGATTCCACTTCGCGCCGCACCCGCTGCTGCACGCTTTCGTCGTTGAGGGCGTCCAGAACATCCGCGATCCAGTCGCCGATCGCTTCCATCTCGGCTTCTTTCATTCCGCGGGTCGTGAGCGCCGAGGTCCCGATGCGAATACCGCTCGGCGTGAGCGGCGGATTCTGGTCGAATGGAATCACGTTCTTGTTCACCGTGATGCCGGCTTTCTCGAGAGCCTGTTCGGCCTGTTTGCCGTTGATGCCTTTGGAGAACACATCCACGAGCATCAGGTGAGTATCCGTTCCCCCGGACACGATTCGAAACTTCCGCGATGCGATCCTCGCGGCCATGGCCCTGGCATTTCGGACGACCTGCCGGATGTAAGTTCGAAACTCCTCGCCGGCCGCTTCCTGGAAACACACGGCCTTCGCGGCGATCACATGCACGAGCGGGCCGCCTTGCATCTCGGGAAAGACGGACCGGTTGAGATCCTTTGCAAAAGACTCGCGGCACATCACCATGCCGCTGCGTGGGCCGCGAAGTGTCTTGTGCGTAGTGCTCGTGACGAATTCCGAGTGAGGAACCGGTGACGGATGTTCTCCGGCGGCAACGAGCCCCGCGATGTGAGCGATATCGACCATCACCATCGCGCCGTTCTCTCTGGCGATCCTGGAAACACGCTCGAAGTCGATAATCCGCGGATAGGCGCTGGCGCCGGCCACGATGAGTTTCGGTTTGTTCTCGCGCGCCAGGGTGGCCAATTGATCGTAGTCGATCACCTCGGTTTCCTTCTGGACTCCATACGGCACGATCCGATAGTACTTGCCGGAAAAATTCAAAGGATGGCCGTGGGTGAGATGGCCGCCGTGCGAGAGATTCATGCCGAGGATCGTGTCGCCCGGCTTCAGAATCGTGAGATAAACCGCCATGTTGGCCTGGCTGCCCGAGTGCGGCTGAACGTTGACATGCTCGGCGCCGAAGAGCTTTTTGGCACGCTCGATGGCGAGGCTCTCGACCACGTCGACGAACTCGCAACCGCCGTAATAGCGCCGCCCGGGGTATCCCTCCGCGTACTTGTTCGTGAAGACGGAGCCGGTCGCTTCGAGCACAGCCTTATAGGTGAAGTTTTCTGAAGCGATCAGTTCCAGGCCCGTGGCCTGGCGGCGCTCTTCATTCTGGATGGCAGCGTAGATTTCTGGATCGAGATCTTTAAGGGAAGTGTTGAATCGGTTCATAGGGCTTAAAATCTATCATTTAAGTTGGGAGCAGGAAAGAGACCTGGTATTCCCCTTGAAAACGCTGTCCGAAATATCGCGCGAAGCGCATCCTTATAGAGCCGCGCTCCGGCGCGCCATTTCATTTCCTGATCCCTCTCACCATAAACTTAACCGTTGCGGCCCTTTGACGACGCAGTGTAGTATTCGCGCGAAGTGAAGCTACGCGATCTGTACGCCAAGTCTGATTTAACTCTTTCGTTCGAGTTTTTTCCGCCGAAGACCCCTGAGGGCGACGCCGCTCTATTCCGGGAAGTGGAGATTCTCAAGACGCTCAATCCTGGATTCTGCTCGGTGACCTATGGAGCGGGTGGAAGCACGCGGGACAAGACTGTCGAGATCGTGATGCAGCTCCATGATGAATTCGGTCTGGAAGTCATGTGCCACCTGACCGTTGTGGGCCAGTCCAAGGACGATGTGCGTGGCGTCCTGAACAAGCTCAAAGCCAACCGGATCGAAAACATCATTGCGCTTGCGGGCGATCCTCCGAAGGGTGTCACCGACTGGACGCCGCATCCCAGCGGATTTCACTACTCGACGGAACTGGTTCAGGAGGCCGCATCCTACGACTGGTTTTCGATTGCCGTGGCCGGATTCCCGGAAGTCCATCCCCGCGCGGAAAGCCGGGAATCGGATCTCCGGTATCTCAAATTGAAGGTCGATGCCGGCGCCGATGTGGTGATCACGCAGCTTTTCTTCGACAACGAAGACTACTATCGGTACGTGGATGACTGCCGGAAGATCGGAATCACGGTGCCGATTGTTCCCGGCTTGCTGCCGGTTCAGTCCACCATGCAGACGCGCCGCTTCGCGGCGATGTGCGGGTCAAAGATCCCGTCCCGGCTCGATGAGCTGCTCACGAAAGTGGAGAACGACCCCTCGGCCGAGATCGATCTCGGGATCGAGTACGCCACCGAACAGTGCCTGGGCCTGCTGCGCTTTGGAGTGCCTGGAATACACTTCTACTCGCTGAATAAGTCCCGCTCCGTCAAGGCTGTATTGGAAAACCTGTCGCTCAAAAGCCGTGCAGGGCGTTGACCCCGATTCGGCTGGTCGTGTATAAACCCCGGGGAGTACTTTCGTCATGATCTTACACGTAAATCATGTCCGGCCGGGCCACGCCAAGCTGGCCGGGGACGTGGTCGCCACGCTGCTCTCCCTGCTCGAAGACGGGCGAATTCAGTCCAGCATCCTTCAGAATCTGGATGTTCATCTGGACTGGATCCAGTACAAGACGAACTTTCGGGAACCCATCATCCTGCGAAAGGCTGTCCGCAACGACGAACTGCTTCCGATGATCGAGATCGCCGTCGATCTGCGCCAGATCGGCGAGAAGGATCTCCGCGAATCGCTCGCGGCAATTCTGCAGACGCTCTCTCCGGAAGCTACTGACAGTCATCGAGTCGCCCTGGAGCCCTTCGGGCCGATGCGAAACAGCGTCGTGTGGAGCTTCAACAAGCTGTACTGGCAATACCTGCCCGACTGGGAGAGAGTCTCCGGAAAGGGATACGAGAAGGCGCTCCCCGGAGGAACTTCCGACGGCCACCATCCCGTCGCCATCAAGGATTCCGCGACCAAGTTCTGGACGCTCCTGAAGGACATGGACAGCAAGGGCCAGCTTCCGCCGGAAGTCTTCGTCATGGAAATCGGCGTCGGAACCGCCGAGCGAGCCCTGCGCTGGATGAACGACTTCAAGGAACAGGATCGCGAGCACGGAACTCAGTACTATCCCAGGATCCGTTTCCTTGTAGCCGACTACTCGATCGCGACCTTGAACCGGGCAACCGAACGGCTCGGTCCACATGGTGAGTTGTGCAGCTTTCTGGCCCTCGATGCGCTGAATCCCTTCAAGTCGCTTTCGTTTCTGCGCTACAAGATGCTTTATATCCACCTGACGAACGTCTATGACAACCTGCCGACCGACGAAATCGCCGTGCGGGACGGCAAGTACTACTTCGTTCAAGTTCGCTCGTATCTGGACGTGTCGGACGTCCGGAAAATTTGTGAGAAGTTCGACGTGCCGCAGAACGATTTCAATCGCACGGTCAGCCGGCTGCTCGAGGTCGGGCCTGTGCATTTCTCGCAACTCGACCAGGGCATGGCGTTCTGGCAGGCGGTCTGGGCGGCGCTGCACCTGGAGGAGAGGCTGGTCGCGGTGGACAGTCTTCTGGAAGCTCCCCTGCCGCCGGGGATGAGACCGTCCCACCTGGAAGAGTTTGTCGGCGAGTCGGCCGACCTGCGGTTCCACCTGAGCTCGGGAGCTGTCGAGAGCTTCAGCAACACGATCCCGCTGCTTCACCCGCGCGGATTCCTGGAAGTGCAGGACATCTTCGTCGCCAAGGTTTCGGACTATCTTCAGGGATTCCGGGGCCCAGGCAAACTCGACGGCTCGATCCTCAATTGGGTGAACGGCGCGATGCTCGCGGAGATTGGAAGGCAGGCGGGATACGATGTGCACTTTGCGCCATTCCGCTACCGCGAAAAATCCAACACGTCGATCCTGTACACGACACAACGGGAGCACTGATATGAATCTACCAATCCTGCCCACGTCGGTCGTGGGAAGTTATGCGATGCCGAGCTGGCTGGAACGCCTCAAGACCGAATACCTCATGCGTCGAATCAGCCGGCACGATCTGGATGAAATCCACGATACGGCTGTCAAAGCCGCGATCAAAGACCAGGAAATGGCCGACGTCGATATCATCACGGACGGCGAAATGCGCCGTGACAACCTCATAGACTATTTCGCCGAGCGCTTGCCGGGCACGCAGATCGATCACTCGTCGAAAAAGTTCTATTACGACTTCTACGAGAGCGTCGTCACCGGAAAGATTCCCACGGCTTCGCTGGGGCTGGTGGACGACTTCAAGTTCCTCAGGTCGAATACGGACCGCGCGACGAAGTTCTGCATCACGGGACCTCACTCGCTCGTGAAGCGCATCCGGAACGAGTACTACAAGGGTGAAGAAGATTTCGCCATGGACATTGCGCGCGTCATGAACATGGAGCTCAAGGAACTGGTCCGGGCCGGCGCGCGGCATATCCAGATCGACGAGCCGTACTATTCCGGGTTCCCGCAGGACCTGCCCTTCGGCGTTCGTTTGCTCAACGCGCTCGTGGACGGAGTGGACGCGCATATTGGCGTGCATATCTGCTACGGCAACCGGTACGGGCGCCCGTCATGGGCCGGGAACTACCGGTATCTCTTTCCGGCGATCCTCGACGCGCACGTGCACCAGCTCACGCTGGAGTTCGCGTGGCGCGGCGGGGAGGACCTGGAACTTTTCAAGGAGTTTCCGGGCAAGCTGGAGGTGGGTGTCGGCGTGATCGATGTGAAGAGCGATACGGTGGAATCGGCGGAAATCGTCGCCGAGCGGATACGCCATGCGCTCCGGTTTCTGGCGCCGGAACGGACAGCCATTCTGCCGGATTGCGGCCTGCTCCGTTTGAGACAACCGGTCGCATTGGGGAAGCTCAGAGCGATGGTTGAGGGAGCGAAGATCGTGCGGAAGGAGCTGCAGGGTTCTTAGAACCAAAGAAAACAAAAAATCCGGATGAAGCCTGAAAATTGATTAGTGATTAATGATTAGTGCGCTTGGAAAATGAACCTATTGAATCATTTGGCCAAGGGCACTAATCATTAATCACTAATCAATTTTCAGGCTTCATCCGGATTTTTTTCTTTGGTTACTCCCTTAGGCCAAACGTGAACAACGAACTCCCAACCATTATGCTGACGTACTGCTTCCCGCTCACCGCAAACGTCATGGGGCCGGCCGCGACCGAAGGTCCCAGATTCGTCTGCCACAGCAATTTCCCGTCACGGGCATCCAGTGCGTAAAACGCCCCGTCTCTTCCGCCGCTGAACAGCACATCGGATGCGGTGGTCAGTATGCCGGCTTCGGTCGAAGGGGCATTTTGCCGGAACTCCCATTTCTTGTCGCCGGTCTTTGGATCGATCGCCCGGACCGCGCCGTAGGCATCCTCATCCCGATTCCCCGGTTTGGGAAACAGGCCCGCGAATCCCTGGCCTTCATGGAACTCCGGCGGCTCCTGGCCTTTTATGTATGTTGTCGAGCTGTTCTCCCAGGTCGGGATATAAAACAAACCGGTGCGCGGGCTGTAGGAGGGAGGATACCAGTTGGTTCCGCCCTGGTTGCCGGGATAGACCAGCGTGCCGGCAACAGTGGGGACGATCCCCGGAACGCGTATGGGTCTGCCCTTCTCATCGAATCCATCCGCCCAGTTCACTTTCACGAATGGCCGGGCCCGCAGGAACTCGCCGGTGAGGCGGTCGAGCACGTAAAACACTCCGTTGCGATTCGCCCAGAACATTACCTTCCGCGAGCGCCCCTGCCAGTCCATGTCCGCCAGCACCGGGGTTTGGGTGGAATCCCAGTCGAACTCGTCGTGCGGTGAAAACTGGTAGTACCACTTCAGCTTTCCTGTATCGGGATCGAGCGCGATGACGGAGCAACTGTACAGGTTGTCACCGAGGCGGGCATTGCCGTCCCAGTCCGGGCCGGGGTTGCCGGTGCCCCAGTAAGTGAGGTTCGCATCCGCGTCATACGAGCCGGTCACCCAGATGGGCGCGCCGCCGTGCATCCACGAGTCGCCGCTCCACGTTTCATGACCAGCCTCGCCGGGTCCCGGAACCGTGTTGAATCGCCACACTTCCTCACCGGTATTCACATTCCACGCGGCGATGAACCCGCGGACGCCGAATTCTCCACCGGCCGTGCCCGCGATCACTTTGTCTTTCACCACGAGTGGAGCATGCGTGAATGCGTAACCTTGTTTCGGATCGGCGGCGGGAGTGTTCCAGAGCTCCTTGCCCGTTTTGGCATCGATGGCGATCATGCGCGCGTCGAACGCAGCGAGAAAAAGTTTGTCGCCGAGGATCGCCAGGCCGCGCGTCAGTTTGCCGCAGCAATTTCTGGCCGCGGCATCGGGCTTGTGGGAGTACGTCCAGATCGTCTTGCCGGTGGCAGCATTGAGCGCGATGATGTCGTTCGGGCTCGAGATCGTGTACATGGTTCCATCCACGACCAGCGGCGTGACTTCGTGCTTCTCCAGAGAGCGCGATTGAAAGACCCACTTCAGCTCCAGATCCTTCGCGTTTGCGGGAGTGATCTGCGTGAGCTGGCTGTGCCGCTGGCTCATCGGGGAACCGGAATACGTCAGCCAGTTCTGGGGCTCCTGGTTCGCTTTGAGGATCCGGTCGAAGGACACGTTGGGCGATGGAACTTCCCGGTTGGGCGGAGGTGGCGGCCCTTGAGCGAGAAGGGTTGCGCTGAAGAGAAGATAGACGAATATACGCATCATGTACCTCAAAACAATTTTAGTTTCGGATGAAGCCTGAAAAATGATGCAGGTTGCGGAAATAGTATTCCCCTCCTTGCAAAGGGTAACAACATACTTGCCGGACCAGACTGAAGAATTGAGCCGCGAATTACTCCAATGACGCGAATGGGCGCACTGAAGAAAGTTATATGCGCCCATTCGCGTCATTGGAGTAATTCGCGGCTCAATTCTTCAGTCTGGTCCGGCAAGTATGTTGTTACCCTATCTTAGGAGGGGAATACATTTTCTCAATCCTCAATTTCATTAATGATTAATCACTAATCCATTTTCAGGCTTCATCCGAAACTTCTTACGGCAGCGCGAATACGTGAATCGCATTGTTGCGCTGCGGGTTGATTCCATTTGCTCCGGAACGGTTGAAAAGACTCTGCGTGAGCCCGCCCAAACCTGTGATCACCGCGACATACTGCTTTCCGTTTACCCGATATGTGATCGTGCTGTTTTGGATTGGCCCTCCAAGCGTGGCTTCCCAGAGGATCTTTCCGTTATCCGCATCGAACGCTCTGAACTTCTGATTGAGATCGCCCCAGAAGACCAGGTCTCCGGCGGTGGACAGCGTCGCGCCGTTGCCGGGAGCAGGACCTTCGTAAAGACGCGTGATCTCGCCTGTGGCGACATTGACCTTGGCAAGCCCGCCGAATTTTTCGGGGTCGGAGCCGGGACGGCGCGTACCGAACCTGCGCTCCGGCACGTTGCCCGGAGCAGGCGGGGCGCCGCGAGGTCCAGGCGTTCCGATGGCGCGAGTCATATCGAGGCAATCGTCGGCATAAGGAATGTAGAGTGAATTCTTGCCGGGATGATAGGACATCGGCCAATAGCTTTTCGTGTTGTAGGCACAGATGACGTGGTGTTCACCCGGCTGCTTGAGAACGACGTCCCAATTGATGGTCGTCTTGCCGGTTTTGCCGTCGATGTTCGAGATCAGGAAATTCGGATCGTCGTAAGGAAAAGGATTGGCCCAGAGAAACTGGCCGGTCGTGCGGTCGAGCGCAAATATTCCGCCGCCTTCTCCGACGTTCATGACGACGTCTCTCTCCTGACCTTTGGGAATATCCGGATTGAGCCACTTCACGAACTTCGGATCGGGACTGACCCTCGTGTGCAGGAGAATTCTTTCGTTCGTATAGTCCTGGTCCCAGTCATCGCCGGGCAGATGCTGGAAATACCAGCGCAGCTTGCCGGTGTCCGCATCGATCGCGACAGTTGAATTGCTGTAGAGATCGGCGGGAGCGGTTCGTGGAATGGCGTCGATATTGCCGCCGTGCCGAGCGGCGCGAGTATTGGGCGTGGGATTTGCGACTCCCCAGTAGACGGTCTTGCGGACGGGATCGTAGGATCCTCCCAATCCCCAGGTCGAGGTCGTGCGCCCGGCCTCGGGCGCGCCGCCCCAGCTGGCGTCTCCTGTGGGATCATCCGAACCGGCTGCTGTGTAGAAGCGCCAGACTTCCTTTCCTGTGCGGGCGTCGTGGGCTGCGATGTAACAATTTGCGCGCTGTCCGTTGCAAGTGCGTCCCGTGAGGACTTTATCTCCGAAAATGATCGTGCCGGAAGAAAGGCCTCCAGTGGACTGGGTTTCCCATCGCACCTTGCCGGTGCCGGCGTCCAGTGCCACGATGTAATTGTCGGGCGCGCCGTAGATGATCAGGTCTTCAAAGATGCCCAGAGTCTTGCTTCTTGAAGGACCGCCGTCAGGCCGGATGTATTCCCAAATGAGGTTGCCGTTTGTGGCGTCCAGCGCCTGGACGGCCGTGCGTCCCATGCCGTCCACCTGCGTCGGGACAGGAACATACATGACACCTGCATGAACGATCGGTATGACTTCGATCGTGCCGGTTGCCAGGGGTTTGGTCCATACCTGTGCGAGCCGGCTGACGTTTGCCTTGTTGATCTGATTCAGAGGACTGTAACGCTGAGCGTCATAAGTACGGCTGTACATCAGCCAGTCATCCGGACTCGGATTCAAGAGCATCGCCGGCGTCACGGGTGAAACGTTCCGGACCTGAGCAAGGGCTGTAATGGCTGCAAGCAACGTCACGAAGAGCAGGAACTTCTTCACGGTTTCTTCTCCTCGGGCAGTCTACACAAGATGGGATAAGGCTGGAATGGTTTCTTAAAACACACGGAAAATTAGCCGCGAATTATGCCAATCACGCGAATGGGGGCGCATCGAGAATATTTTTTGCGCCCCCATTCGCGTGATTGGCGTAATTCGCGGCAAACCAAGGACCCATACTGTAGCAATCAAGCTACATTTTTTCTCTTCCCGAGCAAGTGATCTTCAAACCACAGGCGGGCCAGATATGAGACTTGCTCCAAGGCTCCCGGTTCCTCAAACAGGTGGCTTGCGCGAGGGATGATTACGAGTTCATGCGGAGCCCGCAACTCGCGGGCTGCCTGGCGATTCAATTCAATAACGGTTTCGTCATACTCGCCGACCATCAGGAGCGTCGGCGCAGTGACGAACATTAGCGATGGTCCAGCCAGATCCGGCCGGCCGCCGCGAGAGACGACGGCCTCGATGATATCCGAGCACTTGGCGGCGGCGACGAGAGCGGCTGCAGCACCTGTGCTTGCTCCAAAGTAACCAAGATGCTGCGTTTCGGGGCTCGACCGCTCTCTGAGCCAGTGGGTTGCGCTCACCAGGCGCTCCGCAAGCAGATCAATGTCAAATCGCAAATAGGCGGTCTGGCGATCGAGAGCTTCCTCGTGGGTGGTCAACAAATCGAGAAGCAGAGTGGAAATCCCGCTGGCGTTCAGAATTCGTTCAACGTACTTATTTCGTGGACTATGACGGCTGCTCCCGCTGCCGTGCGCAAACAGCACCGTGGCGCGGCTTGCCGGGGGAATTCCCAGCTCCCCTTCGATCAGTCCGCTGGCGACAGGGATTGACACAGGGTGGGATTCAACTATAAGGTTCATCTTTCTATTTAAGATATCGTTGCGGGCAAATTTCAATAGGCACGTTTCCTACCTCCGCAAGCCCTTCTGTTTTCAACCTATGGCTAACAACTTGCACCAGCAATTATGAGATGGAGGGCTGAAAGGAGGGCGACTCATGGCTCACGACAGGAAATGCGCTCATCCCGCTTGCAACTGTACGTCGCTGAACGGCGACAAGTACTGCAGTCCGTATTGCCACGATGCAGGAAAGTTGACCGAGCTCGCTTGCAATTGCGGTCACGAGGGCTGCGCCGAGGAAATGGCTCACGAGGGCTGATTGAGGAAAGCTGTAGCCTGGAAATAAAATGGCGCGCCGGAAGCGTATCCCATTGAGCCGCGGAGCGGCGCTAGAATGTAGCTCTGGGCGCAAGCCCGGGGTAGCTATCGTTTTGGATTTCAAGCCCCGTAGGGGCGAAAGAATCTCTGGGGGTCTTTCGCCCCTACGGGGCTGACTCGTTTAACCGCACAGAACTCCGGGCTTGCGGGCGTGTTGCCCAATTCGAAAGAGAGAGACCGGGCACGGAAAAATGGATTCCCCTCCCTGAATAAGGAGGGGTGGTCGCTTACACACCATGTTTCAAAACGCATACTGCAACGTGACTTG
>Ga0137394_10000140_pt1 | contig 49328 bp, 48 predicted proteins | sample czobulk116metaG_FD_108278 | JGI IMG/M metagenome (GOLD analysis project Ga0137394, IMG submission 108278) | Vadose zone soil microbial communities from Angelo Coast Range Reserve, California, USA - czobulk1.16 metaG | ecosystem: Environmental > Terrestrial > Soil > Vadose zone | place: USA... | reverse complement strand
AGTCGGCCGCAAATACCGACATCCAGGCAACCGGCCTGTCCACTTACGGCGCTCAAACCACGTTCACGCCTCCCGGCAGCAAGCATCGCATCATGCAGCGCCGCTGGAAGAAAAACGTCGCCGGTATGCTTGCGGTCGGCCATCCGACGTGCAAATACATCGCGACCGCGTGCGCGACTTTCCCACACATGGATTACATGAACAAAGTGCGGAAAGCGATTGCGGTTGGAGGACCCACGTTCCTCCATACGTACGATCCCTGCCCCAAAGGCTGGGACTTCCATCCGCGCTATTCCCATGAGATCGGTGAGATGGGTATCAGGTCCGGACTCTATCCACTCTACGAGATCATCGAAGGGAAAGTTGTTTATACCTACGACTGCCGCGAGAAGGGACGCTCTCCCGTGAAAGATTTCCTGGTGGCGCAGGGCCGCTTTGCACATCTCATCCAGGAGGACTTCGACTACATTCAGAAGAGAGTGGATGAAATGTGGGAAGAGTGGGCTATCCCCGGCATCGCCCCGATCAAAGGATTCCTGCAGGCGTAATTACGCCGCGGATTACACGGATTACGCAGATTCAATCCGTGTAATCTGCGTAATCCGCGGCTAAAAACCTCCCGGTACGCTCATGACGTTGCTCGAGTTGTTGAACAAAGCTCCGGCGACCGATACTGCAATTGTCCTGCCGGAGAGACGTATTCGCATTACCTACGATTCGCTGCGGAGCCAGATCGCTGCCGCCGCGGATATTTTTGCAAGCGCCGGGGTCGTTCCGGGAAGCCGGGTCGCGATGGCGCTTCCAAACGGGCTCGAAACCATCGTTTGCTTCCTTGCTGCTTCCATGGCCGGAACGGCAGCCCCCTTGAATCTTGCCTACCGCCACGACGAGTTTGCCTTCTACCTGGAAGATACCGGCGCGAAATTGTTGGTCTTGCCGCCCGAGGGCGCGGATGAAGCCCGTCGCGCCGCGGCAGAAAGGAACATTCCAATTCTTGCCGCGGATATGGGCCCGGCGGACAGCGTTCGATTCTCGCCGGCGCCGAAGGGACAAACGGCTGCGCCACCGAGTCCGGACGACGTCGCATTGATCCTTCACACCAGCGGAACAACCGGCCTGCCGAAACGCGTGCCGCTCAGACATCGAAACCTTGCAGTGTCGGCCGAAAACATCGCAAATACCTACAAGCTCTCTTCGAATGACGTTGCCCTCGCGGTGATGCCCCTGTTCCACGTTCACGGACTGCTGGCTTCCACGCTGGCCACGCTGCTCACGGGTGGCACGATCGTCGTTCCGGAGAAATTCAATCCGCTCTCATTCTGGCGAACCGTGCGCGATTACCGCCCGACCTGGTACTCGGCCGTTCCCACGATGCATCGCCTTCTTCTTGCGCGCGCCGGAGACCACAGGCCTGAAGGCGCGGAGCACCTTCGTTTTATTCGTTCGGCCAGCGCACCGCTTTCGCTTCACACGATGGAGAGACTCGAGCATGTTTTTGGCGCGCCCGTGCTTGAAGCGTACGGAATGACAGAGGCGTCGCATCAGATTGCCTCGAATCCGCTGCCGCCCGCGGCGCGCAGGGCAGAGTCCGTGGGTCTGGGCACGGGAGTGCGGATCAGTATCATGGACACCCACGGACATCATAAGCATCTCGGGCCCCATCATGCAGGCGAGGTTGTGATTCAGGGTCCGAACGTGATCGATGGGTATGAAAACAATCCGGAAGCCAACGCTTCGTCGTTTGTTGACGGCTGGTTTCGTACGGGAGACCAGGGCATTATCGACTCGGACGGTTATTTGCGATTGCTGGCCCGGCTCAAGGAACTGATCAACCGTGGCGGAGAGAAGATCGCGCCGCGGGAAATCGGCGCCGTGCTGCTCCAGCATCCTGCGGTTGCCGAAGCGGTCTGCTTTGGAGTGCCGCACCCGACGTGGGGAGAAGAAGTGGCCGCGGCGGTCGTCCTGCGCACCCAGGTTCCGATGCCGGAGCTGCTGTCGTTTTGCAGGGAACATCTGGCCGATTTCAAGTGTCCGAAGAAAATTCACGTCGTCGATGCGATCCCGCGGACAGCGACAGGAAAAATCCAGCGGCGCGCTCTGGTTGAGGCATTCGGCCACCATCACTAAGGTTGGCCAGATCTGTAATCCGCCGCTCCGCGGCTAGCCATGGCTGCGTATTCCAGTTGGAGAAATACCTGTGCGGTTCTTGATTGCGGGAGCGGGAGCGATAGGCGCATACATCGGCGCGTGCATGGCACGTAGCGGCCGGGACGTTGTGTTGTTCGCGCGTGGGCCTCATTTCCGCGCGATGAAGGAGCACGGCGTACGAGTCATCGGCGCCGGCGAAGAGTTCGCCGTTCGACCGGACGCAGTGGACGATCTCGAGAAAGCCGGCGCAGCGGATGTCGTGTTTCTCGGCGTCAAAGCCCACAGCCTGACGGAACTGGCGCCGCGGTTGCGGCCGGTGATGAAGCCCGACACCGTTGTCGTAAGCACGCAGAACGGCATCCCCTGGTGGTATTTCCAGAACACGGGCGATCAGTTCGAAGGATTCCGGCTGGCGCGAGTCGATCCCGGCGGCGTCATTGCTCAGGCGATCGAACCCCGTCGCGTGCTCGCATCGATCGTGTACTTCTCGACGGAGATCATCGAACCTGGCGTTATCCGGCATATCGAAGGAAACCGCATTTCGCTCGGTGAACCGGACGGTTCGCGTTCCGAGCGCTCGCGCCAGATCGCACAAGCTTTGATCGCTGCGGGTCTCCGTGCGCCGATTACCACTCGCATTCGGCCGGAGATCTGGGTCAAGATTCTGGGTAACGTCGCCTTCAATCCAATCAGTGCGCTGACGCGGGCAACCCTGGTGGAGATGGTTCGCGATCCGGATGTTTCAAAGCTCGTGCGAAACATAATGGTCGAAGTGGAAGCGGTCGCGAGAAAAATCGGAGTCGAGTTGCCGGTGTCCATCGAACAAAGGATAGCGGGAGCGGAGAAAATCGGCGAACACAAGACTTCGATGTTGCAGGATCTGGAGGCGGGCCGTCCAATGGAGCTGGAGAATATTGTCGGCGCCGTTCTCGAGTTGGGCGAGCGCCTCGAGCTGCCGATGCCGCACTGCAATGCGGTTTATGCCTGCACGAAATTATTGTCGGCGATCCAGCGCAGGAACTTCTCTCCCAGGTAACGAAGAGGCGGACGGAACCACAAGAAGCACAAGGCACAAGAATTCTTGTGCCTCTTGTGCTTTTTGTGGTTACTTCCCATCTGTCATGTTGCCCTATCCACCACACGAACTCTGGCCGAAGAAGATTTACGCACTGCCGGAACTTTCCTATCCGGATACGCTGAACGCCTGTCACGAGCTGCTCGACAAAAACCTCGAGCATGGACGTGATTCGTCTCCCGCCATTCATTTCGGCAAATCCGTCGTTACGTATGCGGAGCTGCACGACCAGGTGATGCAGTTTGCGGGAGCCCTCCGCGAACGGGGAATCGAGACCGGCGATCGCGTGATCCTTCGGCTGCTGAATCGTCCCCACTTCATCACCGCCTTCCTGGCGCTGCTGCGTATTGGGGCTGTCGCTGTGCCGACGCCGCCGCTGATCCGGGCGCGGGAAATCCACGCCATCATCGAGAGCTCGGAGCCCAGGCTGCTGGTGTCCGAAATCGACCTCTGGGACGAATTGGCAAAACTCGGCGAGACCAGCGTGCCGTGTGTGCGCGTCGAATCCCTTCGGGGAAGCGCGCTGCATTGCGAATGCACTCCCACCTTAAAAGATGACCTTGCAGTTCTTCTTTACACGTCTGGGAGTACAGGTGTGCCCAAGGGTTGCATGCATTCCCATTCAGACCTTATTGCGGTAGCCGACAGCTACGCGCGATATGTCCTCGCGCCCGGGCCGGCCGATCGGTTTGGCGGACATCCCACCATGGCATTTGCCTATGGTTTGGGCGGCCTGCTTCTGTTCCCGCTCCGATTCGGTGCTTCGACCGTTCTTCTGGACAGGTTCACTGCCGAATCGATGATCCAATCGATTCGCGACTACAAAGTGACCATCGCGTTTTGCGCTCCTCTCAGTTTGCGGATGATGATGAAGCAAGGGTCGGACCTGAAGAATGCGGTCTCGTCATTGCGATGCGTGGTCAGCGCTGGAGAGACTCTTCCAGCGTCCGTTTATCGTGCCTGGACGGAACAAACCGGCATTGAGGTTTTGGATGGGCTCGGATCCACAGAAATGCTGCATATCTTCATTTCCGCGCGGCCGGGCCGGTCGCGGCCGGGAGTCACGGGCGAGGTTGTGCCGGGTTATGAGGCAATGGTGATCGATGAGGGCAGCATCGCTCCCGTGCCCGACGGCACACCGGGTCTGCTCGCCGTGAGAGGCCCCACCGGTTGCCGGTATCTCGCGGCCGTGTATCGGCAGCAGCAGTATGTGCGCACAGGCTGGAACATTCCAGGTGACATTTACATTCGCGACAGTGAGGGGTTTTATCATTACCAGTGCCGGAACGACGACCTCATCATTTGCGGCGGAATCAATATCGCCGGCCCGGAAATTGAAGGCGTGCTTGCCGAGCACCCTGCAGTGGCTGAAGTCGCAGTAGTCGCATCACCCGACGAGTTGCGTGGAATGGTTCCAAAGGCCTTCGTCGTGGTTCATCCCACGTACACCGGTTCGGAAGAATTGAAGAAGGCGCTGCAGGAGTTTGTGCAGGGTCAACTGGCGCCATACAAATACCCGCGCAAGCTGGAGTTTGTGCGGGAACTGCCCAAGACCAGCACCGGCAAAATTCGCAGGACGGAACTGCGGAAGGCGGAGTTTCAGCTATGATTGTTCTCAATGGCTGAGATTGAACAAAAGGTTCTCGATGCGATGGGGCGCGCCATGGGCCGCTTCTCGATGCTTCGCCCAGGTGACAAGATCGCGATTGGAGTTTCGGGCGGCAAGGACAGTCTTTCGCTGCTTCACGGCCTTGTGGCGTACAGAAAGCGGTCTCCATTCCCGTACGACCTCGTTGCAGTCACGCTGGAGCAGGGAAAATTCAAACTTCCCATCCGCGCCCTTGAAGACAAGATTCGCGGCCTGGGCGTGGAGTGGATCCTGCGCGAAGACACGGCGACGTTACGTTTGATTGCGGAAAACGTTCCGCACGGGTGTGATGTTTGCAGCAGGCATCGCCGCTCCAGCCTCTACAAAATCGCTTCGGAGCTTGGCTGTTCGGTTCTCGCGCTGGGCCACACCGCCGACGACTGCGCCGAATCGCTGCTCCGTAACGTTCTCTTCAATGGACGGATCGCATCCCTGCCGCCGGTGTCGCAATCGCAGAAAGGAACCTTACGGTTGATCCGTCCTCTTGTCTATGTCACGGAAGATCTCTCGACGGAATATGCGCGTTCACGAGGCTTCCTTCCGATTGCGTGCGTCTGCAGCGAAAAGGAGAGCGTTCGCCGCGAGATACGCGAATTCCTGGACGGTATGAAATCGCGCCATGTCGGAATCTCGGAATCCGTCGCCGCCGCCCTGGGCAATGTCAATCTCTACACACTGCTTGGGCCGGGGCCACAGTCCTCGACTACATTGGAAACAGAGGACGAGCAGTGTTCCTGACAGGGAATTCGGGGACAGACTCCTAATTCACCCAATACGGATCAACGACCATTAAACCTAATTGGGTGAATTAGGAGTCTGTCCCCGAATTCCCTGTCATGCTTTTTTCGAGAACTTTCACAAGGGCGTGAAGCGTGTGGTTCACCGGTGTCGGAACGCCAAGCTCCTCGCCTCGACGAACCACATAACCGTTCAAGGAATCGATCTCCGTCCGCTTTCCGCGAGCCAGATCCTGCGCAGTGGAAGAGATCGCGCCGGCCATGGCCCGGGCCAATTGCAAGGCCGCTTCCACTGCATCAACTTGTGGTAGTTGAACCCCGGCTGCGCTCGCAACGGCGACAGTTTCCTTGACCGCCTGTATCATCACGTGACGCGCTCCGGGGTCTTCGACGATGCGTTGGTATGTCGAGCGTGCCAAAGCGGAGATCGCATTGTAGGCGCAGTTCATGATCAGCTTCATCCAGAGTTCGCCTTCGATATTCGTCGAAATGACGCATGGAATGCCGGCCCGCCTGAAAACCGCAGCGACATTGTCTGCGCGGACCACAAGATCTCCCCGGCCATTGTGCTTGAGACGCCCGGGTCCGCTCATCTCGGCGGCAACGTAGACCACGGCGGGTAACGCTTCAATTCCCGAAGCGGATCGGATGCGTTCGACATTGTCGACGCCGTTCTGGAGACTGACGACGACGGCGCCACCGGCAAGGTGAGGCCGGAGGAGGCGCGCCGCGTCTTCCGTATCGAGGGTCTTGACGCAGAACAAAACGATGTCTGCATCGCGGACCGCGGCGACGTCGGTTGAGGCCGAAACCGGAATGTACCCGCGAAAGTTGGTGCTTTCGAGGAACAAACCTTTCTCCGCCAGGGCTTGGACGTGATTCGCCCGTCCGATAAGCGTTACAGGCGCGCCCGCGCGTGCCAGCAGTCCGCCGAAATAACATCCCACGGCACCGGCCCCCAGAACTGCAATCCGTGGCCAATCAGGTGACGACGTCGTCCGTTCGTTCTCCGGCATTTATCCTCCGCAGTCTTGGAACGCGAGTGGACTCGCGAGTACTGATTCCTCTCCTTCAAGGCAGACGTGTCCGAAATATAGCGAACGGCGCCGAAAGCCATCCGATCGATCGCAGCCGCGGAGCGGCGCTAGAGTGTAGCCCCGGGCGCAAGCGGGGCAGGGTATCGTTTTGGACTTCAAGCCCCGTAGGGGCGAAAGAGTCTCTGGAATCTTGCGCCCCTCTGGGGCTGAGTCGTTTAACCGCACAGACCCCCGGGCTTGCGCCCGGGGCTACATTCTCACGCCGCTCCGCGGCTGGAATTCGGATGCTCTCCCCGCCCGTTACGTTTGTGCACGATCATTACGATTGTTCGATGAGGGCGATGGTCCAGCACATCGGCGAATTCTATCGCGCATAACCGATCACTACAGCCTCCGCCAATCGTACACCATCGACTCGCCGCGGAAGACGATTCGCGGTACTTTACAAAACGCCATACAACGGAATAACGTTCGGCGCCAAGAAGGATGGTCCCTTGTTTCAGGAGCAAACTCGGAATATCGAAGAACTGCGAACCTAGAGACATCCGGCGCGCGTGAACAGAGGCCCGATGTTGGGTCGGCCTGTACGACGTAGGCCCTGCGGAAATCTCTGTCATCGCCTGGAATGGTCCGGGGGCTCCGGCATATCCGCGGTTTCCCGTCACAAGCGGACTCAACGGCGCTGCAGTAGCGTGGCGCACCGGTTGTAGTACAGGATGTTACGAAAGACCCTCGGTATCTGACGACTCTCGGAAGCACGAAAGCGGAGATGGTGGTACCCGTGTGGAGCGTCGACGGTCGAGTTGTGGGCACCATCGACGTCGAGAGCGATCGGCTCAGCGCCTTCACGGAGGAGGACCGGAAGTTCCTGGAAGCGTGCGCAACAGTCATATTGCCGCTGTGGCCTTCCGTCGGCAACCGGTGAGGACGGTCAAAATCTTACACATGGAGGCGAAGCAATGTCGGACACCGTTGTCGAGGGGCCGCGCTGGAATGTGGCGCCGTACTTCATCGTGGATGACGTGGTGACGACTGCCAACTATTACCGCGACAAGCTCGGCTTCCACTATGCGCGCCTCTGGGGCGAACCGCCGTCGTTCTGTATGGTCGTGCGAAACGGCATCGTCATCATGTTAAGCCAGCTCGAAAAAACTGGCGTGATGCGCCCCAACCGCATGGTTGACCCGGAGGGCGGAGCATGGGACGCCTATATTTGGATCGACAATGCCGACGCGATCTATTCGGAGTTCACGTCGAGAGGTGTCAAGATCGCGCGCGATATCTGCGACCAACCGTACGGTTGCCGCGACTTCGACGTGGAAGACTGCAACGGCTACCGGCTTTGCTTTGGCCAGGACCTGGAGTCAATTTGAAAATATGTCGTGGGATTAACACGGGCTAAAGCCCGCGACTACATTTGGGATCAACCTCCGGTCTGAATGTAGTCGTGGGCTTTAGCCCGTGTTCCGGAAAGCTCGAAGAGGCCCAGGCAATCGCGTATACTCATCCCGTCGAAAACCCTTGAAAATCTAAACGGTGTCGAAGTCCTGAAGCCAAGAAGGAGGATATGGGCATGGGCAAGAAGCAGAACGGCAAGGCTACGCTCAATCGGAGAAGTTTCCTCAAAAAGGGCACAACTGCTGGTGTCGGCGCGGCCGGTGCTGCCGCCCTGGCCGGGCTCGGCCTCCCGGAAGCGGCGGCACAGGGCAATACACGACGCAATTGGAACCTGACGGCAGATTTCGTCACCATCGGAGCAGGAGTCTCGGGTCTCGCCGCCGCCGTTTCGGCGCTCGATCACGGCGCCTCCGTGATCATGGTCGAGGAGAATTTTGACATCGGCGGACACGGAATGGTCAGCGGCGGAAATGTACACCTTGGCGGTGGCACGAGCCGGCAACAGAAGCACGGAGTCCAGGATTCGGCGGACCAGGTCTTCCTGGACTGGGTCCGGCACGACCACCGCGAAAGCAGGTACAGCGACAGAGACCTCGTGCGCGCTTTTGCGGACGAAAACGCGGCGACCTTCGAGTTTCTGGTGGCAAACGGCGTCCAGTTTCACGACGAGTCCACTGGCCCTGGAGCCGCTTCGACGGTTCCTCGGCAAGGGACTGTTGTCCAGTGGCCCATCCGCAGCGAACGCATGAGTTCGGAACCCTCCAGACGGGGCTCCGGTCTCGTCCGCGCGCTCGAAAAAAGTGCCAGGGCCAAGGGCGCGAAAATCCTGCTGAGGCATAAGATGACGGGCATCGTCCGGGAGAATCCCACTTCGGGAAGAGTTCTGGGAATCACGGCAACGACCGAAGGACGCACGGTGCGGATCGAAGCGAAAAAGGGCGTCGTCATCGCCTCAGGCGGCCATACGAGCAATGTAAACTTTCGCAGAATGTTCGACCCGAGGCGGACCGAAGAGTACCAGGTGGCCGGTGAACCTTATTCGAGGCAAACCGGCGATGGAGAGATCGCAGCCATCGCCATCGGGGCAGCGCTATGGGGAACGGCGAATCAAACCGTGGAAGCCGGCAATTACATGTCGAAAACCGCGCACATCGGTTGTCGCTGGGGTTACACCAGCTTGCATTGGCAGCCGGATAGCCCGATATTCGATCGCGTACACGGTTCCGGTCTTACTGGTGTGGATTGGCAAAACGTCATCCTCGTAAATCAAGCCGGCCGGAGATTCTGGAATGAGGTGGCTGGAGACCACAACTTCTTTGCGGCCGCAATGGCGTACAGTGGCAATTCGTCCAAGTTGAACGGCGGCGGCCCGATCTGGGCCATCTTCGATTCCGACGCCGTCGCCCGGCAGAAATGGGATCCCAGGCCGCCGAACGTGGATCCGGAATACTTCTTCAGCGGCGATACTATCGCGGAGCTGGCTCGCAGGATTTCCAACCCCTATCAGACACGGCCGATACCGGTCGATGTCCTGCAGGAGACGGTCACCAGGTACAACTCGTTCGTGGATTCCGGAATCGACGCAGACTTCAAAAAGCCGAAACCGCGGTACAAGATCCAGACGCCTCCCTTCTATGCGGCGTGGTCCACTCCCATCCTGCACGATACGCTCACCGGTATCCGGACAAACGCGAAGGCTCAGGTGATGGACATTCACGGTCAGGTCATCCCGGGCCTCTACTGTGCAGGCGAGTCACAAGGAGGATTTGCTCAGCATGGCCTGGGCAGAGCCCTTGTGTTCGGCCGCATTGCCGGAAGAGACGCTGCACTGAACGGCGGGAAGACCTAACGACATCTGTGCGCGCCGGCTGAAGCCGGCGCCTGCGTCCAAAAGATTCATGGCGACACATCAAACAAGGCTTGAGATAGGTGAGCCCATCCCGGCGGAACTGGAAGCCGGCGCGATCATCACCATGAGGATCAAGGTATCGTGCGCTGAAGGCTGCGACCTGCGCGGCGTGCCCGTTAAAGTGGCGGCTGTGGACGAGGTCGTCATCGCAAGTGAACTGGCTGCGTATGAGAAAGGGACAAACGAAACAGAGGACCTCACGGTCAAGGCACCCGGACAGGTTGGCGAGCATGCCTGGACTTTCCTGTTCCCGAGGCACGAGCTCGACGGTGTCATCCATGAAGAAAGCAGTCTCGTTGTTTCCTTGACGACGAGGCCCCATACGACCAGCATGGCCGTGTGGGGCGCGCCTTCGCCGGTGGTCGTGAAAGGTTCGTTCAGCGTAAAGGTCGGGGTCAGGTGTGCGACGGAGTGCGGGCTGGCGGGCCAGCTCATCGAGGTCTGCGATGAGTCGGGAACGCGGATCGGCGAAGGCAGACTCGGTGAAACGCCATGGCCCGGATCCACCGCGCTGTATGTCGCGCATGTGGATCTGATCGCTCCGGCCGGCGAAACGATGGTTTCGTGGTCCGCGAGGTTTGCGGCTGCGGAATCAAAGTTGCCCCACGCAGAAGCGTCTGCGGCTTTCGGTCTCCGGACTGTCAGGCCACCCGAACACTGGGTGACGGTCAAGGTCGCTCAAAAGGATACGGATGCTCCGCTCGAGAACGTCGAGCTGCGATTGGGCGTATATCGAGCCTCAACTGACGCACAGGGAATAGCCAGCCTCGAACTGCCCGGCGGCACATACGATCTTGATGCCTGGAAGGCGGGTTATGAGATTTTTCCCAGGACCGTTGAAGTAGCGAAGGACCTCATGCTCCAGGTTGAGGCTTTGCTCTCCCCTGAAAAGAATTCAGATGACACGCAGGTTTGGATGTGAAACCTGCCAATGAATTGGAGAAGCTTCCATGCAAAAAATAGTGTTCTTCATCGTCTTCACTCCGGTCATTCTCTCGGCGCAGACATCACCTCTGTCCCCGGAAGCGCGTGCACGATTCCACGGTCAAATGAGCGAGCCCGTGGAACCTTTTCGCATCATCGGTAATATTCACTATGTTGGCGCGAGGAACATCGCCTCGTACCTTATCACCACGCCCGAAGGCCACATTATGATCGATACGGGGACAAAGGAGATGCATTCGGTCATTCGCTCGAACGTCGAGAAACTTGGATTCAAGATGCAGGATGTCAAAATCCTGCTGTCCGGACATGCGCACTTTGATCATGTGCAAGGGCACGCCGCCATGAAGAAGGCCACAGGCGCACGAGTCATGGCGATCGGCGAGGACGCGGCGGCGCTCGCGGCTGGAACCGACAGGTCGCCCCTTGGAGACGAGGGCTGGGAACCAGTGGCTGTCGATCGCGTCTTGAAGGACGGCGACACTGTTACGTTAGGAGGAACCACATTGCGCGCGGTATGGACGCCGGGGCATACGCCAGGTTGCACCACGTGGACAACTTCAGTGCGCGAACAGGGCAAACCCTACTCGATCGTCTTCCACGCCTGTGGGGGACCCAACGCCGGAGTCAAGCTGGTTGGTAATACAAAATTTCCGGCGCTCATTCAAGAGACCGAACGCTCCTTCCGCGTCCAGAAGACTCTCAAGCCCGACATCTACCTGACCATGCACCCGGAGGACTTGTTTGCAGGCAAGGTCGCACGGATTAAGGCCGGCGAAACCCCGCATCCGTTATTGAACCCGGATGGCTACACCAGGCTGATCACCGATACGGAAACGAATTTTCAAAAAAGGATCCAGGAAGAGAAGACAAAGGCATCTACCACGCGCTGAAGATCGACTGTCCGAAGCCCGTTTATCGACGCGCAGGTTCGACCGTCTGGTCCGCCAGGGGGATCGTGATCGCGATGCGATCCTCCGAACCGAGGTTTCGCGTGATGTGACCCTTCCCGGTCGTATCTTCGATCAAATTGATGTGGCCTGGGCCGATTGCAACCTTCTGACCTCCTGCAACCTCGATCTCCGCCCGACCGCTGAGCGTAATCACGAACTGACGCCTCGGACCTGTATGCCAGTCGTTGGAGTTGTTCGGTGCCCTCCGGCTGAACTCCACGCCGGTAGCCTTGATCATTTCGGTCGCGTTAGGGTTCAGTTTCATCTCAATCTCTTCGGCGTGACTCAGGCCATCCGCGCCTGTGTAGATGCGCGTCATCATGATCGGTTTGCGCGTCTGGGCGACGACGACATCCGGATCGGTGTCCGTCAGCCACATCAGAGAGAATGAACCGACAAGGGCAACGAAGACCAGCGGTCTTGTGATCGATCTCATGGTGTCCTCCTGAATTGGATGGAAGGAGTCTATGCGACAGCCGGAGTGAAAGTCCACGTTTCGTCCTTGCTGCTCGGTGTACAATCTCCGCAATCCAAACGGACGTCCATTCCATTGCCGTATGAATCTGCCGGGAGGTTTGATGATGCTTACAAATCGCACGAGATTCTGGTTTCTGGTCGCGCTTGCGATGATCTTCGCGCTTGGAGGCATGCCGCGCGCGCAACAAACCCAGTACGCCAAGCCAACCGAACTGCCCAATCCATATCGCCTGGTCGAGGGCTGGCCGACGCTTCCACAGAGCATGAACGGGGGCCATTGGGGAGAGGTCATCCGGGTGCATCTCGACCCTAAAGGCAACATCTGGGTTTTCCACCGTTGCTTCAACGATGTACCTGCGGGCTCCGCCACCTGCATTGGCCGGGGTCCTGCAAATCCGCCGATTTTGGAATTTGATCCGTCGGGCAAGCTTCTGAAGAGCTTTGGTGCAGGGCTGTTTGCCTATCCTCATGGGTTCTCCATCGACGGGAATGGAAACTTGTGGGTGACCGACGTCAACGACCAGCCGGCGATCCTCGGTATGTCCGCCAAAAACGCAGCCGGCGTAATCATGGGCCAGGAAGTACTCAAATTGAGTCCCGATGGCAAGGTATTGATGATGCTCGGCAAGGAAGGCGTGGCCGGAACCGGTCCCGATGGGTTCGATCGGCCGACCGGCGTTGCCGTAGCGGCAAATGGCGACATCTTTGTTTCCGACGGCCATGCCCCGAATAAGTCCGGCGCCGCTCGCGTGGTGAAGTTTTCGAAGGACGGCCATTTCATCAAGGCCTGGGGACGCAAGGGATCCGCCCCGGGCGAGTTCGACGAGCCCCACGACCTCTTCGTCGGTGGTTCCCGCGGCTGGGTGTACGTCGCCGATCGCATAAACAGCCGCGTTCAGGTGTTCGACCAGAACGGCAATTTCATCGCCGCGTGGAAACAATTCGGCCAGCCGAGTTCGGTGTTCGTCGGTAAGGACGATACGATTTATATAGGCGCTTCCTTTCCTGATCCATCCGCCAAAAAAGGCGAGCTCAGGGGCATCATTATCGGGAACGCCATAGACGGCTCACTCAAAGCCTTCATTCCCGACCCCGCCGATCTGGACAAGGTGATCCGGGGAACGTCGGCGTCCGGCATTGCGGCAGACAGCATGGGCTCGATCTTCGCGGCAGACGTCGGCGCACACAACCTGCGAAAGTACGTGAAGGTCAAGTAGCGCGGTCGTTTAAACACAAAGGCACAAATTGTTTGTGCCTTTGTGCCTTTGTGTTTAAACAACGCGGCCGAGCGGAGGATCTCCAAACGACGATCCTTGAATCGGCTGTAGCGGCGGATGGGTTTATTTTTTCCTGCCAACCTTGTCCTCCTTCAGTGTATCGGCAATCATCTTGACCGCCTGCGAAACCCGAACCGAACTCGTATCGATGGTTTGCGCTGCTTCCGAATACAGTGGTGACCGAAGCGTCAGAATAGACCGGAGCTCGGTCATTGCGGATGTGCGGTTGGCCATCGGACGCGTATCACCCTGACCGAGGACGCGCTTCCAGTGGTCTTCGGGCGTGGCCTTCAACCAGACAGTGTGCGACCGGCGCTTCAGCAGTTGCCAGGTTTCGGGATCAGTGACTACGGAACCGCCTGTCGCAATGACCTTCTGTTCGCTCTGAGCGAGCTGCTTCAGCAGCAGGTCGTAGGCGAGGCGTCTGTAATAGGGTTCACCGTGGAGAGAGAACAGCTCACCAAGGGACAAGTTCGCCTCCCTTTCGATCAGCGCATCCAGTTCCAGAAAGGGAACACCGAGATTCTTTGCCAGGGCCTTCCCTATCGTCGATTTGCCGGCGCCCCGCAGGCCCACGAGTGCCACAACGGGCTTCGCCGTTTCTTCGGAAGGCATCAGCGAAGCCAGCGATACGTCGAGCGCGCGCGCAACATTCGCCAGCCGTGCAACGGAGATGTTGCCCTTGCCTCCCTCCAGGTCCGACAGGAAGCGCGACGAAACGCCTGAACGCTCCGCGATTTCCCGCAGTGTCCAGCCCATGCTTGTGCGGCGCATTCGAACCCGGCTGCCGATCTGAGACAGCACTTTGTCCGAATTCATGTAATGAAGTATACTGCATGTTGACACTGTGTTGTACCGGCAATATAGTACGAAGTGGACTGAACTACTCAATGGATCTACGGGAGGAGAGCTATGGCGAAAATGTTCATCGCCGGAGAGTCCGCTGGTTCCAGCTCCGGGCAGACTTACGATGTGATCAATCCCGCCACAGGTGAAGTGGTGGACTCCGCCTCGAAAGGCAACGAGAGCGACGCGCGCGCCGCAATCGATGCCGCGTACGCCGCGTTTCAGGCCTGGTCCGAAACCGCGGCCGAGTCCCGCGCGCAGCTCGTTCTGAAGGGCGTTGAACTGGTGAAGAAAGAGCTGCAGGACCTGGCCGTCCTGCTTACAAAGGAGCAGGGAAAACCTGTCGGCGACTCGCAGCGCGAGATCGAGCACTTCCTGCACGGCATGAACTTTTACGCCGGGCTTGCTTCCAAGATTCGCGGCTCGTACGTGCCGCTGCCGGACAACAAGATGTACGGCATGGTGCTGAAGCAGCCGGTCGGCGTGACCGCTGCCATTGTGCCCTGGAATTTTCCGATTACGCTCATGGGCACGAAAGTCGGGCCCGCACTCGCAGCGGGGTGCACGGTTGTGGTGAAGCCGGCCTCGACAACTCCTCTCACGACCATTCGCATTATCGAAATTCTGAATCAGGCCGGCCTGCCGAAGGGCGTACTGAACGTCGTGACCGGACCGGGCGGCGTTGTCGGCGAAGAGCTGCTGAAGAATCCAAAGGTCGGCCGTGTGGCCTTCACGGGCGAAAGCAAGACGGGCAAACATATCATGGAAGTGGCCGGTAGCCGGATGAAGCGTGTGACGCTCGAGCTTGGCGGCAGCGATCCGATGATTGTGTGCGACGACGCGGATGTCGACAAGGCGCTGACCGGCGCATCGGTTGGCCGCTTCTACAACTGCGGCCAGGCATGTCTGGCAGTGAAGCGGCTGTATGTGGTCGAGAGCCTTTACGACCAGTTCGTGGAGAAACTGATCGGCAAGGTGCAACGGCTGAAGGTCGGCAACGGAATGGACAAAGACACTCGGCTCGGACCGATGCACACGAAAGTGCAGCGCGATGAGATCGAGTCTCAGATAGCAGACACGGTGAAACAGGGAGCCAAGGTGGTGACCGGCGGTAAGCGTCCGGAAGGTGCCGGGTTCGAGAAGGGATTCTTCTATCTGCCGACAGTGCTTACCGACGCGCCGCATGATTCTCGCGTTGTTACCGAGGAAACGTTTGGTCCTCTTCTTCCGGTGTTCAAGGTGAAAGATCTGGATGAAGGAATCGAGAAAGCGAACAGCTCTCAGTATGGGCTCGGCTCGTCGGTCTGGACCAAGGACCTCGGCAAGGCACGGCGCGCTGCCGAGCGGCTTCAGGCCGGGAACGTCTGGATCAACTCGCTTCACATCGGATACGACGAAATGCCCTTCGGCGGCGTGAAGTTCAGCGGCATCGGGCGCGAGCATGGTCCGGAGGCACTCGAATATTATCTGGAGACCAAGGGCGTTGTGGTAGCGAACCCATAACGAAGGAACGCGGGCTAAAGCCCGCGACTACATTTCGGTTCACATCGAAGTTTATGGCGAAACTGATCATTGCCGGAGAACAGCGCGACGCGTCGGATGGCGGGACGACCGATATTCGGAATCCCGCCACCGGAGAACTGGTCGACCGCGCGGCAGCAGCCACGGCGGAGGACGTCGATCGCGCAATTGATGCGGCTCAGACGGCTTTCAAGAAGTGGTCCGCAGTCCCGCCGCCGAAGCGCGCGGAGATCCTTTTCAAAGCAGCGCGCATGCTGATGGAGCGTGAGAAGGAACTGGCCCGGCTTCTTACGCAGGAGCAAGGCAAGCCGCTGCGTGAAGCGGTCCTCGAAATTCGCCGGTTCGCGCACACGCTGGAACACTACGCCGGTCTCGCCAAGACGATCCGCGGCGGATATGTGCCCGCGCTCGACGATCGCCGGTACGGCATGATCATCAAGAAGCCGATTGGAGTTTGCGGCTCGATCGTTCCCTGGAACTTTCCGGTGTCGCTGCTGGGCAACAAGATCGGACCGGCGCTGGTGACCGGCAACACCGTTGTCGTGAAGCCGGCGGGTACGACGCCGCTCGCGGACGTTCAAGCCGTCCAGATTCTGAATGAGGCCGGCTTGCCTCCCGGCGTTCTCAATATTGTTCCTGGTCCGGCACGCATCGTGGGTGAGGCGCTGCTGCAGGATCCCCGCGTGAGGAAAATCGGTTTTACGGGCGCGACCTCCACCGGCAAACATGTCATGGAAGTCGCGGCGCAGAATGTGAAGCGTGTGACGCTGGAACTGGGTGGAAGCGATCCGATGATTGTTTGCAGCGATGCAGACGTCGACGAAGCGGTCAGCGCGGCATCCGTCGGCCGCTTCTTCAATTGCGGTCAGGCATGCCTGGCGATCAAGCGGCTTTATCTGTTCGACGAGATCTACGACGAGTTTGTGTCGAAGCTGGTCGGCAAGGTGGAAAAGCTTCGAGTTGGAAATGGGCTCGAGCAGGGCGTGATTGTGGGACCGCTTCATACGGCCGCACAGCGCGACGAGGTTGAAGACCAGGTCAGAGACGCGCTCGAGCGGGGTGCCCGTGTTCTCGCAGGCGGCAAGCGGCCGTCTGGCGACAGCTTCGCGAAAGGAAACTTCTACCTGCCGACCGTGATGGTGGATGTCGACGAAAAGTCGCGAGTCGTTCAGGAAGAGGTCTTCGGTCCGGCTCTGCCGGTGATGAGAGTCAGAAGTCTCGACGAGGCGATCGAAAAGTCGAACAGCTCGATCTATGGCCTCGGGTCCTCGATATGGACACGCGATCTCGACAAGGCCAACGAGGCTGCAGAGCGGCTCGAGGCCGGCTACACCTGGATCAACTCGCCGCAAATCATTTTCGATGAGCTTCCGTTCGGCGGCGTCAAGCAGAGCGGTTTGGGCAAGGAGCACGGTTCCGAAGCCCTGGACTATTACATGGAGACCAAGTCTGTCGTCGTTGCGCGAGGTGAAAAAAATGGCATTGATTGACTATCGGGTACAAGACGGAGTCGGAATCATCGAGCTGAACAACCCTCCCGCGAATGCGTACACGCTGGAAAGCCTCAAGCAACTGGATGACACCATCGTGAAGTCCCGCTTCGATACAAACGTCCAAGTGCTGGTCTTGCGGGGCGCGGGAGAGAAATTCTTCAGCGCAGGCGCCGATATCAACATGCTTTCGAGGGAGTCCACCGAATTCCGCAATCATTTTGCGTTGTTCGGCCATGAGACGCTGGCCCGGCTGGAGAACACGCCGAAACTGGTCATCGCCGCGATCAATGGTCACTGCGTTGGCGGAGGCCTCGAGATCGCCATGGCATGCGATATCCGCATCGCGAAGAAAAACGCCGGGCGTACCGGACTTGCCGAAGTGAATCTGGGCGTCATTCCGGGCATGGGCGGTACGCAGCGTCTGCCTCGGCTCGTCGGAAAGGCTCGCGCCATTGATCTCGCCGCGACGGGGCGCATGATCGCATTTGAAGAAGCGCTGGAGTTCGGCTTGATCGGCGAGATCTTCGAAGGAGAAGACTTCTTCGATCAGGTTCTCGATTACGCCCGCCAGTTCGTCGCCCCGAATAAGCCGAGCAAGGCTGTCGGCCTGATCAAGCGGGCCATCCAGAGCGGCATTCAGGGAAGTCAGTGGGAAGGCCTCGCGTTCGAGCGTGAGCTGCTCGCCCAGGCGTTCGCCAGCGGCGACGCCGCGGAAGGATTGAGCGCGTACAAGGAGAAACGCGTCGCGAAATTTGAAGGGAAGTGACCTTATGGGCAAAATTTCAACATTTGAAGACTGGACGGATTATTTTCGCCAGTGGCAAAAAGACATCGGTCTCGATACGTCGAAGTTCGAGGACTACAAATTCGAGGTGAAGTTCGGACCCGTTCCCTCCGACGTGATCGAGTTCGGCGATTATGCGGGCCGCGCCAAATGGGAGACAGTGCTCCAGATTCCGGATCAGCGCGTGCGAGACAGCCTGCTCCACCTCATCACCTATCAAGGCGACACGGAGTTTGCATCCGTCGAGCAGCAGCGCAACCTCTTGAACACTGCACCGTCCCAGTATGACCTCCAGTCCGCCCTCAAGATCATGCGCGAAGAGATGCGGCACGGCACGCAGATGAGCTACCTCCTGGTGAAGTACTTCGGCTCGTCCGGAAAGCTGGAAGCGCAGAAACTTCTCGAACGTCGTGCCTTCAACGACAGCCGGCTGCTCGGCGCATTCAATCAGGACGTGCAGGACTGGCTGGACTTTTACTGCTATACCGAACTGGTGGATCGCGACGGCAAGTATCAGCTCACCATGCTCAACCATTCCGGCTTCAAGCCGCTGGCGTCGAGTATGACGCCGATGCTGCAGGAGGAGTTCTATCACCTTCTTACAGGGCACACAGGACTCACTCGCGTTGTGAAGGCAGGCAAGGTTCCAATGGATCTCGTCCAGAAGCACATCAACAAGTGGTTTTCCGTCGCGCTGGATCTGTTCGGTGTGGATGCTTCGTCGTCGGCGTACTGGTTCTATGTGTGGGGTTTGAAGGGCCGGTACGACGAAGGGAAAACTGAAGTGCCGGCCGATCGCGACCGGCTGAATGAGCTTTCACGGCAGCACTACCTGAAGGAAGTCACCGGTCTCATGGAGGCGCTCAACAAACTCGTCCCGGAAGGCCAGGCAAAGATCTGGCTGCCCGATGTGAAATTCCATCGCTCGATTGGAGAGTTTGCGGGCAAGACATACAGCGTCCATGGCGAGGAACTCACGCCTGAAGCTTATGCGAAGCACCTCGACCACGTGTTGCCGAATGCTGCCGACAAAGTCCGGCTCTCTGAGATCTTCAAGCAGCCCGATTGGGTGCTGGCGGTATAGCCGATGGCTTCGAATTACGTTCTTGTCTGTCAAAACGAGGACTGCAAGGCGCGTGGATCGGGCGAACTCCTCGACAAGCTGAGCCAGGGGCTGAAGGATTCGGACGTCGAAGTGAAGCCTTACATGTGCTTCGGGGGCTGCCAGGCGGGGCCGAATATCGTTCTGTATCCGCAGAAAGTCTGGTACTGCGGTGTGAAGCAGAACGATGTCGATGCAATTGCGGCTCACGCCAAAGGGGGCGCGCCCGTCGAGAGATTGACCCACGGCATCGATGACGGCTTGAAGGACCTCATTTACCAACTTCTCGATGCGGGGTTGTTTTAAGAGAATGCGGGCTAAAGCCCGCGGCTACATTGAGCCCGCGTTTAAACTTTCAATCTATGATTCTCTTCCCCGAAGGCAAGCCAACCCGACGCGAGACATTCGATGAATACCGAGCCTCAGGTGGGTACGAAGCCCTCGGTCGAAATCTTTCCCCCACTGCCATTCTCCAGGAAATCTCCGATTCCGGCCTGCGGGGCCGCGGCGGCGCGGGTTTCCCTGCCGGCAGGAAGTGGGCGGTAGCGGCAGAAACAACGGCAATTCCACGCTACGTGGTCTGCAACGCGGGTGAAGACGAACCCGGCAGCATCAAGGATCGCATCCTGATCTCACACCGTCCGCACCTTGTACTCGAAGGCACGATTCTCGCGGCACACGCTATCCGGGCCAGCCATGCGTACGTTTATCTCAACGAGACCTACGACGACTGCTTCAATCGAATGCACGAAGCGGTGCGCGAGGCGACGGTCGCGGGTCTTCTCGGTGCTCTCGCCATTACGATTCATCGGGCTCCGACCGTCTATGTCGCCGGCGAAGACTCCGCAGCACTCGAGGTTCTCGAAGGCAAACCTCCGCTGCCTCGCCAGAAGCCGCCATATCCCGCGGCCGCCGGACTCTTCGGCAAGCCGACCGTCGTGAACAATGTTGAAACTCTCGCCAACGTCCCGCCAATTATCCGAAATGGCGCTTCGTGGTTTCGAACGCATGGAACGCCCGACAGCCCGGGCACTATGCTTTTCTGTCTCGGCGACGAGATGAATCATCCGGGCGCCTATGAGTTGCCGCTCGGTACTTCGCTGCGATATCTCTATGAAAATGTCGGCGGTGGTTTGAAGAACGGCGCAGAGCTCAAGGCGATTCTTCCCGGCGGACCGTCCTGCGCGTTTCTGACGAACGATCAACTCGATGTTCCGCTCGATTCAGAGTCCCTGAAGAAGGCGGGATCCACTCTCGGTTGCGGCGTGATGCGCTTCTATTCCAAAGACACCTGCATGGTCGAAGAAACGCTTCGCATCGCCCGGTTTTTCGCGCGCGAATCCTGCGGTCAGTGTCCGGCCTGCCGCATGGAGACGAACATGCTTTCCGCGATGCTCGAACGCATTCAGCAGGGAAAAGCTGACGCCGCCCTCCTCGACCAGTTTCAAAAGATTATCGATTTCAATCGGGGCAAGGGTTACTGCGCCCTCATCAACATGCCGGGCCCGCCGATCCTGAGCGCGCTCCGGCTATTCCGGGGCGAGTTTGAGGAGCACATCCGCGGTTCGCACTGTAGCGGCGGTCTATGACCGCCGCTACAGCTTGCCGTTGCCCGCCAGACTCGCGAATATTTTCGGACCCGAATACGCAACGAGAAATCCCAGCGCGACTCCGCCCCAGAAGTCTTCAACCGCAATGATGGGTTGAACCTCTTTCTTGCGTGCGAAGAGCACTACGGCCATTGCAGACATCACAAGAGACACAGTCAGACTAAGGATCGAACTCGCGCCCGGCGCCGCCATCGAGCCCTGGCCGGTGAACCAGCCGCCCATTCCGCCGATGAATGCGCCCAGAACCAGGCTGGTCAGAGATGCTTTGATCTGGATGGGATGTTCGATCGTGTCGATATTTCGGATGCCGCCGATGGAATATTCGACTTCAATCTGCAATCGATATGCTGCGGGTCTGAACCAGATTGCCTTCTTGGATCGAATCCTGAACGTTCGCGTGGTGGAGTTGCCGGGTTGAAGTGTTTTGGCTGGCGTGGTTACGTTGTCCAAAGCAGCCAGCGCGTCCCGATACTCCTGCATTTCTTCATTGATGCTTCGGATGTAGACCCTTGTTTCTTCTTCGTCCAATTCTCTGTGGGGCCTGTTCCTGATCGAATGAGTGACGCTGCCGTGAAACGGCATTTTGACGGGATATTGCGCTTCCGAGGTCAGATCGCGCGCGATTGTGGGACCCGCGCCTCCGGCTGCGCTCAGAGCAAACTGATAGCCGGGGGTCCGGTGTGTAATCGGCGCAAGATTGAGAAACGGCTTGGGAAGCCAGGCCAGGGCTCGCGAACGATGCGGGACGAACCCTGACAGCGGCTGGCCCAGCGCCTGTCGTGCGTCTTCCAGTTCCGCCATCTGTTCTTCGATGTCGAGAGCCTGCAGGTCGCGCAGGTGCTTATCGGCATCCAGCAACTCCGTCGGAAGATACGTCGCGATGCTGTGAAGAACAAGTGGAACCTCGAACGGATTTCTTATTGTGACAAAGATCGAGAAGTCCTGACCGGCGACGAGAGTGTCGCTGGAGGTTGATATGGCCACCTTGATAGCGCCTCGGATCGAGGACTGAGCCGCTGCGCCATTTGCGGGTTCCGGCATGAGGCACCCCCTGGTGTTGCTTAGGAGCTATATACCAGTTTGCTCCGGGAAATGGAAACTCGGGGTCGTATCTGCCTCACATGCATCGGTCCGCTTCGCCCCCGGGCTTTTCACGATATTTCGAATGGCAGTTCTCGCACGCTGTGGTAACGTCGCCGGCCGCATCCAGTATGCTGTCTTGATTTTTCGCCTGGGCTGCCTTGTAGGCTTTCATTCCGGCGTCTCGGAGTCCCTGCACCAACATTGGCCAATCCGCATTCTTGATAGGAACGTCCCGGCCGTTCGAACACTTGCGTCCGGGCAGGATAAGGAGGTTGGCGGCCTCGGCCAGGGCGACGCCGCTATTCTCGACGGCTGTCCATCCTCCGTATGTGCTGGCCAGAGGATCGGTGGCAGTCGTCGGATCGGCAGCCGGCTTGATTTCGGCGGGATTCTTGTCCTGGACGGCAAAGATGACGTTCGAACTCGGATACAAAATGCCCCTCATCACCTGTCGAAGGTCCCCCGCGATCTGCGCCGCGCCCGCCACCGGCGGGTTCTGCGCAGCGGGTTGGGGCTGTTGGGCTGTGCACGCGCTTACCAACACAAGCACCATACTCACTGAAATCAGCAAGACGTAAGTTCGCATGGTAAGTGTCTCCGGGATCTAATCGTAAAAGTCAGGCGATTTCCTGAGCCTGGCGTTGGCTGTGAAATCGTGTTGAATCCAAAGTTGAGCATGAGTTTTCTTAAGGAATGCCTCGAGAGCCGATCTGGACGCGATGGTTTGCGCGGCGTTGAATTCCGTGGTCGGGATTTTATTGAGCTTCCGCTCCTCCGGATAATGATAGAGATCTCCGCTGAGCACTATCGGGCCTGTTTTCGCCAATTTCAGAAACAACACCTGGTGGTCCGGCGAGTGCCCGGGCGTGGACTTGATAACAACCGTTCCATCGCCGAAGACATCATGCTCATCCTTCGTGATGATCACGGTCTTGCTATTCTTGAGCGCGCTATAGTTTGCGGGCTCGGTGCGCGGGGAAGGAGGTTCGGAGAACATGATGTCGCGTTCGAGCTTTCGCGTCAGCCAGGTGGAGCCGGCGAAAAGGTTGGCATTTCCGATATGGTCCCAGTGAAAGTGCGAGAATGCGACGTAAGTGATATCAGCGGGAGCATAGCCGATTTCGGCCAATTGAACCCTGAAGGGTGTTGAGGCGGTTGCGTATCGAAGCGTTCCAGGTCCACCGCCGGGTTTGAAGGCGGTCTCAGGAACAGCCCCTGCGTCCCAGATCATGGTTCCCCTGGGATGCGCCACCAGAAAGCACGCGACCGACATATAGGTCGTGGCCAGTTCTTCCTTCTTGAGCTGGTAGGGTGACGTGTCGGGAATGTTCAAGCTGCCGCAATCGAACACGTAAAGGCGCACGGACTTGGGAGGCTGGGGTTTACGTTGTTGCGCCATCGCGGAATCTGCGGTGGCCAGAATCGCAAGCACAATCACCGGAAGAACTCGATACCATCTGGAATCCATTTTGTAATTCATCATCACCGCTCCTGGCATTACGCCGACATTAATATACTGCGGCGCGGCAAAGGGGCAAACTGGAATAGAAAACCGCCGCTACAGCAATTCTCAGAATCCGGGTTGAGTAATGGGCCTGGTATCGACTGATGGCGCGTACTTCTTTGCCAATGACTGGATCTCGCCGGCTTTGCCGATAAGAACGAAGACGAGATTGTCCTTCGGGAAGTATTGTTCGATGATCCGGCGCGCATCGGACATAGTCATGGCGTCGACCTTCGAGTAGTAAGAATTGATGTCGTTTTCGTCCAGGCCAAAAAACTCCAGCCGTGCGATCGTGGAAGCGAGCTGGCTCGAAGTCTCGATGCTGGTAGGGAACTGACCTTTCAAGTAGGCCTTGGCCGACGCCAGTTCTTCGGCGGTAATGCCCTTCTCGTGGAGGTTTGCCAGAACCTCGAGCGCCATATCCACGGCCTTCTCGGTGGTGGCATTTCGCGTATAGGTGGCGATGGTAAACGGGCCCGCCAGCTTGCGCTGATCGAAGGAAGAACGCGCGCCATAAGTCAGGCCGGAATCGATGCGGAGCGCCGTGTTCAGCTTCGACGTAAAGCGGCCGCCGAAGAGCGTGTTGACGACACCGATTGCCACGCGGTCCGGGTTCATTCGAGTAATGCCCACGTTTCCAATGTAGAAGTAAGTTTGAGTGGAGTCCGGCTTGTCGACCAGCAGAAGACGCTTGCCCTGCACAGGTCTCGGCTCATCGATCCGGACTGGCGAAGGAGTCTTTGCAGGCCAGGAATTGAATCGCTGTTCGAGAAGCCCGCGCATTTCGCCGGCGCTGAAGTCACCGGCGGCGGCAAGGATCATGTTTGCCGGCACGTAGTTCGTTTCATAAAACCTCTGCACGTCCTGGCGCGTAATAGCCGCCAGTGAGACTTCGTCGCCATCGACAGGCCGGCCATACGGGTGCTTTCCGTAGAGGTAGGCAAAGAAGTATCTTCCGATGACACTGTCCGCCCGATCCTTCGCGGATTTGATTTCATCGGTCAGCTGCCGGATGCGCTTGGTAACCTCTTCCTGCGGGAACACAGGGTTCAGGATGATGTCGGTCACCAGGTCGAGTCCCTGGCGTATATCTTTCTTCAGAAATTCCGCGCTGCCGGCGGTGAAGTCGGTCGATGCGCCCATGTCGAACTCGCCCCCGATGAAATCGAGGTCGTTCGAGATCTGATCCGACGTGCGGGAGCGAGTCCCTTTGCGGAGAAGGTCGGCAGTAAGCGAGGCAAGGCCTTCCTTGTTCTGGGGGTCTGATGTGGAGCCTGCCTTGATAATCATGCTGAAGCTGATGATAGGGACTTCGTGCTGTTCGAGTAGCAGCACCGTCATGCCGTTCCGCAGTTGGAATTTGGAGAAAGCAGGGAGGCGGAGAGAAGAATCCTGTGCAGCGAGCGTGCTGGAAAACACGAAGACATAGAGGCACAAGGACACGAAGGTGCGATTCATTGTTTTGCCCCCTCCTTTTCCGGAATCAAAGTCGCCACGGTGCGATTTTTGTCGGTGAAATATTGTTTCGACACGCGCTGAAGATCCTCTCTGGTTACTTTGCTGTAATCGTCGGCGGCGGTGAACATCTTCCGGTAGTCTCCGAAGAAAACCTCGTAACGGCCGAGCGCATTCGCTTTGCCGTTGATCGTCTTCATGCGCCGGTAGAAGTCGGCGACGAGAATGTTCTTGGCCTTTTCCAACTCCCGGTCCGAAACGATGCCGGTTTTCAACCGCTCGAGTTCTTCGTATATCGCTTTTTCGACGGCTTCGGGCTGGACTCCCTCTTTGGGCCGGGCAGTGATTTCAAAGAGTGTCGGATCGAAGGCAGGCGAATAGTCGCCGTCGACGGAAATCGCAAGCTGATCCTTGTCCACCAGGCGCTGGTACATCCTCGAGCTCTCGCCCTCGAAGAGAACCATTTGAAGCACCTGAAGCGGGTAGTAATCGGAATTTACCGCCTCAGGGACGTGATATCCCATCATTAAGATCGGCAGTTGCGCGAACTTGCGCACGACGACGCGCCGTTCCCCCAATTGCTCGGGTTCGCGAGTCGTCACCTTTGGAGGCAGGCCGCGCGAAGGAATCGGCTCGATGTATTTTTGCGCGAGCTTCACGATTTCATCGAGCGTGACGTCGCCTGTGACGACCATCGTCGCATTGGCCGGCGAGTAGCCGATATCGAAGTGATGCTTGAGATCCTCCATGGTCCAGTTTTCGATATCGACCATCCATCCCACAACCGGCCACTGGTAAGGATGGGCGGTGTAGGCGGTTGCGGCGAGCTGTTCGTAGAGGATTCCCATGTTACTTGCGTCGACGGAAGTTCGCCGCTCGGACGCTACGACACCGCGCTCGGATTCGATCATCTTTTCATCGAAGCTGAGATTCTGAATCCGGTCGGCCTCGAGATCGAAGATTGTTTCCAGGGCGGATCGCGGAAACCAATCCTGGTAGACGGTCACATCGTTGCTCGTGTAGGCATTGTTCGATCCGCCGGCAGCCTCCATCGTCTCGTCGAACTTCCTGGGCCCGTACTTCTTCGCGCCGTTGAACATCATGTGTTCGAAGAAGTGCGAAAGACCTGTCGTCCCAGGACGCTCATTGCGCGATCCGATCCTGTAGAAGATGTAGAGGGCCACATTGGGAATCGAATGATCTTCCTGAACCAGAATCTTCATCCCATTCTTGAGTTGGTGCGTCTTGATGCCGTAATCCTGAGCGGTAGCGGTCGTGGCGGCGAGCGCAATACCAGCGAGCAGGAGCGTCAGTCTTTTCATAAAGGTTCCTTTAAGTTATTGTCCATTCAGTCTTCGGATTGCGCACGAGCCCGACACTAACAAAAAGAGAGGATTTTATGCAACGACGACGAATGCTCTTTCTGTGGATCTTCCTGATGTGTTCCACCACGGCCGCCTGGTCAGCGGATGTCTCGATTCTGCGCGCCGAGATCGCAAAGTTGCTCCCGCGGGCCCGGGGCAGCGTGGGGGTGGCCATCAAGCACTTTGAATCGGGAACGGAAATCGTCGTCAATGCCGACGAAAAGTATCCGATGGCGAGCGCCTATAAGCTTCCAATCCTGGTCGAGCTGTTTTACCAGCGTGCGGCAGGCAAGCTGAATCTCGATGACAGGGTTGAGGTCGCGCCCGCCGATTTGCATGTGGGAAGCGGATCCATGTCGCAGTTGTTCGATGCGCCCGGGGTGCAACTCAGCATCCGCAACCTGATCAATCTGACGATGCGGATTTCCGACAACTCGGCGGCCGACGTCCTTTTGAACAAAGTGGGCGCGGGGAATGTTACGGCGCGAATGAAGTCGCTGGGTTTGAACACGATTCGCGTGGACCGCACGACACAGGAGATGATCTCCGATCAGTCCGGAATCGATTATTCGAACTTCGGCAAGCTTCTGCTTCCGGAGCTCAGGGAGAAGTTCGCAGCGATCGATACACAAACCGCCGCGCGCGCGAGCGATGAATTCAGCAAAGTGGAGAAGGACGCGGCGTCGCCGCGAGAGATGAATCTCCTTCTGGAAAAAATCCTGCGCGGTGAAATTGTGGACCGCGCGACGTCGGATCAAATCATTGAGATTCTGAAGCAGTGCCAAACCGGTCTCGCTCGAATCCGGGGATTGCTGCCGGAGGATACGGTTGTGGCGCACAAAACCGGGACCATTGGGGGAACAACCAACGATACGGGCATCGTCTATCTTCCGTATCGTGGTGAGCATTTACTCATCACCGTATTCACGAAAGACGCGAAAGCGACGGCTGCCGAGCGCGACCGGGTCATCGCAGAGATTTCGCGGTACGCGTACGACTACTTCATCTTCAACCCAACCAACCAGTAATGAGCGGCTGCGAATGCAAGCCCGACGCGAAGCGCAAGCGCGATAGCGCGCAGCCTCAAGAAAGGGCGCAGCCAGTAAGAAAAGGAGAACGATGCCTAGACAAAACGTGGCCACAGGAGCCAAATGGGAGCCGATCGTCGGGTATTCACGAGCGGTGCGAATGGGAAATGTCATTCACGTGTCCGGTACGACGGCCACCAACGAAAAGGGCGAGATCGTCGGACCCGGCGATGCCTACGCCCAGACGGTTCAGACGATCCGAAACATCGAGACCGCCTTGAAACGCGCCGGCGCTTCGTTGAAGGATGTCGTGCGGACCAGGATGTTCGTGGTCAATATCCATGAATGGGAGAAGATAGGACGCGCTCACGGCGAATTCTTTGGAGAGATTCGTCCGGCGACGTCCATGGTCGAAGTGAAGCGTTTGATATCGCCTGACATGCTGATCGAAATCGAAGCCGAAGCCATGGTGGAATAAACTCGGGATGCTCTTTACGATCGCATCATTCCTGATGCCGCCGCTACTGGTGTTCGGCGTGTACCATCTGATGACGTGGTTCAACGCGTTCAGGATCAACGAGCGCACGTATTGGCGACGCGTGGCGCTGGCATCGGCAGTTTCTCATCTGCTGCTGGTGACAGGTTACCTCGCTTTTTCTTACTACGACTTTCAGGTCCACCTCCGGCTGGATGCCGCTGAAACTGCCTTCGGCCCCTACTTGTTCAACCAGTCCGAGTTTGTGAGATTGATGAAGATCTTTGATACGTTGCCCAGTCTCGTGATCGCGGCTGTCTTTTCCATCATGAACCGGGCAGGGATCAATCCTCCCGGCCTCGTGATCGTTACCTTTGCGATTACTTACGTCTTCGGAACGCTCCAGTGGTTCTGGGTCGGAGGCGGCATCGGCGCGCTTCTGGAGAAATTCTGGGCGGGGCTGAAGACTGGTGATGAGGAAGACGAGGAATGGTTCTGACATCCGAATACAGCCGCTACGCGGCTGTATTCGGATGCCTTCGGCAACTTTGAATTTATTTTGCACGGATCTGGTCATAGACCGCCGCTACAGTTATTACGTGTTCGAGGAACGGATTACGGGGAGCTTCAGATCATCCGCCAGGACGAAGTTCACTCGCGTTTCCGGCTCGAGCTTCAATTGCTTACCCTTCGTGACCAGGACGGCCGTGGTTCCGCTGCCGCCTCCGATGATGGCACCGAGCGCAGCGCCCTTCTTCCCTCCGGTGACTGCTCCGATGACTGCGCCAACGCCCGCCCCGCCGGCGATCAGTGCGGCATCGCGGTCCTTGTTATCGCCCGCGACGAGGATGAACGGTTCGGTCGAAACGTTGTGGCCTTGATTGCCGCTCATTATCTCATCTAGAACGAGTTCCAGCCTCGCGCGGCCCTTGACGCGGCCCGGTTCATCGACGGTCTTCACGGTACCGGTGACGTGATCTCCCTTTTCGGCTACAACCTTCCCGTTTACGGTGATCGGTTCGGCAAGCGTAGCTTTGAACTTGTCGCCTTCCTTGCTGGCATCTGTACTGATGGTATCCAGCAGCGTGACCGTTACTGCAGTTCCCTTTGGAACAGTCTCCGTCGCCCTGGCCCGGGGCGGCGCCGGTTTGGGTTCGGCTACAGCCGCTCGATCGTCAGCGCGTTGCCTGGGCACATTCCGCTCGGTGGCGCTCCGGGCAGGTTGTTTTTTGTCCGACTTTGCCGGCTGTTCGGCGCTTTCGGTCCGGGTTCGCCCTGCGTTTGCACTGACCGACTCGTCGGGTGATGTGCTCTTGTTGCACCCCAACGGGCCGAAGGCCAGCACTCCCGCCAGCAATAGATGTATGGCAGATTTCATGGATGCCTCCTAGAAAGTACTTAGACGTTCGTGGCGCGATAAGATTAAAATCCCGTAGTAATTGGTGTTGCAAATACCTGAGACTAAACGGAGTAGGTAGAATGCTCAGAAAGTGGATGATTGCGGGTCTGATGCTGGCTGCAGGTCTCGCCGCCGCCCAGGGGGAATTACCGCGCGTACTGGTTATTGCGACCGGAGGAACTATTGCGGGAGAGCAGGGCGAGCCCGGCACTCTCGGTGGTTACGACATCAAGAAAAGCGTCAGCGAAGTCGTGGCATTAGTTCCCGAGGTGAAGAAATACGCGCAGATCGAGACCGAGCAGTTTTCCAATGTATCGAGTCCCAACATCAGTCCCGACCATTGGCTCCAGCTTGCGCGGCGGATCAACGCCGTGTTGGAGAAGCGGACGGACCTGGCCGGCATCGTTGTAACTCATGGAACCGATCGGCTTGAAGAGACGGCGTTTTTCCTGCATCTGACTGTGAAGTCCGAGAAGCCCGTCGTTGTAGTGGGCGCGCAGCGGCCTCCGACAGGCATCAGTCCGGATGGGCCGATTAATCTGCTGTCGGCCATCCGTGTCGCCGTATCTGAGGGAGCCCGGGGCAAAGGCGCCATGGTCGTCATGGATCAGCGGATCATCTCCGCGCGCGACGTTCAAAAGCTGTATGCGCGCAGCGGCGGATTTTCCGCTGACGAAATGGGAATGATCGGCGTGGTTGCCAATCACGGACCCGAGTTCTTCTACGCGCCAACTCGAAGACACACCTTCATGTCGGAATTCGATGTCCGGAACGTTGTCGCGTTGCCTCGCGTGGACGTGCACTATTCGTATGCCGGCGCTGATGGAGCAGGGAAAACAGAGGCAAAAGCCGTGATCGTGGCCACCACAGGATTCAATCCGGCGGAACGCGGTTACTATGAGGGTTTGCAGAAACGCGGCGTGATCATAGCCACGACTTTCCCCTCCGGCGACAATGTCGCCTCGCCGGGCCAGACGCGCGAGACCTTCCCTCTGATTGCGATTCAGCGTATGCTGCCCACCCATGCGAGAATTCTCATGATGCTTGCTCTAACGAAAACGCAAGACCTGCGTGAGATTCAACGCATCTTCGACCAGTACTAGACGGATGCTGCGGCCCTAATTTTGCAAGGAGAGAAAACCATGAATACCGAAGAAGGCAAACTTTTGTGCAAAGTGTATCTCGATACCATTCAACAGGAAGCGGAAACGACAAAGAAAGTCATTCGCGCCATTCCTGATGACCAGATCAGCTACAAGCCGGATGCCAAGGCGAAAAATGCGCACGAGCTGGCGTGGCACATCGCCAGCGCGGAAATCTGGTTCCTGGACGGAGTCATTGCGGGAAGTTTCTCGATGGGGGAGGGGCCGGAAGCGCCTCCGACGATCAGCGGGATTCTTGAATGGTACGACACCAACCAGAAAGACCGCGTGCACAAGGTTAAGAATCTGTCTCCGGACAAGCTGGCGACCCCAATTTCGTTTTTTGGCGTCATGGAGCTTCCGGCCGTGGCCTATTTGAATTTTTGCGCTCTGCACGGAACGCATCATCGGGGCCAGCTATCGACGTACCTTCGGCCGATGGGTTCGAAGGTGCCGTCCATTTACGGTGGAAGCGCGGACGAGCCAATGAAGATGTGAGCTGCGAGAGCCTGGTCGTAGCCGCGTAATTCGCGGCTACGTCTCCCCTGCTGCAAGTAAGAGAATACCCCCCTCAAAGTTCCATCCATCCTGACTCCTCCCAACGTAGTCGCTGTTGAATGAAGATCAAGTTGCGTGTCGCACTGTTGTTTGTTTGATCCATTCATCGAAGAGGAGAAAAAAGAAATGAACACGAAACGTATAGCAGCGGCCGGCCTGGCAGCGATGCTTGCCCTGTTCGCTACCAAGTCGGTCCCGGCATCCAGCCACCGCGAGGCGCTTGCGATCCTGAACGAGCCCTGCGCGGACAACACCGACACTTTTGCCTGGGTGTCCAACGCCGCGCACGACAAGCTCTACCTGATCATGGACTTCAACCCCCTCCACGAGCCGGGTCAGGGTAACCAGGGTCTGCGCGCATGCAACGGCTACCGCTACGAATTTCATATCGGAACGGGCGCGAGCCTCCAGGACAAGGTTGCGTATCGCGTCGAGTTCACGAACAAGCTGACGCCCGAAGGGGCTCCCAGTGCCACGGACCCTCTGGGCGGCGGCAACGAGCTACTATGGCAGATCACCGGCGGCACCGAGACCATGAAGGTCATGCGCATCACGAGCCAGCCCGCACTGCAGACGCCTTTTGGAATTAGTCAGCCACCCAATCAGGAAGTCGTCCTTGGCGAAAATCTTCCCGTTCTTCCGAACAACCACGGCCCTCAGACCGATCGACTCGTCTACGGTCTTGGCGCCTTCAAGGGTTACGACTCCGGGGATCCAACGAGTCGTACAGTCGGCCTTTACGATCAGGCGTTCGCCGATAAGTTCATCCACAGCCTGTCGAATGGTGCGCGGATCATCGCGGGTCAATTCGACGATCCCTACCAACTCGACGAGAAGGGAATCTTCGACCTCGTCAATTTGAACGCGAGCGACCTGGGCGGAATCCCCGGCGCACGCGGTTCCGAGGCGCCGGCTGAAGACGTGTTCGCAGGCTTCAACGTCTTCTCGATTGCCCTTGAAGTTCCAATCTCCGACATCTATCCGAGCGGTGTTCCACACAACGGCGTGCTCAGAGCCGACTCGACCGACAGTCTGGTCCGGGTGTGGTCGAGCATCAGCCGGCAGCAAGTACAGATGGTGGATCCCAGTAACATCATCACCGGCCTCAAGGCCTCCGGCGATTGGGTACAGGTCGGCCGCAACGCCTTGCCGCTCTTTAACGCAGGCCTCGTCGGAACCCAGCGTCAGACGCTCTACCTTCACACCAGTCCCATGAATGATGTGACCAACTTCGGAGCCGACGTTCTATTTCCGGTGCTGGTCCGCGACATCGATGCGCTGGGCATTTACAAGGCCCTGGGCCTTCCTGACAGCACTGTATCGAAGCTCAAGGGCCCTCGTCTGGACATCATCAACGCAATTAACTTGAACCGGCCGATCCCCGTCGCCGACGGCTCCACGGGTGACGTCATCACCGTCGATGCGGCGATCGATTCGAGCTTCCCCAACGGCCGGCGCCTTGGCGGTGGGACTGCGCCGAACCGCAATCAGGTCAATGTGAACAGTGTGCTGATCAGCCTGATCGCCGCGGGCGACCCGGCCGCCGGTCTCGCCAAAGGGGTGGAAGTGAATGATAAAGACTATCTCGACAGGTTCCCATTCCTGGCTCTCGCCCACCAGGGCCTGCTGCAAGGACACGGCGGGCTCAACGTTCCGACCGTGAGGGACCCGGCCAGACCTTGAGCTGTCCAAGATATCGCGCGAAGCGCATCCGAATGCAGCCGCGTAGCGGCGACAGAATGTAGCCCCACGCGCCAGCGTGGGGAATGCGTTGCAATTGAAGGTTAGCGCCGCGAGGGGCGGAAGATTCTTCAGAACCATCTTTCGCTCCTGCGGAGCTCGTAAATCGAGGTCTACGATGTCCCCACGCTGGCGCGCGGGGCTACATTCTGTCGCCGCTACGCGGCTGTATTCGGATGCCTGCGGCAACTTTGAATTTATTACGGTCAATACAAAGGAGCATAACTATGACAATTTATCGTTCGCATTCATCGGTTCCTAGGCGCTGGGTGTGGTTGGTTGCCGCCGCGCTGGCCCTGAGCGCCGGGCCGTTGGCCGCTCACGACATGTGGATCGAGCCGACTTCCTTTCTTCCGGATGCCGGGAAGATCATCGGGGTGCGATTGCGCGTAGGGCAGGATTTTCTCGGAGATCCCCTTCCCCGAGATCCGGCACTCATCGAGCAGTTTATCAGCGTTGATTCGACCGGCCGCAAACCGGTGTACGGCCGCGACGGCGCCGATCCAGCAGGCCTTTTGCGCGTAGCCGAGCCCGGCCTGTCCATTCTCGGCTACCAGAGTCGCCCGAAGCCGATTGTGTTACCGGCCGCCACGTTCAATCAGTACCTCAAGGAAGAAGGGCTCGAGGCGATTACCGAGTTGAGAGCGCGCCGCAATCAAACCGGCAGCGAGGCGCGAGAGATCTTTATGCGCTGCGCGAAGAGTCTGCTGTATTACGGAACGCCGACCGATGCTCAGGCCGATCGAGCGCTGGGCTTCACGCTCGAGCTGGTCGCCGAGAGAAATCCATATACCCTGCGCGCCGGCCAGGATCTTCCCCTCAGTTTGATGTATGAGGGTCGTCCGCTTTCCGGTGCACTGGTGGTGGCTATGAACCGCGCGAATCCATTGGCGAAGATAATGGGCCGGACCGACAAGAAGGGACGCGTGACGCTTCATCTGCCGCAAGGTGGGATGTGGCTGATCAAAGCTGTACACATGGTTCCGGCGCCCGATGGCGCTAATGCAGAGTGGGCCAGCTTCTGGGCATCGCTCACCTTCGAGCTGAAAAGCGACGGGACGGGGGTTGCCGCGAGATGAGATGTGCGGAGCCACGTCCGGGCAGCATGCGGGTTCGTTTTATGATGTGGTGCGCAGCCGCGGCTATCTTTCTTGGCAGCGCGGCCATCCACGCACACGAGATCGGCACGACGCAGGTGTCCGTCGTCTTTCAGCAGCGCGCTTCGTATGAAATCGAGATCGTCACCGACGCCATATCGCTCGTCGAAAAGCTCGAGGCTTTGAGCGGCGGGACACCTCAGTCGCTGCGCAGTGCGGCTGCGATGCAGGTCCAGTTGCAGACCTTCGACGAGGTGTTTCGCCGGCGCCTGGTCGTCGGGTTCGACGGATCCGCCGTCCGCCCGGCAATCGATTACTCCGTTTCGGGTGTCACGACCGCGACGTCCTCGCCGGTCGCCACGATCCGGCTGCGGGGGGCCGTTCCGCAAGGCGCGCGCCGCTTTGCGTGGACCTACTCCTGGACATTCGCGACGTATTCGCTGACAGTACGCGAGGCCGGCACAGAGGCGCAGACGACGGAATGGCTCGAAGGCGGCCAGAGCAGCACGCCGATCCCGCTGGCGTTGCCGAACCGCCCGCCCAACCGGGCCACGATCGGTCTTCGATACCTCGCACTCGGCTTCACCCACATCGTTCCCAATGGGTTCGATCATATGCTGTTTGTGTTGGGGATCTTCCTGCTCGGCCGCAGGCTGCGGCAGGTTCTGGCGCAGGTGAGCGCGTTCACCATCGCGCATTCCATCACGCTTGCTTTAAGTGTCTACGGCATCGTGTCCGTGTCTCCACGCGTTGTGGAGCCGCTGATTGCCGTCTCAATCGCGTATGTTGCGATTGAGAACATTTTTATGTCCGAGCTCAAGCCGTGGCGGCTCGCTCTCGTTTTCGCTTTTGGTCTGCTGCATGGAATGGGTTTCGCCGGTGCGTTGAAGGAACTTGGGCTGCCGCGTTCGGAATTCGTGCTTGCCCTCGCAACCTTCAACCTGGGAGTCGAGGCAGGACAACTGGCCGTTATCGCCGCGGCATTTCTGCTCGTGGGATGGTATTGCGGCAGCCGCCACTGGTACCGGCGTCTGGTCGTCGTGCCGGCATCGGCGCTGATCGCCTGCACCGCCGTGTATTGGACGGTCGAGCGCCTGGGCTTATAGTCAGGCCGGTAGTCCACGCGCTACTGGCCCCTGACAGCAAGCCTTGCTACTATTGCGGCGGGAATGGCCGAAGATAAGCGAGCAGAAAAAGAAGATCGCGACCTGGTCCAGCGTATGGCGTCGAAGGATGCCATGGCGCTGGACGTATTTTACGAACGCTACAACCGCGTCGCTTTCGGCTTCGTCATGAGGATCGTGGGCAATCGGTCGGATGCCGAGGACGTTCTGGTGGATGTGTTTTGGCAAGTCTGGCAACAGGCTCCCAGATACGATTCTTCGCGCGGGAAGCCAATTGCCTGGCTTTTCACCATTGCACGAACGCGGGCCATTGATTGCCTGCGGAGCACCAATCGTCAGCATTCGAAAACCGACGATTTCGAGGAGGAGCGGCCCCCCGCGCCCCCGCCGTCAGAACCGGACCCGTTCGTTACGGCGGGCACCCGGAATGCCGTTCGCGAAGCTTTGCAAACGCTTTCTGAACAACAGAGAATACCTCTCGAGATGGCATACTTTGAAGGGATGAGCCATACGGAGATCGCGTCGGCGCTCGGACAGCCGCTTGGGACAGTAAAGGACCGGATACGAACAGGAATGTTGCATCTAAGGAAGAGGTTAAAAGCGTACTTATAAATAGTCCGGCCGATGGGCCCGACGCTACGAAAACGATATGAGGCACTCTCAACTCACGGATGATCTTCAAGAGCGGGCGAGTCTTTACGCCGCCGGCGCGCTGCCCGAGAGCGAACGGATGGAGTATGCGCGTCACATCGACGAAGATCAGTGTGTCGTGTGCCGCAACGAAGTGGATGAGCTTCAGGCTGTAATGGCGTTCGTGGCGTCCGACGTCCCCCCGGCGTCGCCATCTCCTTCCGTCAAGATACGGTTGCTGGAACAGGCTCGAGGCGCGTCGCCGGTGCGCCCGCGGCCATCGTTTCTCCGGCAACGATGGCTCGAGCTGATCACGAGCGCGGCGGCCGTTGCTGCGCTTGTGGTGTTGGGGGCGGCGGTGCGCGCGAATAACGAACTGCAGCATCTGGCCGATGTGCTCGCCAGTCGAATTTCACAGCTTGAAGTCGAGGTGTCTCAGCAGAGAACGTACATTGCCACCGTCACGGCTCCCGACGTCCGGATTGTGAACCTTGCCGGTCTGGGAACCAATGTAGGCGCCCGCGGCAGAATATTCTGGGATCAGGCGAATCGGCGGTGGGTATTTACAGTGCGAAATCTGCAGCCCCTGCCCGCTAATCTCGTTTATCAACTCTGGTATGTTCCTAAAGGCGGGAAACCGGTGAGCGCTGCAGTCTTCACTACCAACGCCGATGGCTCCTACGATACCGACCTCCAGCTTCGCGAAGGTCTGGCGGACCTTGGCACCGCGGCCGTTACACCCGAGCCCGGTCCTTCAGGACTGGATCAGCCGACCGGGCAATTCGCGTTGCTGGGCGCTGCGGAGTAGGATGAAACTGTAGCGGCGGTCAATAGACCGCCGCTACAGCAGGATTACGGTAACGAGGTGATCGTTAGCGGCGCGAGATTGCCGTCAAACTGCTCTGCGAGTGCGGAGAAGGTACCGGACGCGATGGTGATGGTCAGATTTCCGGTGAATGAAGTCGCCGTGACCGCCGGCAGAAAATCCTTCACGAAGCCCGCAATTTGCTGGCCGGGCGTTACGTCTATCGACCGCACGCCACCCGCGATGGCGCCTCCTGTGGGGCTCAACAGTGACAACTGAAGCGTTCCCGCCGTATTCGCAAGCAGTGCAATGCCCGTGTTCGAAACCGCGCTCGTCGTTGCAACCGAAACCGGAATCGAAACCGAGCGAGCCGTGACGGTGGTCGCCGCGCTTGTCGCCGACGTGAAGAATGGACTGAGGTAGCGTGAGGTTACGGTGACATTCCCATTGGAGAAAATCCGCGCGAATCCCACGGTCAGCGGCACGCCCTCGGCCGTGGTGTTGAAGGTGACCGATCCCGATGGAGGAATCAGGAATGTCCTGTTTGGATCCGAGACAAAGTCAGGAAACGCGGCGCCCGAACTCTGGAACAAATCCAGAATTCCCTGGACCGACGCGGTCGTGGAGGGATTACTGATAGTAATCGAGGAAGTCCAGTCACCTCCGCCCGCCACCTGGGGCACCGCATTGATCACCGGAAACATCTGTGAGCGGACCACGCCACCGGGAAACTGGGTGGTGTGAAGGTTGACATATGCCGTGTCGGGAGCGGAAATGAGCGCAGCGAGGGCTGCGAGTCCCGCCGTATTGGTGCTCGGCACGTCAACCACTCGAGTGATATTGCCGTTCCCGCTTGGGCTGTCAAATGGGGCGGCCCCACTGAGACCTGTGTTGATGACGACGCTTGCGTTTACGCCGGCAACACCCGGATGGTGGATATGGAATCCAGTAAACGTAATCGGCCCGGTGTTCGTGAAGTTCGCATCGAAAGTCACTGTTCCGCTGTTGATGACCCCATTCGCATCGCGGCTGATTCTTGCCGTGATCCAACCGGTTGCCGCGGTGTCGACGCCCGTTACGGGCGGCACCTCATTGGCCGTGCGCATATTCGCTTTGAAATGGTACGTCTCCTTTGCCATTTGCGACCGGATGATCCCGCCGGGAAACTCGGTGGTGTGAATGTTGATGTAGTACAACTCCGGATTCTCGATGAGGCCCCTCAGAAAATCGAGTGTGGCACCTGTGACGTCGACCAGCCGGCTGATCGATCCGCCGCCGGCACCGATCGGGAGCGACGTTACGCCTGAATTGAGGACGACCGAGCCATTCGTACCGATTTTTGCGTTGTGAATATGAAGACCCGTTACATTGGTCGCACCGGTATTGCTGTTGTAGTTCACATTGAAGCTGATCGCTCCGCCGACCACATTGCCCGTCGAGTCACGATCCAGGCGAACGTACGTCATTGAATTGGCTGTGCCGGACGAACCCGACAGCGGAACCTCTTCGGCTTGCGTCATCAGATTGAAGAAAACGTAAACAGCCTTTGTCAGCTGTCCGCGGATGACACCGCCGGGGTTCGCCGTCGTGTGCATGTTGATGTAGAACTGCGATGGATCAGCCATCAAGCCGGTGAGCGCCGTAAGACCCGCTGTATTGCTGCTGTCGATCTCGGCGATACGAAAGATATGCCCTCTCGTGACGTTCACGATCGCACGGTCGGTAGCGTTGATAGTGGAATCGATGACGATAGGTCCATTGACGCCGGCGGCGGCGTTATGGAGGTGGAGACCGGTGATCGTGACGGCGCCCGGGAATCTGTAGTCGACTTCGAATATCACCGTGCCGGAAGTAACCGCCCCGGTCGCCGGATCCCGGCTGACCTTAATATCGACAAGGGCTGCGCCTTCGGCATCCAGGGGGATGGCCGGCACTTCGAACGCCGGGCTCAGAATCGGGCGGAGCAGGAGCCGGCTTGCCTGTAACTGTCCACGCATGAACCCTCCGGCATTCGTCGTCGTGCGGATATTGACGTAGTAGTTTTCGGGGGTGGCCAGAAGGCCTGTCACGGACCGGACTCCGGCAGCGTCGGTGGTGCCGTAATTGACGGTTCGCGAAATTCTACTGCTGCCCGTCGTGACGTTGACGGTGTTTGTCGCGGAGAGGCCCGTGTCTATAACAATGGCCCCATTCTGTGCTAGCGGAGCGTTCTGGATATGGAGCCCGGTGAAGGTCAGGTTCGAAGTAACGGTGTAGTCGATATCGAAGGTAACACTTGCCGCAATAACATTACCTTTTGCATCGCGGTTGACGTGCACGGTGATTGTTGCATTTGCACTGTTACCCGCGGCGGCGATCGGAGGGACTTCGTTGTCCGGAAGCATGCGAGTCTGGAATACGACAGTATCCGGCGTGTCCGAAAAAACGTAGGGTGTGCCAAGCAACGAGAGCAATACGACAACGCATAGTCTTCGCATACGTTTCCTCACTTTTTGGTGGTTTTGTTATCCAGGGGGTTGGGGTAGAAACAAGCAGTCTAGCCACGGATCGCGCAGATTGCACGGATTAAATCCACGAGATCTGCGAAATCCGCGGTTTGCTAGCCGCCGGAGATGGCGGGCACTATCGCGACTTCGGCGCCGTCTGTTACAGGCGTCGCGAGATTCTCCAGAAACCGGACGTCCTCTCCGTTGATGTAGATGTTGATGAAGCGCCTGAGCGAGCCGCTTTCGTCGCAGATGCTGGCGCGAAAGCCGGGGTATTTTGAATCGAGACTGTTGAGCACGTCCTGAACAGTGGCGGCTTCAACTTCCACCGAATCCGCGCCGTTGGTGTATTTCCGCAGCGGGGTTGGAATGACGACCTTAAGCGACATGATAAATACCTCCCAACGCCTCTTCGAATGCCGCGAGTTTGGGCTCGATCGCCTGAGGAGTTTCCAACGGCAGGGCATCCAGAGTCTTGAGGCCGTTGCCGGTGAGGGCGAGTACTGTGAGGTCGTCGGATTTGATGCGGCCCTGTTGAAGGAGTTTCTTTGTCACAGCGATAGTGACGCCGCCGGCTGTCTCCGTGAATATTCCCTCAGTCTCTGCCAGTAACTGGATACCTTCGACGATTTCGGGATCCGTGGCATCCTCCGCCCAACCGCCGCTCTCGGGAATCAGGCCCGCCGCATAGTAACCGTCGGCCGGGTTGCCGATGGCCAGTGACTTCGCGATCGTATTGGGTTTCACGGGCCGGATTTCGCGGGTTCCGCGTTTCACTGCATCAATGATCGGGTTGCAGCCGGCCGCCTGCGCGCCGTACAGCCGGCAAGCCGTTGAATCCTTCAACAGGCCGATTTTTTGAAGCTCCTTGATGCCTTTGTAGACCTTTCCGATCAGCGAACCTCCTGCCATGGGGATAACGATCGCATTCGGTGCCCGCCAGCCGAGCTGCTCGGCAATCTCGTAGCCCATTGTCTTCGAGCCCTCCGCATAGAACGGCCGCAGGTTGACGTTCACGAAACCCCAGGGATATCGGTCCACGATCTGGCTGCAGAGACGGTTCACGGCATCGTAGTTACCCTTCACCGGGATCAGGCGCGCTCCATAGATCGAAGTTGCCGCCACTTTGCTGTGTTCCAGATTGTCCGGAATCAGGATGAAGGATTGCAGACCCGCCGCGGCTGCATTGGCCGCGACAGAGTTCGCCAGGTTTCCGGTCGAGGCGCAGCCCACGGCCTCGAGCTTGAATTCGAGCGCTTTGTTGATCGCCACGGCGCTGACGCGATCCTTGAAGGAAAGCGTGGGTGAATTTACGCCGTCGTTCTTCAGATAGAGGTTGTCGATTCCAAGTTTGCGTCCAAGCCGGTTCGCCCGAACCAGCGGGGTCGCGCCTGTCGAAAGACCGACAACGGGTTCGGATTCGAGCGGCAGAAGTTCCCGGTATTTCCAAATGGATTTGGGACGGGAGGCGATCACATCGCGCGTGAGAACGCGGGCGATCGCATCGTAGTCATAGTCCACCTCGAGCGGACCAAAACACTCTTCGCAGCCGGCCAGAAGCTTGACCGGATATTCGCGTCCGCATTCGCGGCATTTGAGAGCCTTGACGAAGCCCATCGGAGCCACCTTTCCAGAATGAAAAAAGCCCCGTGCCAAACTAGCACGGGGCTTTTTCTCAACCCTTTCGGAGCTGTTTAGCAGTTTTTTACGTGGAGCAAGTTGCCTAAATCGCCACGTACACGTTGAAAAGAGCAAAGAACAACAAAACGAAAGAAAAAGTTATATCGGGCGGAGCGGTTACGTCAAGAATAATCTAAGAACGCTTTCCCAGGCAGTCGCGGGCTTTAGCCCACGTTCGGCTTACTCTTGAGCCTCGGCATCTCCCGCTTGGAATACGTGGGCTCCGCAGTGCTGCTGGAATCGTGATGCTCCCAACGATCGTTTCGATCGGCAACGAAGACGTCGTCGAAAATCATTGTGCAAAGCCGCACCATCATAAGCCGTCGGACATTCCTCACGTATAGCGCAGCGTAGAAGCCATCGAGCTCGAGATTCTTCCAGCGGGCCCGCTCTTCGTCGCTGAAGGATGCCACGTGTTCTCCCAGGATGTCTCGCAGGAATCGGAGCTTGAATCCCTCGTGCAGGGCGTTGGTGGCCACGATCATTTCCTCATCCCGGTGAAAGAGAAGAACCTGGCTGCGCCTGGGATGCACGTAAAGCTGGATAACCGCCAGGACAGTGGCGATCAACGCGATCAAGGCGAAGAGTACGAACAGGACCTGAACGGCCGGCGAACGTCCGGAAAACGTAAGCGCAACGCCGGAAAAGATCACGACGGAAAGGACGATCGTCAGGAAATTTAGAAATCGACTGCGGCTGAGTTCATTCCGCTGCAGTACGACCATGGCAACTCCTCCTCATAAGGAGCGCATTATACCGGAATATCAATCCGGGTGAATGAGACATACCGCTTCCGGCGTCAGAAGTTGCGCCGCGACGGTTTCAACGCAGAAGAGGTGAACCGACGTGTCGTCGTGCCAGCGATATCCCACGGTGAAATCACCGCCGACCGTGACGACGTAATCTCCGCCGCGCGTTGAAAACAATGCTCCTCCCTCGATAAGGGGAGAGCTGTAGACCTTCGCGAGCACAATTCCGAGCTGCTTGGCGGCAGGATAGGCGCCTCCCTCTCCGGTCTGGCGCAGGTAAGAATAATAGTGCTGAGTGGACAGCACCGCTTCGTACGGACCTTTGACTCCCAGCGAATCGAGTTTCTCCACCGCCGCAAGAAGATCCGTAACCACACGACCCGGTACGGACCAGTCGGAAAGCGCAACGCGCGGGCTTTCTTTGTCCCTCAGCAGGCCCGGGCTGACGGAGCTGCCGAAGAGAATCAGACTGTCCTCCCCCAGCGCGGTCTGTCTGGATGCCTCTTCGATCGCCTTGGACTCGAGTGTCGGCCCAACGCGTTCGAATATGTCGATATCGGCCCAGGCAATCGTGAAGTCCGAGCGAATTTCCGTCAGGAGCATGACGTCGGGGATTGAGAATCGAACTTTGGGAGACGATTGGGATATTTTCACGGGCTTGAAAGTACCAAGTTGGGTGGCCACGTGGTTCCACCCGCGCGGTCCGTCAAAGTCCGCAATCCGCCGGACGACGACGGTTTGCTTGAACATCGAAGCTGCGGTTTCGTCGATTTCCTTCCAGACCTTCTCAGACAGCGGTGCGGCGTTGCGTCTCAACCATTCCATCTTCTTCCTCCGGTCGTTTCCTCATCGTCCAGCTTTTCAGCGCGTTCGGTTATCGGCGTGGTGGTAAACAAGTACTTCTTCAGTTGTGTATCGAAGGCAGGATCATGGCGGCGTATCCATTCAAGTACCATTGCGGCATGTTCCTTTTCCTCATCGCGATTGTGAGCGAGGATGGTTCGAAGCGCATCATCTCCTGTCGCATCGACGCGTTGCTGGTACCAATCGATGGCTTCCAGTTCCTCCATCAGGCTCACGATGGCCCGATGCATGTCGCGGGTTTCAGGTGCCAGATCCTGGGACGATTCGTGAAAGCCTTCAGAGGCCATGCAATTCCTCCTGTTTCGAGTGATAATTTGAGGACAGACGTATGAATCCCCGATTGCAGTCGAGAGTTATTGTAATAGGGGATTTAGATGTCTGTCGCCGAATCATCAGGAAAAAGTTGCAATCCAGCTGCCAAGAACGGGAGATGTTGAATGACAACGCAAGAAAGGGCCGCTCTCATCAAACGGTACAAAGACGGCTATAAGCAGGTTGCTGACGCGCTGCAGGGTATTTCTGACGCGGAATGGGATTTCAAACGCGAGCCTGGCAAGTGGAGTGCCCGCGAGATTGTCCATCATCTGGCCGACAGCGAGACCAATAGCGCGATTCGCCTGCGGAAGTTACTGGTCGAGCACCAGCCGTATATTCAGGGATATGACCAGGATGAATTCGCAAGGAAACTTCAGTACGCGAAGCGGCCACCCGAGCCCGCGCTCAAGGCATTCGAAGCCGCAAGGTCGACGAACGCTCAGCTTCTGGACCTGATGAGCGAAAGCGATTGGAAACGTATGGGCGAGCACTCGGAAAGCGGGCCGTATTCCACCGAAATATGGCTCAAAATCTACGCGGACCATGCTCACAACCATGCCGATCAGATCCGCAAGAATCGTTCTGTATATAAGGAGAAAAAATGAAGCGACAGATCGGAGCTGCGCTTTCATTCTCGATTTTCGCGCTCGGGCTCGCTGCCTGCGCCGCTCAGGGTAACCAGCCGGTTTCCCTGGAAAAGATCATGCTGCCACCGGGATTCAGCATCAGCATATACGCCTCCGGCGTCCGGAACGCCCGCGAGATGGCGCTCGGCCCCGGCGGCACGCTTTTTGTCGCCTCAATGAACGCCGGAAATGTTTACGCTGTTGTCGACAGCAATAAAGACAACATCGCCGACGAAGTAATCGAGATCGCAAAAGGGCTGCACCTGCCGAGTGGCGTTGCCGTTCGGGACGGTTCGCTATATGTGGCCGAAGTGTCTCGAATAACGCGTTACGACAACATCGAGTCGCACTTGAAGACTCCGCCAAAACCGGTTGTCGTCAACGACAAGCTTCCGAATGAAGAACACCATGGCTGGAAATTTATCGCGTTCGGTCCTGACGGCATGCTCTATGTGCCTGTCGGTGCGCCTTGCAATATTTGTAAGCCCGACGCGCGGCACGGCGTCATCAACCGGATGAATCCGGACGGTTCCGGCCTCGAGGTTTTCGCGATGGGCATTCGCAATTCGGTGGGGTTCGACTGGCATCCGGAAAACAAAGAACTGTGGTTTACGGACAACGGACGCGATGGCATGGGAGACAACGTCCCACCCGATGAGCTGAATTATGCCCCGAATAAAGGAATGAATTTCGGTTATCCATATTGCCACGCCGGCACGATCCAGGACCCGGAGATCCGTGGCGAACCCTGCAGCAAATTCACTCCGCCCGCAATCCCGCTTACACCGCACGGTGCGTCGATCGGCATGCGCTTCTACACCGGCACGATGTTCCCCGCGCAGTACAAGAATCAAATTTTCGTCGCCGAACACGGCTCCTGGAATCGCAGCACTCCGATCGGCTATCGCATCATGTTGGTTCGACTGGAAGGAACCAAGGCTGTAAAGTACGAGCCCTTTGCCGAGGGATGGCTTCAGGGCTCGCGAGCGTGGGGCCGGCCCGCCGATGTACTCGTAATGCCCGACGGCGCGCTGCTGGTTTCAGATGATCAGGCCGGCGTGATCTACAGGATCGCCTACGAGTGAAATTCTTAGCCGCGCAATATGCGGCTAGGAATTTTGCACTCCGGGAGCTGGGTTCACAGCAAAACTCCACTGGTTTTCCTGGTATCGGAAACCCGCCCACGACCTCGTACCCGAGAGACCCGCCTTCAGAATTTCCCCGGAAACATGGGCTGCTTTGTGGCAGCGAAGAATGTACTGTCGGCCTGGGCGCAACGAGCCCGTCGTTTCCAACTCCATTACCATTCCTCGATCGCGTGACAGAGTAATGTGTCGTCCCAAGAGATCCTCCTTGAAATTCGTGCCTTCTATCGCTTTCTGCGTTTGGCAGAACTGAGCAAGCTGCAGACCACTCGCGGAGACTCCTAACTTATTGAAAAGTAGTGGCCAGCCCCATAGAAAATCGAGACCGTCTACGAAAATTCGTGTTAAAACGGGTCCGTAGTCTTCGAAAATCGTCGAGATATGTCCAACCCAACCATCGACATTCTGCGGGATCTCATCGCCATCGATTCCGTCAATCGGTCGCTTGCTTCCAGCGGAGGCGGGGAGACCGAAATCGCGAATGCCATCGCGGCGACATTGCGCCGGAGTGGACTGGATGTGGAGATCCAGGAAGTGACGCCGGGGCGCTCCAATGTGATTGGAGTTCTCGAAGGCCGGCAGGAGGGCCGGTCGCTGATGCTCTGCGGGCACATGGATACGGTGGGCGTGAGCGGGATGCAGACTCCGTTTGATCCTGTGCAAAAGGACGGCCGTATCTACGGTCGCGGGTCCCAGGACATGAAGGGCGGCCTCGCGTCGATGATTGCCGCTGTGCTTCACATTGCAGAGAATGGCGGATTGCACGCCGGCCGCCTGCTTCTGGCGGCGGTCGTCGATGAGGAATACTCGAGCATTGGCGCAGAGGCGCTGGTCACGAAGTGGAAGGCCGACGCCGCCGTCGTCGGCGAGCCGACCGACATGAAGATTGCGGTCGGACACAAAGGATTCGAATGGGTGGAAATAACCACCGAAGGCGTCGCCGCGCACGGTAGCCGTCCAAATGAAGGACGCGATGCCATCATGCGCATGGCACGAGTGCTAGCCCGGCTGGAAAAACTCGACCGCGACATCCAGTTCCGCAAACCGCATCCCATCCACGGCACGGGCTCGCTTCATGCATCCATCATCGGCGGAGGCCGCGAGCTCAGCACCTATCCGGATTCGTGCACGCTCCAGATGGAACGCCGGACCATCACGGGTGAGCCCAACCGGTGCGCATATGTAGAAGTCGAAAAGATCCTCGATGACCTGAGAAAAGAAGATCCTGAATTCAAGGCCTCGGCGAAGTTTCTCTTTTCGCGTCCTCCTTACTTGACGCCGGAAGACCATGATCTCCCCAGGATGATCGAAACTCTTTTAGCCGGGCGTGGAGTGAAACCTGTGCGCGGTGGAATGACATTCTGGACGGATGCGGCTCTACTTGGAGAGGCAGGAATCCCGTCGATTATATTTGGCCCCCGAGGGGCCGGGCTTCACAGCACGTTGGAATACGTTTTCGAGGAAGACGTTCTCATGTGCCGCGATATCCTGATCGAGTTGGCAGCAGAGTTCTGTTAACGGGAAGCAACCACAAAAAGCACAAGAATTTTTGTGCTTCTTGTGCTTTTTGTGGTTACATCCCCATCCAGTTCTTAGGACCAATCCTCTTTGGAGGCCCTCCGCTTCCGTCGCACAAGGATAACGACCACGCATAAAAGCGCCAGCACGCCCGCGACAATTCGAATAAGCGTGGTGTTGTCGGAACCGCTTTCCGGCGTTTCCTGTATCAGCCAGAGAGCCAAAGGCATTGGGACCTCCCGTTTTTTTCAGCTACTGTCCGAGCAGTTGTAAGTCGCGCAGGATGGAGATTATACCCGGCACGAGGATCACCACAAACAGCGCCGGCAGGATGAACAGCACAATGGGAAAAACCATTTTCACCGCCGCTTTGTTAATAGTGGCCTCAATTTCGAGCCGACGCTTGGTTCGCACCGAATCCGCATAAATGCGCAGCGCCTGCGAAAGGCTGGTGCCGAACCGTTCGGCCTGAACAATCATGCTGGCCAGAGAGCGAATGTCGACCAAACCCGTACGCTGCGCCATGTGCTGGAACGCGACGGCGCGCTCCTGGCCGGCCTGAACCTCCAGCGTCATCCAATAGAATTCATCCGCCAGTTCCGGATACACAAAGCGGATCTCCTCACCGACACGAGCAATGGCCTGATCCAGAGACAAGCCGGCGCCCAACACGATACTCAGCATGTCCGTGGTATCCGGCAGGGCAGCCATCAAGCTCAGCCGGTGCCGGTTCCGCAACGATACCAGGATTTGTTCGGGAATGAAGTATCCGAGAACCAGCGCGGCGGCCAGCCCAAGCAGCCAGAACGAAAGGTCCTGGCCCTGAAGCGCGATCACCGCGGTCACAACCAATGCCAGTGTGAACAGGAGTGATAGCATCCCGTACACCTTGACCACGCTCGGGCCTCGGAATCCTGCGCGCATTAATTCCAGTTCCTTTTGGCGGAACCAGCCTTTTCCCAGCACTACGCCGTACGTGGACCGGAGCAAAGAATCCCAGAAGTCCCCGCCCAGGGCGGGAATGGCACCGCCGCCCATCGATTGCTCCTGGAGTTCCTGGATACGGCGGCCCAGCGCGTCCTGCCGGGTCCGAAGATAATAGTGCACTCCGGCCACCAGCACCGTGACGCAGGTCAGAGTACTCAGGAAAAACAGGAAGCGATAATCTGAGAACATTCAGAGCCTCACTGAGCCGACCCTGCGGAGGACCAGGATCCCTATGATCTCGGAAACGATGCCATAGATCAGGAAACGCGAGCCCGACGGTGTCAGCCAGAGCACCGAAATATAGTCGTAGCGAAGGAAATAGAAGAACACGCCTGTCGCCACCGGCAGGCCGCACAACAGACCGGCCGAGAATCGCTGTTGAGCGGTGTGCGCCCTCAGGCGCGCACGCAATTGCAGCCGCTCTCGAATGACTGCGGACAGATTCTCCATCACAGTAACGATGTTGGCGCCCGTCTCTCGCTGCAGGACCACGCCGGTGGAGAAAAATCGCAAGTCGAGCAGCGGGACGCGGTCGCCAAGGCTGTGAAGCGCGGCACTGACCGTGGAGCCCAGCGCCAGATCCTCTACCAGTTTCTTGAATTCGCCGCCCAGAGGTTCGGGCGTCTCCTCGGCCAGCACTTGCAAGCCGCTATGAATGTTGTGACCTGCGCGCATCGCCCGTGTGAACAAGTCAATGGCATCGGGCAGCATCTCCTCGATCTGTCGCATCCTCCTGTGGCGCTTCGTCCGAATGTAGAAGATGGGTAACGTGGAGCAGCCGAACGCAAATAGAAGTTTCAGGGTCAGAAAGGGGAACAGACCGAGTCCATCCGCCGCCAGATAGCCGGCCGCCAGCAGTAGAAGGCTGAACGTGACTACATTTCCCGCGCGATAGGGCAGCCGGGCCTGGTCGATCAAGGCCTGCAGCCGCTTCATCATTTCCAGGCGCGAAAGGAAGGAGACGCCGCTCAACTGCTGCTGGCGCAACAGGGATTCGGGCCGGCGGCCGGTCTCCACGCGCAGACCGCGCAACCGCTGATCGATTTCCAGGCGCATCCGTCGCTGGGGTCCCCACCATGCGTACTCGGCCGCGGCCACGAAAGCGCCGGTGAAAATCAGCAGTGTGATAAGTGTTGTCATTGCAAATTACTCAGAAAGAAATACCTGGTCCTGCGGCAGCGCGATACCTCTCGCCTGCAAGCGGCTCAGGAATTGCGGACGGTATCCGGTGGGCACGAATCGCCCCACGACTCTGCGAGCCTCGTCGAGGCCCGTGCGCTCGTAGCGGAAAATTTCTTCGAGCTCAACGCCTTCGTCGCTGTATCCAACAACCTCCGCCACGCTGGACACCTTTCGGGAACCGTCGCGGAGTCTTGCCATCTGAACAACCAGCTGGATAGCCGATGCGGCCTGCTGGCGGATGATCGGCTCGGTCAGCCCGACGTTTGCCATCAACACCATCGTTTCGATCCGATGGAAGCAGTCTCGCGGCGAGTTGGCGTGCATCGTCGTCATCGAGCCGTCGTGGCCGGTATTCATGGCCTGGAGCATATCGAGCGCCTCAGGGCCGCGGGACTCGCCCACGATGATGCGGTCGGGCCGCATGCGCAGGGCGTTGATCATCAGGTCTCGCTGGGTCACGGCGCCCTGCCCTTCGATGCTCGCCTCGCGTGTCTCCAGCCGTACGACGTGCCGCTGCTGGAGCATCAACTCCGCGATGTCCTCGATGGTGACGATTCGCTCCGCTTCGGGGATAAATCGCGACAGAGCGTTGAGCAACGTGGTCTTTCCGCTGCCGCTTCCTCCGGAAATGACCATGTTCAGCCGGGCCTTGACGCAGCTCTCGAGCAGTTGGAGCATCGGCGGGCTGAGCGTGTCGTTCCCCATCAGTTCATCATTGGTCAACACCTGCTTGCCGAAACGGCGAATCGAGAGGGCGGGCCCGTCGAGGGTCACCGGAGGAATTGCAGCGGTCACACGCGAACCGTCGGCCAGGCGCGCCGAGACGATGGGATTCGCTTCGTCGATTCTCCTGCCCACCGCCGTCACCATTTTCTCGATGATGTGCAGCAGATGTCTGTCGTCCTTGAATTGAATCGGCGCGCGCTGCAGCACGCCGCGGCGTTCCACATAAACCTTGTTGTAGTTGTTGACGAGGATGTCGGTGATCGACAAATCCTTCATCAGCGGCTCCAGGGGGCCAAGGCCGAAAACTTCGTCCAGGATCTCCTCGATGACGCGATCGCGCTCCGGCAGCGTCATCGGAATATTCTCTTGAAGGAGGAGTTTTTCGACCGCACGGCCGATCTCGCCTCGCAGCCGTTCCTTGCTGATGAGGCGCAGCGTCTCGCTATTGAGAGACTGGAGCAGCTTGCGGTGGACCTTGGTTTTGAGATCGGAGTGGCGTTCCGCCGAAGGCGCGCGAGGTGTTGGATTAAAAGCCATACGTCTACAATTTAAATACCTGCATCGAAAAAGAATTAGACTCGGATTACGCGAATTACGCGGATAGGGCGCATTAAGGAATTGTCTGGATGCGCCCTATTCGCGTAATTCGCGTAATCCGCGGCTAATTCTTTTTCGATGTGGCTCATCTT
>Ga0137394_10000139_pt1 | contig 49476 bp, 51 predicted proteins | sample czobulk116metaG_FD_108278 | JGI IMG/M metagenome (GOLD analysis project Ga0137394, IMG submission 108278) | Vadose zone soil microbial communities from Angelo Coast Range Reserve, California, USA - czobulk1.16 metaG | ecosystem: Environmental > Terrestrial > Soil > Vadose zone | place: USA... | reverse complement strand
GTGCGGGGAGTGCGAAGGTGGGGGGGACCCCGGGGGGCCGGGGCCGCCCCGGCGGCCGCCCGCCCGCCGATCGCGTCGATCGTTCATGAATTATCCGGGCTGGCCTCGGGCGCGCCGCCGCGCGCCGCTCGTCTTGAGGTGCTTGAACATCTCGATCTGGCGCAGGCGCTTCTCGGCCTCGGCCTTCGTGGCGTAGGTGCCGAACCGCCGCCCGGTCGACTCCGACAGCACCACGTACTTCCCGCCGATCCTCTTGATCATCTCCCTGAATCAGACCGCCGCGCGAATGTGCTCGCGGACGAAGCGGACGATGTCCTGGGTCGATGTGCCGGGCGTGAAGAGCTCCTTGACGCCGATCGCCTTGAGGGCGGCGACGTCCTCCGGGGGAATGATCCCGCCGCCGAAGACCGCGATGTCGGCGGCGCCCTGCTCGGCGAGCAGCTCGAGGACCCGCTGGAAGAGGTAGTTGTGGGCGCCCGAGAGGACGGAGAGCCCGATGGCGTCGGCGTCCTCCTGGACCGCCGTGGCGACGATCTGCTCGGGCGTCTGGTGGAGCCCGGTGTAGATGACCTCGAAGCCCGCGTCGCGCAGCGCGCGCGCGACGATCTTCGCCCCGCGGTCGTGGCCGTCGAGCCCCGGCTTGGCGACCACGACGCGGATCGACCGTTCGACCATCAGTGGCCTCCTCCGAGTGCCGCGCGGAGCTTCTCGCCGACCTTCATCATTTGCGCCCGATCGCCCGGGACGACCTTCCAGTCGAATCCCTTGCCGTCGTTGGTCCAGCGCGGAATCAGATGCAGATGGAAGTGCGGCACCGACTGAAACGCCGCCGGGCCGTTGGCCTGCAGCACGTTCAGGCCGTCCGGCCGGAGCGCCGTCCGCTGGGCCGCGGCGACCCGCTTGGCCGTCGTGATCGCGGCCTGCAGGTCCGCCGGCTCGGCGTCGAAGATCGTCGGCGCGTGCGTCTTGATGAGCACCAGGCAGTGCCCGGAGTTGAGCGGGTTGATGTCCATGATGCACAGCGTGCGCTCGTCCTCGTAGAGCTTCATCGACGGGATCTGCCCGTCGCGGATCTTGCAGAAGACGCAGTCGCTCATCGACGTCGCCTAGACGGCCACCGTCCAGCCGCGGGTGTCCGGTGCCGTCCCGTACTGGATGCCGACGATCGCGTCGTAGAGCTTCTGGGTCAGCGGGCCGATCCGTCCGCCGTTGATCACGATCCGCTCGTTCTTGTACGCGAGCTCGCCGACGGGCGAGATGACGGCGGCGGTGCCGGTCCCCCAGACTTCCGCGAGCGTGCCCTTGCGGGCGGCGGCGGCGACCTCGTCGATCGTCACCGGGCGCTCGGAGACCCGGAGACCCCAGTCGCGCATCAGCGTCAGGACCGAGTCGCGGGTGACGCCGGCCAGGATCGTTCCGCTGAGCGGCGGGGTGACGATCTCGTCGCCGATCTTCAGCATGATGTTCATCGTGCCCACTTCGTCGATGTACTTGCGCTCGCGGCCGTCGAGCCACAGCACCTGGGTGAACCCGCGCTGCTTGGCCTCCTCGGCGGCGTAGAGGCTCGCCGCGTAGTTGACGCCGGTCTTGGCGCCGCCCACCCCGCCCTCCACCGCGCGCACGTACTGGTCGACCACCAGGATCTTCACGGGATTCATCCCCTCGGGGTAGTACGCGCCGACGGGCGACAGGATCACGTAGTAGATGTAGGACTTCGCCGGCCGGACGCCGAGGAACGCCTCGCTCGCGATGATCGTCGGCCTGACGTAGAGCGACGTCCCGACCGTCGACGGCACCCACTCTTTCTCCATCCCGACGAGGGTCACGAGCGACTTCAGCGCGAGGTCGGGATCGAGCGGCGGGATGCACAGGCGCCGGGACGACTCGATCAGCCGCTCCACGTGCTTCTGGGGCCGGAAGAGCCGGACCTGGCCGTCGCGGGCGCGGAAGGCCTTGAGCCCGTCGAACACCGCCTGGGCGTAGTGGAGCACGGCCGCCGCCGGGTCCATCGAGAACGGCCCGTACGGCTCGACCCGCGGGTCGTACCAGCCCTTCTCCTCCTGGAAGTCCATGACGAACATGTGGTCGGTGAAGACGGTCCCGAACGTGAGCTCGCGGTCCTTGGGCTTGGGCTTCTTCGTCGCCGCGCGGCTGATCCTGATCGGCTCGCTCATGTCGTTCCTCACATTCGCCGCCGGTGCGCCCGGGCGCCCGACGGTCGTGCCTTGACCCTTCGGCTAGAAGATTATGGGCTCGCGGTAGAGCCCGAACACTTGACGGTACACGTCCGAGATCTCGCCGAGGCTCACGTAGTCCTTCACCGCGTCGACGAGCACCGGCATCACGTTCCGCTGCTCGCGGCACGCCTCGGCCAGCTGCTTGAGCCGCCGCTCGACCTTCGCGGTGTCGCGCGCGGCCTTGAAGCGCCCGGTGCGCTCGACCTGTTCGCGCTCGACGGCCGCGTCGATCTTCAGGTAGTTGATGGGGCGCTCCTCCGCCATCACGTACTTGTTGACGCCGACGACGACCTTCTCGCGGCGATCGTCCATCAGCTGGTAGTGGTACGCGGCGTCCGCGATCTCCCGCTGCGGGTAGCCGGCGTCGATCGCGCGGATCACGCCGCCCATCGCGTCGATCCTCCGGATGTACTCGAGCGCGCCCGCCTCCATCTGGTCCGTCAGCGTCTCGAGATAGTAGGAGCCCCCGAGCGGGTCGATCGTCTGGGCGACGCCGGATTCCTCGGCGATGATCTGCTGGGTCCTGAGCGCGACCGTCACCGCGTCCTCGGTCGGCAGCGCCCAGGTCTCGTCGTAGGAGTTGGTGTGGAGCGACTGCGCACCGCCGAGGACGGCCGCCAGCGCCTGGAGGGCGACCCGGGCGATGTTGTTGAGGGGCTGCTGGGCGGTCGCCGAGACACCGGCCGTCTGGGTGTGCGTCCGGAGCCGCATCGACTCGGGCTTCCGGGCGCCGAACCGCTCCTTCATGAAACGCGCCCAGAGACGCCGCGCCGCCCGGAGCTTGGCGATCTCCTCGAAGAAGTCGTTGTGGATGTCGAAGAAGAACGAGAGCCGCGGCGCGAAGCTGTCGATGTCGAGCCCGCGCGCGCACGCCGCTTCGACGTAGCCGAGCCCGTCGGCCAGCGTGAACGCGAGCTCCTGCACCGCGGTCGCGCCCGCCTCGCGGATGTGGTAGCCGGAGATCGAGACCGGATTGAAGCGCGGAACGTGCTTCGCGGTGAACTCGATCATGTCGACGACGATCCGAACCGCGGGCTCGGGCGGGCAGATCCACTCTTTTTGCGCGATGAACTCCTTGAGCATGTCGTTCTGCATCGTGCCGCCGACGCGGTCCCACGACACCCCCTGCTTCTCGGCGACCGCCAGGTACATGGCGAGCGCGACCGACGCCGTGCAGTTGATCGTCATCGAGGTGGTGACGTCGCCGAGCGGGATGTCCGCGAACAGCCGCTCGAAGTCGTCGAGCGTCGAGATCGACACGCCTTCCTTGCCGACTTCGCCGCGCGCCCTGGGATGATCCGCGTCGTAGCCCATCAGCGCGGGCATGTCGAACGCCGTCGAGAGCCCGGTCTGCCCCTGCTCGAGCAGGTACTTGAAGCGGGCGTTGGTGTCCTCGGGCCGCCCGAAGCCGGCGAACATCCGCATCGTCCAGAGCCGACCCCGGTACATCGTCGGGTAGACGCCGCGGGTGAACGGATACTCGCCCGGACGCCCGAGCTTCTCGTCGTGCGACCAGTCGCGCAGGCTCTCCGGCGTGTAGAGCGGCTCGATCGGGATACCCGACAGCGTCTCGAAGCGCGCCGGGCGCTCCGCTCCGCGCTCACGCTCCGTCATGGTCACCTCGCAGCAGGTGGCGCGCGACCACCAGCTTCTGGATCTGCGACGTCCCCTCGTAGAGCTGCGTGATCTTCGCGTCGCGGAAGGCACGCTCGACCTCGTATTCCTTGATGAACCCGTACCCGCCGTGGACCTGGATCGCGTCCGTCGTCACCTTCATCGCCGTCTCGGCGGCGAACAGCTTGGCCATCGCGGCGGCGGTCCGGTACGGCCGGCCGGCGTCTCTGAGCGCGGCCGCCCTCAGCGTCAGGAGCCGGGCGCCGTCGATCGACACCGCCATGTCGGCCAGCATCCACTGGACCATCTGGTGCTCGCCGATCGGCACGCCGAACGCCTTCCGCTCACGGGCGTACGCCACCGAGCGCTCGAACGCGCCGGCGGCGATCCCCAGCGCCTGGGCCGCGATCCCGATCCGCCCTCCGTCGATCGCCGACATCGCGATCTTGAACCCCTGCCCTTCTTCTCCAAGCCGGTTGGCCGCCGGAACGCGGCAGTCGTCGAAGAGCAGCTCGGCGGTGTCGGAGGCGCGGATGCCGAGCTTGTCCTCCGTCTTGCCGACCGTGAACCCGGGCGTGCCCTTCTCGGCGATGAAGGCGGAGATGCCGCGGTGCCCCTTGGCGCGGTCGGTCTGGCAGAAGACGAGGGCGAACGAGGCCTCGCGCCCGGTGGTGATGAAGCGCTTGCGGCCGGTGAGCACGTAGTGGTCGCCGTCGCGCACCGCGAGCGTGGCCTGGTTCGTCGCGTCGGAGCCCGCCTGCGGCTCCGTGAGCGCGAAGCACCCGTGGGCGTGGCCCGAGGCGACCGGCTTCAGGAAGCGCTCGCGCTGTGTGTCCGTACCGTAGCGGCACAGCGGGTCGCCGTAGAGCGAGTTGTTGACCGACATGATGACGGCGTGGCTCGCGCACACCCTGGCGATCTCCTCGAGGGCCACGACGTACGCCACCGCGCCGGCGGCGCTCCCGCCCCACCGCTCGGGAATCACCATGCCCATGAGGCCGAGCTCGCCCATGCGCTTGGCCGTCTCGTGCGGGAAGCGCGCCTCCCTGTCGATCTCGGCGGCGATGGGCCTGATCTGGGAGTCGGCGAACTCCCGCGCCGTCGCCTGGATCATCTGCTGCTCTTCGGTCAGATCGAACTTCATGATTCCTGGGAGAGAGGGGCTGCGGCCCCCCTCTCGACTCTCCCTCGTTCTGCCCTATTTCTCCAACAGCTTCTTGAACTCTTTCGTGAGCTCCGGCACCACCTCGAAGAGGTCGGCGACGATCCCGAAGTCCGCGATCTTGAAGATCGGCGCCTCCGGATCCTTGTTCACCGCGACGATGACCTTCGAGGTCCGCATCCCCGCCAGGTGCTGGATCGCGCCCGAGACGCCGAAGCCCAGATAGAGCTTCGGCGAGATCGTCCGGCCGGTCTGCCCGATCTGGAACCGGTGCGGCCGCCAGCCGGCGTCGACCGCGGCGCGCGAGGCGCCCACCGCGGCGCCGATGACCCGGCCCAGCTCTTCGAGGATCACGTAGTTCTCCGGCCCCTTCATGCCGCGCCCGCCCGAGATGACGGTTTCCGCCTCGGTCAGCTCGGGCAGTCCGGTGGAGACTTCTTCGCGGCGCTCGATGAACTTCATCTGGGCGCCCGGAGCGGCCACCGTCGGGCGCTCGACCGACGCCGTCTTCCCGGGCTGGGAGTCCGCGGGACGGAACACGTTGGGTCGCAGCGTCGCGACCCACGGCGTCTTCGCCCATGTCACCTTCGAGAGAAGCTTGCCCGCGTAGATCGGGCGGGTCGCGACGAGCTTGTCCCCGTCCAGCGCGAACCGGACCGAGTCGGCCGCGAGGCCGACACCGAGCCGCGCGGCGAGCCGGGCGACGAACTCGCGCTGGCGGCTCGTGACCGGCGCGAAGATCGCCGCCGGCGCCTCCTTGGCGGCCAGGTCGGCGGCGGCCGCCGTCCAGACCTCGCTCCGGTAGGGCGCGAACGCCGCGTTCTCGAGCAGCAGCACGCGCGCGGCGCCCCACTCGCCGAGCTGCTTCAGTCCGGCCTCGCTCGCCCTGTCGGTGAGCCACACGGCCTCGACCCGACCCGGCGCCAGCCGCGACGCTTCACCGATGACCTCGGCCATGACCTTCTTCGGCGAGCCGTTTCGATCATCTTCGACGATGCACCAGAACGCTCCGGCCATTGTCCCGATCCCCCTAAATCGCCTTGGCGTCTTCGCGCAGGGCGCGGACGAGCTCCTTCACCGCGGTGGGCACGTCGCCCTGGATGATGCGCCCGGCGGGGCGTGGCGGGAGCGCCTCGAGCCCGACGACGGAGAGCTGCGGCGGCTCGGACGCCCATCCCAGGTCGGCCGCCTTCACGTCCTTGATCTCCTTCTTCTTGGCGCCCATGATGCCTTTCAGCGTCGGATAGCGAGGCTCGTTGAGCCCCTTCTGGGCGGCGAGGACCGCGGGCAGCGGGAGATCGAAGACCTCGAGCCCGCCCTCGACCTGACGGGCGGCGCGGACGGCCTTTCCGTCGGCGTCGATGGTCTCCTCCATGATCCAGTAGGCGCACGGCCAGCCGAGCAGCTCCGCGAGCTGCGCCGTCACGGCGCCCATGTCGTCGTCGATCGCCTGCCGACCGCACAGGACGAGCTGCGGCGCCTCCTGCTTGACGACCGCTGCGAGCGCCTTCGCGGTGGCGAGCGTGTCGGCCGTCGCCCACACGGCGTCGTTCAGGTGGATCGCGCGGTCGCATCCCATCGCCAGGCAGGAGCGGAGCGCTTCCTTCACGCGGTCGGGACCGAGCGACACCGCCACGACCTCGCCCTGGCCGCGCTTCTCCTTGATGCGCAGCCCCTCCTCGACGGCGAACTCGTCGTACGGCGAGACGATCCAGGTGATGCCGGTGGCGTCGATGGTCTTTCCGTCGGCGGCGATCTTCACCTGGGTCGCCGTATCCGGCACCTGCTTGATCGTGACGAGGATCTTCATGACGTCGCTCCTTCGTAATGGAGTTCGCGGGTGATCCGGAATCGGTCGCCCGGGATGAAGACGCGATCGAAGACGACCGGCGCGCCGCCGGCGTCGTACGAGATGCGCTCGGATTCGAACGCCGGCTCGCCCGCGAGGCATCCGAGCTCGCGCGCCTCCCGCCGACCGAGACGCACCGCCGAGACGGTCTCACTCGCGCGCGTGACGACGACACCGAGCTTGAGCTCGAGGACCTGATGGAGCGGCGTCAGTGCCAGATCGGCCCGTACCACCTCGTCGCCGAGCGGGGACGGGAGGAACGACCGCTGGAGGCTCATCGGGTGATCATCGACCAGCCGCAGGCGCTCGAGCACCAGCACGCGCGCCCGACCGGGGAGCCTCAGCGCCGCGGCGACACGCCGGTCGGACGCCGCGAACCGCGTCCCCAGCAGCCGGGTTGCGACGTGCTCACCCTTGGCCGAGAGGTCGCCGGCGAAGCGACGGAGCTGGAGGATGTCGTAGTCGATCGAAGGTGCCGCGACGAACGTCCCGAGCCCGTGACGGCGCGTGATCAGGTGCTCGCGCTCGAGCAGCTCCAGTGCCTGGCGCAGGGTCATGAGCGTGACGCCGAAGCTCTTCGCGAGCTGGCGCTGGTTGTCGAGCCGCGCACCGGGTGAGAGCTCCCCCTCTCGGATCCGCTCGCGCAGCGCCTCGGCGATGCGGTGGTAGCGAGGGACCCGACCGTTGAGCTTGCCGTACGTCCTGACACCGTTCATAGACCCTCAGTGTTCTAGAACTCTCTCACCAAAGACCGGTCTCGGAGGCGCCGAGCTCGGGAAAGGAACGGCAACGCCGAGGGGAACTTGGGCGTGCCGTAACAACTCATTGTAGGTCACCCGGCGTGGGCTTCGCAAGGACGCGGCCGCACGCCTAGGTCTTCCGGAAAAGCTCCTGGGTGAGGCTGACGAGGCGCTCGAGCTTGCCGCGGGCGGCGCCGGTGTCGATGGACCGGGCCGCCAGCTCCGCGCCTTCCTTGAGGTCGCGCGCCCTTCCTCCCGCCACCAGCGCGGCGGCGGCGTTCATCAGGACGATGTCGCGCCGCGGGCCGGGCTCGCCGCCGAGGATGACCCGGATGATCTCGGCATTCTGCTCGCGGTCGCCGCCGAGCAGATCGCCGATCGAGGCGCGCGGCAGGCCGAAGTCCTCGGGGCGCACGGTGAAGGTACGCACGACGCCCTCGCGGACCTCCGAGACGCGGCTCTCGCCGGTGTTGGAGATCTCGTCGAGGCCGTCGGCCCCGTGCACCACGAAGGCGCGGTACGTGCCGAGCTCCGCCAGGACCCGTGCGAGCGGCTCGGTGAGCGTCGATGCCGCGACGCCGATGATCTGCGCGTTGGCGCCGGCCGGATTCGTGAGCGGGCCGAGCAGGTTGAAGACCGTCCGGATCCCGATCTCGCGCCGGGCCCCCATGACGTGCTTCATCGCCGTATGCAGGAGCGGCGCGTAGAGGAAGCCGATGCCGGCCTCGGCGATGCAGCGCCCCACCTGCTCGGGCGTGAGCTCGAGATTGACGCCGAGCGCTTCGACCACATCGGCCGACCCGCACAGCGAGGCCCCGCTGAGGCCCGACATGGAGCGATTGCCGTGCTTGGCGACCTTGAGCCCGGCGCCGGATACCACGAACGCGGTGGCCGTCGACACGTTGAACGTGCCGGAGGCGTCGCCGCCCGTGCCGCACGTGTCGATGAGCATCTCGCGGTCGGTGCCGGTGAGCGCCGCCGTCTCCTCGCCGCGCGTGAGGACCCGCGCCACCTTCTCGCGCATCACCTGCGCGAAGCCGATCAGCTCCTCGACGGTCTCCCCCTTCATCCGGAGGGCGGTCAGGAAGGCGGCGATCTGGGCGTTCGTCGCCGCGCCCGTCATGATCGCCTCCATCGCGGCGGCGGCCTCGATCCGCGTGAGGTCTCGCCGGTCGATCACGACCCGGATCGCTTCGGTGATGATCGGACTGGTCATGCCGGACGCCCCCTCCCCTGCGACTGGGCTCCCAGAGTATCGCACCGGAGCCGGAGAGGAAGGACCTCGGGCTATCGGGGGATTCGGGCGGGCCGGCGCTCAGAGACCGAGGTACGCCTGCTTCACGTGCGGGCTGGCCAGGAGGCTCTCCCGCGAGCCCTCGAGCACGATGCGCCCGTTCTCGAGCACGTAGCCTCGGTGCGAGAGCTGGAGCGCGCGCGGCACGTTCTGCTCGACGACCATGATCGTCGTGCCGCCATCGTTGACCCGCCGGAGGGTCTCGAAGATGAGCTTCACCGTCACCGGGGCCAGGCCGAGGCTCGGCTCGTCCAGCAGCAGGAGCCGCGGGCGCGCCATGAGCCCGCGCCCGATCGCGCACATCTGCTGCTCGCCGCCCGACAGCGTGCCGGCGAGCTGGCGCTCGCGCTCACGCAGGCGGGGAAAGAGCGTGAAGACGAGCTCGAGCGCGTCGTCCCGCTGTCGCCGGTCCGCGGCGTGCCCGCCGAGCTCGAGGTTGTCTCGCACCGTCATCGAGGGAAAGAGCTGGCGCCCCTCCGGCACGTGGGCGATGCCCCGCGCGACGATCTGGGCCGACCCGAGACCGTCGAGCCGCGCGCCGTCGAACTCGACACGACCGGCCCGCACGGGCAGGAGCCCGCTGATCGCCCGCAGCGTCGTGGTCTTGCCGGCGCCGTTCGAGCCGATCAGCGCCACCGCCTCACCCTGTCGCACCTCGAGCGAGACGCCGGACACCGCGGTCAGGTCGCCGTAGCCGGCCTCGAGCCCGTCAAGCCGGAGCAGCGTGGACATACTCGTCGCCCAGGTAGGCCTCGATCACCTTCGGGTGGTTGGCGATGTCGGTCGGCGTGCCCTCCGCGATCCGCTCGCCGAAGCTCAGCACGACGATCCGCTGGGAGAGCGCCATCACCGCCCGCATGTTGTGCTCGATCAACAAGATGGACACGCCCGATTCATGGATGCCGCGGATCAGCTGGATGATCGTCTCGATCTCCGTCGGATTCAGCCCCGCCATCACCTCGTCGAGGAGGAGCAGGGCCGGCCCGGTGGCGAGCGCCCGCGCCAGCTCGAGGCGTTTGCGCTCGGCCAGCGTCAGCGCACCCGCCGCCACACGCTCCCGGGCACCGAGCCCGACGCGCGCCACCACGTCCCGGGCGCGGGCGAGCGCCTCGGGCGCCCGCGGATGCAGGGCGAGCGCGCCCACCCGCACGTTCTCGAGGACGGTCATGCGCGGGAAGGGCCGCACGATCTGAAACGTCCGCGCCAGGCCGCGGCGGCAGATCGCGTGGGGGGGAAGCCCGACGATCGAGCGGCCGCGGAAGCGGACGTCGCCGGCGTCCGGCGTGAGAAATCCCGAGAGGAGGTTGAAGACGGTCGTCTTGCCGGCGCCGTTGGGGCCGATGAGTCCGAGCATCTCTCCGGGGGCGACCGTCAGGTCGAGCCCGGCCACGGCCTGAAGGCCGCCGAAGCGCCTGGACAGCCCGCGCGCCACCAGCAGGGTTACTGTAGCGGGGGCCGTGAGGCCGGCTTGGACCGAGGGTGGCCTGAGAACGATGCGAGCCGGCTCCGTTGGAGGAGGCGCCGCAGGCGCGGATAGGCGCCCTCCGGGAGGAACAGCACCACGCCGATCAGGAGCACGCCGTACGCGATCAGGTGCGCGCCGTGAAGTCCCCCCTGCCCGAGATAGAGCCGCGAGAGCTCGGCCAGCGGCGTCAGGATGAAGGAGCCCAGGATGGGTCCGAGCAGCGTCCCGGCGCCGCCCACGATCGGCCGGATGATGATCTCGACCGACAGCGGGATGCCGAAGAGCGTGTTGGGCTGGAGCGAGAAAAGGTAGAACGCGTAGAAGGTGCCGCCGAGCCCGGTGAGGAAGGACGATACGATCATCGCGAGCATCTTGTACTTGAACGCGTTCACGCCGAGCGCCTCGGCGGCGGCCTCGTCCTCGCGGATCGCCGCCAGATAGATGCCGAAGCGCCGGCGCTCGATCGCCCAGGCGGCCGCGGTGGCCACCAGCATGAGCGCCAGCGCGATGTAGTAGTAGACGCGGCTGTCCTGGAACTGGAATTGACGCGGGTCGCCGGTGAAGGTGATGTAGAGGCCGAGCGGGCCGCCGACCGCGTCGATGTTCGAGACGGCGATGCGACAGATCTCGGCGAACGCCACGGTGAGCAGCACGAAGTAGAAGCCGCGCAGGCCGAAGCGGAAGCCGAGATAGCCGATGATCGCGCCGAGCAGCGCCGCGAGCGCGCCGCCGACGAGCATGCCGAGCCACGGCGTCAGCCCGGTCTCGATCGACAGCATCGCCGCCGTGTAGCCCCCCACCCCGACGAAGGCGGCGTGCCCGACCGACAGCTGGCCCGCGTAGCCGCCCACGATGTTCCACGCCTGCCCGAGGAATCCGTAGAAGAAGATCAGGATGAAGAGGGTGACCGCGTACGAGCTCAGCACCGCCGGGAGGGCCAGCAGCACCACGAGCGCCGCGACGAGCGCCCACCTCACGACGGTCGGCGCCCGAAGAGGCCCGCCGGCCGGAACAGCAAGATCACGATCAGGAGCGAGAAGCTGAGCAGCTCCTTGAGCGACGGCTTGAGGAACACCGCGCCGAGCGACTCGGCCAGCGACACCAGCAGACCCCCGACGAACGCGCCGAGGAGGCTGCCCATACCGCCGATGATCACGATGTTGAACGAGGTCACCGACAGCGCGAGTCCGGTCGGCGGTTGAAACGGGAGGATCGGGGAGACCAGGGCGCCGGCGGCGCCCACGCAGGCCGCGCCCACGCCGAACGCCACCGCGTAGACACGCCGTACGTCGGTGCCGATCACGAGCGCCCCGTAGGTGTTGTCGGCCGCGGCCCGGATCGTCCGGCCGAGGTCGGTCCGATAAAGGAACAGCGAGAGCGCCAGGGTGAGCGCGACCGCCACCACGAACGTGACGAGCCGGGCGACGTCCACGAAGATAGGTCCGAGCCACAGCGTCGCGGCCGCCAGGGGCGACCGCACCCGCGTCGGCTCGGGGCCGAAGGCGACCAGCGCCAGGTTCTCGAGCACGAGCGCGACCCCGAGCATCAGGAGGATCTGCATCTCGTGCGGCGAGTCGACGATCTGGTCGACGAGTCCCCGTTGCACGAGGAAGCCCAGCGCGAACAGCGCGGCCGCGCAGGCGACGAAGCCCAGATACGGATCGATCCCCCCGCGCGCGGCGAGCAGATAGGCCAGGTACATGCCCCAGACCATCATGTCGCCGTGGGCGAAGTTCACCACGCGCATCACGCCGAAGATCAGCGTGAGCCCCACGGCCATCAGGCTGTACACCCCGCCGAAGAGCAGTCCGCTGAGCAACCCCTGCAGAACGAGCGTCAGATCCACGGACTACCCCGACCCAGGGCGGCGGCGGGCGTGTGCGGGAGGGGTCGAGCGGACCCGTTCCCGCCAACGATGCGACGGACGTCGCGCGCCCGGATGGAGCCCAGCCGCCGCGGAGCAGCGCACGCGTACCGCGTGGTCCGACCGACCCCTCCCGCACACGCCCGCCGCCGCCCTGGGTCGTCCTAGGCCTTGGGGCGCGGGAAGACGAACTTCTGCAGCGCGGCCTCTTTGGGCCAGATGGCGACGGGCTTCTGGCCGAGGATCTGGATCATGGTCGGGATCGCGTTGGGGTTGTCGCCGAGCTCGTTGAAGACCACCGGGCCGCTGTACTGCATGAGCCCGCCGGCGAAGTTCGTCTTCCTCATGGCGTCGGCGATCGCGTCGGGGTCGTCGAGGCTCGTCGCGCGCTCGAGGATGTCGGCGATGACGAACGCGGCGTCGTACGAGTAGCCCGAGTTGGTGTCGAAGGTCTTGCCGCCCGAGCGCCTCCGGAACTCCTCGGCGACGGTGCTGGTCTTCGGGTTCTTGAAGTTGGGCCACGGCACGCTCGTCAGCACGTACTCGAGATCCTGCTTCAGCTGGGCCAACTGCCCTGCCTCGTAGAGACCCGGGCCTCCGGGACCGACGATTCCCATCATCTCGACACGCTGCTTGGTGATCTCGGGGAGCAGCAGCAGGGCGGACGCCGGGCGCGTGATCGGCGCGATCACGTCGGGCTTGGCCGCCTTCGCCTTCGAAACCTCCGTCGCGAGGTCCGACGGCGGCTCGGGCCACGGGATGGTCTCGACGATGTCCCACGACGGGTTGGCCGCCTTGTGGGCCGCCTGGAAGCCGCGCGCCTGGGTCTGGCCGAAAAGGTCGTTGCAGTACATCAGGACGACCCGCTTCGGCGACACATTGGCCTCCTTGAAGATCTCGATGAAGTACTGGACGGCCTTGCGACCGAAGCTCGAGCCGGTGGGGAAGTTCCGGTAGACGTACTGCACCTTCTGCTGGCCTTCCTTGACCGACTTCGCGACGTTCGCGGTGATGGGATCGGCCGCGGCGATGTCGATCAGGAACGGCACGCGTCGCTGCTGGGCGACCGACACCATCGCATTGGTCGATCCCGAGTCGAACGACCCCATCAGCATCTGGGCGCCCTGGCTCACGACGCGCTCGGCCTCGACGCGGCCGTTCTCGGGCTTGGTCTGCGTGTCGCCCACGATCAGCTCGAGCTTGAGCCCGCCCTTCGACTTGATGCCGCCCGCCGCGTTGATCGCGTCCACGGCCATCTGCGCCCCGAGACGGCAGGCCTGCCCCGGCTCGGCGAGCGCGCCCGTCACCGGATGGATGGCGCCGATCTTGAGCGTCTTGGGCTGCGCGCGGAGCGGGAGCGGAAAGCCGATGACGGCGACGCCACCGGCGGTCGTTGTGAGGAACCTCCGACGCGTCACTCGATGCCTCGTCATCAAGAGCCTCCTCGAAGTGGTCGCGAATTATAGATCAGGTGACGCACCCAGCAGCTCCTTGGCGATGATCATGCGCTGGATCTGATTCGTGCCCTCGTAGATCTGCATGATCTTCGCGTCGCGCATGTACCGCTCCACCGGGAACTCCCGGGTGTATCCGTAGCCGCCGAAGATCTGGACCGCGTCGATCGCGACCTTCATGGCGGCGTCGCCCGCCCAGCACTTCGCCATCGACGCCTCGTAGGTGTTGCCGCGGATGCCCGCGTCGACCTGGCGAGCGGCGTGGTGGACCATGAGACGCGCCGCGTGCACGTGCATGGCCATGTCCGCGAGCATGAACTGGATGCCCTGGAACGCCCCGATCGGTTGGCCGAACTGCTGCCGCTCCTTCGCGTACGCCGCGGCGGCGTCGAGCGCCGCCTGGCCGATGCCGACGGCCATCGCGCCCGTCATCGGCCGCGTCATGTCGAGAGTCCGCATCGCGATCTTGAACCCCTCGCCCTCTTCGCCGAGCCGCTGCTCGACCGGCACGACGCAGTCGGTGAAATGGAGCGCCACGGTGGGCGAGCAGCGGATGCCCATCTTCTTCTCCTTCTTGCCGACGGAGAAGCCGGGCATGCCCTTCTCGATGAGAAACGCGGTGATGCCCCTGGCGCGCTTGCCCGGGTCGACCGTCGCAAAGACCGTGATCACGTCGGCGTGGTCGCCGTGGGAGCACCATTGCTTCGAGCCGTTCAGGACGTAGTGATCCCCCCTGCGCGCCGCCGTGGTCCGGAGGCTCGCCGCGTCCGAGCCGGAGCCGGGCTCCGAGAGGGAATAGGCCGCCATGAACTCGCCGGCCGCGAGCCGGGGCAGATACTTCTTCTTCTGCTCCTCGGTGCCGGCCAGGAGGATCGGCAGGCCGCCGAGCGGGTGGGCGCCGAAGTTCGTGGTCGTGCCCGCGCACGCCCAGCCGAGCTCCTCGGCGACCAGCGCGAGTGCCAGGCAGCCCATGTTCGTCCCGCCGTACTCTTCCGGCACCCAGACGGCGAAGAGGCCGGAGTCGACGAGCGCCCGCATCGACTCCGTCGGATAGCTCTCGGTCTCGTCGTACTGCGCGGCGTTCGGCGCGATCCGGTCGCGCGCGACTTTCCGCGCGAGGTCGCGGATCATTCGCTGCTCTTCGGTGAGATAGAAGGCGTCGTTCATCTCGGTGTCTCCCTCAGACGATCTGCCGCCGTCTCAGCTCGGCGATCTGCGCGGGCGCCAGGCCGAGTGCCTCGCCGTAGATCTTCTCATTGTGCTCGCCGAGACGGGGCGGAAAGCTCAGCGCGGACGGATCGCCGACCGGCGGGGCCGGCAGCGCGATCCGGAGGCCGGACCGCGGGTCCGTGACCTCCACGAGGCGCTCGGCGACGAGCGGGTCGGCCACCACGTCGGCGAGCGTGTTGACGCGGGACACCGGGACGCCCGCGCGCCGGAGCGACTCGAGCGCCTCGTCGGTGGCGAGGTCCGCGAAGCGGGCGGCCAGCTCGCGATCCAGTCGCTCCACGTCGGCGATGCGCCCGGCGTTGGCGGCGTACTCGGGCCGACCGAGGCCGGCGAAACGCGGCAGGGCGGTCAGCGCCGCCCACTGCTGATCGTTGCCCACCGCCACGTACACGTGGCCGTCGCGCGTTCGATGCACGGCGACCGGGGCGAAGAACTGATGGCGGTTGCCCTTCCGCGTGACGCGCTCGCCGAGGCTCGCGGAGAGCACGATGGGCGCGACCATCCACGACACCGCGCTCCGCAGCATCGACACGTCGATGCGCGCGCCCTCGCCGGTCGTCGCGCGGCGGTAGAGGGCCTTCACGACCTCGCTGTAGCCGTGCTCCGCCGCGCCCAGGTCGACCATCGGCAGGCCGAAGACCACCGGGGCGCCCTCCGCCTCCCCCGTCAGCTCCATGAAACCGGCGCGCGCCTGGAGGACCGGATCGTACGCCGCCTCGTCGTGCTCCGGGCCGAATCCGGTGATGCCGAGCCAGATCAGGTCGGGCTTCACGGCCGCGAGCGCCTCGGGCTCGATCCCGAGGCGGGCGTAGCTCCGCGGACGCTGGTTGCAGGCGAACACGTCCACGCGGAGCTTCACGATCAGCTCCCGCAGGAGCGGCCGGCCGTCGGCATGGCCGAGGTTGAGGGTGATGGCTTCCTTGCCGCAGTTGTTCGGCAGGAAGTAGCTGCGCATCGCCGGCTCGGCGAGCACGTCGCGGCCGACGAACCGGTTGGGGTCCGGGCGCTCGGCGTTCTCGACGCGGATCACGCGGGCACCGTCGCACGCGAGCCGGTAGGTCAGGAACGGCAGGGTCGTGGCCTGCTCGAGACTGAGCACGGTCACGCCCGCCAGGAGCCCGCGCCCCATCAGGGGTCCCGCCCGGTGCGAGTCACCGCCGCGGCCGACGATCGACGACGCGCACGGCCTTGCCCTGCGGCCGTTCGATCGCGCCGGGCGCGCAGAGACGGACCTCCGGGCTCAGCGCGAGCAAGTCTTGCAACTCGCGTCGGATCCGCGCCGCGACCGCCGGATCGCAGCCCGGCTCGGTCTCGACGTGGATCGTCATGCGCTCGCCGCCGCCCTCCGCGTCGAGCACGACCTGGTACTCGTGGCTCACGCCGGCGTGCCGCAGCAGCGTCATCTCGATCTGGCGCGGGTAGAAATTCACGCCCTTGTAGATCACCATGTCGTCGACCCGGCCGCGGAGCCGGTCGAGCCTGACCGAGGTCCGCCCGCAGTCGCACCGCGTGCGCGCGACCACGCGCGTCAGGTCGAGGGTCCGATAGCGGATCAGCGGCAGGCCCTCGCGGGTCAGCGTCGAGACGACCAGCTCGCCCTCCGCGCCGTCCGGCACGGCCTCGCCGGTCGCCGGGTCGACGATCTCGGGGTGATAGTGGTCCTCCCAGACGTGAATGCCGCCGCGCGCGGCGCAGTCGATGCCGAGCCCCGGTCCGCCGGTCTCGGTCATGCCGATGATGTCGAAGGTGCGGATGCGCAGCTCCTGCTCGATCCGCGCCCGCAGCTCGTCGGACCACATCTCCGAGCCGAAGATGCCGACGCGGAGCGACAGGGAGGCGAGGTCGAAGCGCTCCTCGCGCGCCGCCTCGATCAGACGCAGCGGGTAGGTCGCGATCGCGGTGACGACGGTCGTCTTGAGATCGCGCATGAGGCGGAGCTGCAGGGCCGTGCGCCCGGCGCCCGTCGGGATCACCATCGCGCCGAGCCGCTCGGCGCCGTAGTGGAAGCCGAACCCGCCCGTGAAGAGGCCGAAGGACGGCGTGATCTGGATGACGTCGTCTCGGCCGACGCCCGCGGCGACGTAGCAGCGCGCCATGACCTCGCCCCACTGCGCCACGTCGGACGCGGTGTAGGGATTCAGGATCGGGCTCCCCGTCGTCCCGCTCGACATCTGGACGCGGACGTAGCCCACCGCGCGCGCGCACGCGAGCCCATAGGGGTACGCGTCGCGCAGCTCCTCTTTCGTGAGGAGCGGCAGCCGCCGCCAGTCCTCGACGCGCACGACGTCCTCGGGACGGACCCCGGGCAGGCGGCGCGCCCATGCCGGCTCGGCCAGCACCCGCGCGAGCGTCGCGCGCATCCGCTCGAGGACGAGACGCTCGAGGGGCTCGCGGGCGAGGGCCTCGAGCTCGGGCTGCCACATGGTCACGGCGCCACCTTGAGCCCGAGGTAGGCGGTCCGGACGCGCGGATCCGCCGAGAGCGCCGCGCTCGCTCCCGACGCGACCAGCCGCCCGGTCTCGAGCACGTAGCCGCGCGACGCGAGCGTGAGCGCCCGGCGGGCGTTCTGCTCGACGAGCAGGACCGCGACGCCGCTCTCGTTGATCCGCCGGATCACCCGGAAGATCTCGCGCGCGAGCATCGGCGCCAGACCGAGCGACGGCTCGTCGAGCAGCAGGAGCCGGGGCCGGGTCACCAGCGCCCGGCCGATCGCGAGCATCTGTTGCTCGCCGCCCGAGAGCGTCCCCGCCGGTTGAGGCCGCCGGTCGCGGAGCACCGGAAACAGCCGAAAGACCGCCTCCAGTCGCTCGCCGAGCTGAGACCGCCCGACGGTGTGGCCGCCGACGAGGAGATTCTCGAGGACCGTGAACTCCGGGAAGATCTCCCGCCCCTCGGGAACGTGACCGACGCCGGCGGCGACGATGGCGTCGGCCGGTACCTGCGTGATGTCGCGCCCCTCGTAGCGGATGCGCCCTCGCGCCGGCCGGACGAGCCCAGACACCGCGCGGAGCGTCGTCGACTTGCCGGCGCCGTTCGCGCCGAGCAGCGTGACGATCTCGCCGGGCCCGACCGTCAGCGTCAGCGCCTCGAGCGCGCGGCGCTTGCCGTAATAGACGGCGACGTCGTCGATCTCGAGCACGGGCGTCACGCGCCGTCCTCGCTGCCGAGGTACGCCTCGATGACGCCGGCGTCGGTCGCGATCTCGCGGGGCTTGCCCTCGGCGATCTTGCGGCCGTGGTCGAGGACGGCCACCCGGTCCGAGATCCCCATGACGAGCTCCATGTCGTGCTCGACCACGACGATCGCCAGACCGCTGTCGTCCCGCAGCCGGCGGATGACCTCCATCAGCGTCTGCGTCTCGGTCGGGTTGAGTCCGCCGGCCGGCTCGTCGAGCAGCAGGAGCCGCGGCTCGGAGGCGAGCGCCCGGGCGATCTCGAGCCGCTTCTGGACGCCGAGGGGGAGGCTGCCCGCCTCGGTTTCGGCGGCGTCCTCGAGCCCGAACCGCGCCAGCAGCGCGCGGACGGACTCGCGCGCCCGCGCTTCCTCGCGCCAGACCGCCGGCAGCCCCAGGGCGGCGCGAATGACGCCCGTGCGCAGATGGGCGTGGCGACCGATCAGGACGTTGTCGAGGGCCGTCAGCTGGCCGAACACCTCGGTGTTCTGGAACGTGCGGGCGACGCCGCGCCGGGCGATCTGGTGCGGCGCCAGCGCGAGCAAGTCTTCGCCGCCGAACGTGACCCGGCCGCGCGTGGGGCGGTAGAGTCCCGTGATCACGTTGAACACGGTCGACTTGCCGGCGCCGTTGGGACCGATCAGCGCGAAGATCTCCCGGTCCGCGACCTCGAAGCTGAGCCCGCTCAGCGCGTGGAGGCCGCCGAAGCTGATCGAGAGATCTTCGACGCCGAGCACCGTCCCTACTCGGACTTGAGCCAGTCCGTCAGCGGCTTGAAGCGTCCCTTCTCGACGCGCACCCAGAACCCCTGCTTCTGGGTCTCGTGGTCGGGGCCGATCGTGAGCGGCGGAAGAATGCCGCTCTCGAATCCCCTGACGGACTCCAGCGCCACGACCAGCGACTCCCGCGTCAGGTTGCGCCCCGCCCGCCTGGCACCCTCGGCGAAGAGTGTCCCCGCGAAATAGCCGGCGATCGAGTATCGGTTCGGCTCGTTCTTCGGGAAGTACTTCAGCATGTGCTCGCGGTAGAGCTTCACGCCCGCCAGGTCGGAGGTCGCCGGATCGGGCCAGAGCGACAGCCCCTCGACCCCTTCGGCCGCGTCCCCGGCGAGCGCCAGGTATCGCTCGTCGGTCAGCGGGCCCGTCGAGACCATGAGCGTGTCGGTCCAGCCGATTTTCTGGCGCTCCTTCAACGCCTGCGCGGCCGGTCCTGGCACGAGCACGAGGAACGTCACCTCCGGCTTGGCCGCCTGGAGCTTCGCGACCTGCGCGCTCACGTCGGTGACGCCGCGCTTGACCGATTCGGAGGCGACCAGCTTGAGGCCGAACCGCGCGAGGTCCTTCTCGAAAGCCGTGAGGAACGACTTGCCGTACTCGTCGTCCTGGTAGAGCGCCGCGAACTTCTTGATCTTCCGCGGCCCGGCCAGGTAATCGATCATCATCTTGGACGACCGGTCGCTCAGCGTCATGCCCTGGAACACGTAGCGCTGAGCCCGGGTCTCCGGCGAGCTCTGGTACGGAAAGAGCAGCGGCACCTTGTTCTCCTCGAGGTACTTGAGCGTCGCGAGGACGGGCTGCGATCCCTGGGGAATGATGACCGCGAAGATCCGGTCCTGCTCGATGAGCTTCCGGGTGTTGGCGACCGCGTCCTGCGGACGGTAGCCGTCGTCATAATAGACGGTCCGGACCTTGCGCCCGTGGATCCCGCCGGCGTCGTTGACCACCCGGAAGTAGAGATCGACGCCGAACCTGGTGATCTGCTCTCCCGTGTAGGCGAGCGGGCCCGAGAACGAGTTCGAGCCGCCGATCACGATCTCGGTGTCGCTGACGCCCGGCTGCGCGGCGACGGGAAGCGCGCCCAGCGTGACGACCAGCAGGAACAGCGGGATGGCGCGGGTGATCATGCATCGTCTCCTTGTCGGGGAATCCGTGAAGGCTCATGGGGCCTCACCGCCCCGGGGGTCCGTGCCAGAGCGGGAAGCGGGATCTTCCGGAGCGCGCTCGCGATGCCACCCGGCATGAACAGCATGGACGCGACGAGGATGGCGCCGAAGATGAGCGGCCGATAGTTCTGAAAGCCGGCGAGCGAGTCGTTGAGCGTCGTGATGACGGCCGCGCCCGCGACGGACCCGAAGATCGACCCGAGACCGCCGACGATGATCATGGCGACGAAATCCACCGACAGGAACACGTCGAAGGAGTCGGGCGAGAGGAACCCCACGACCAGGGCGAAGAGCCCGCCGGCCACGCCGGTGTAGAAGGCCGAGACGACGAAGGCCAGCGTCTTGTACGCGGCCAGGTGGACGCCGCTCGCCTGTGCCGCGACCTCGCTCTCGCGAAGAGCCAGGAGCGCGCGCCCGGTCCGTGTCCGGCTGATGTTGCGGGCGGCCACGATCAGGAGCGCGGCGACCGCCACGACCAGGTAGTACCGGGCGGTGTCCGTCGCCAGCGCCCAGGGTCCGAGGTGGCCCACCGGCACGTGGAGGCCGTCGTTGCCGCGCGTGAGCCAGTCGAGGTTCAGGATCGCCTCGACGACGACGAAGCCGAAGGCGAGGGTCGCCATCGCCAGATAGAGTCCCTCCAGACGCAGGCACGGCACGCCGAGGGCGAAGCCCACCGCGGCGGTGACGAGGCCGGCCGCCAGGAGCGCCGCGGGCACCGGCAGCGCCGGCGCCCGGATCGTCAGGATCGCGGCCGCGTACGCCCCGATCGCCAGGAAGCCCGCGTGGCCGAAGGACAGCTGGTTCGTGTAGCCGGACAGGAGGTTGAGTCCGATCGCCACGATCGCGTTGATGACGATCAGGCTCGCGAGGAAGACGAAGTAGCGCGGCGCGGCCCACGGCCAGCCGAGCACCACCACGGCGCCGGTCGCGAGGGCGGCGCGTCGCATCAGACCTTCCGCTGCGCGACCCGTCCGAGCAGGCCGCCCGGACGCACGATCAGGATCGTGATCATGACCAGGAACGGCACGGAGTGCTTGATCGACGCGGGCAGGTAGAGGGGCGCCAGGTTCTCGAGCACGCCGAGCAGCATGCCGCCGACCACCGCGCCGGGCATCGAGCCGAAGCCGCCCAGGACGGCCGCCGTGAACCCGTTGATGGCGACCAGGCCCATCTTCGACGACAGGAAGACGACCGGCGCGATCAGGACGCCGGCGACCGCGCCCACGACGGAGGCGAGGATCCACGACGAGGAGTAGACGCGCTCGACGCTGATCCCCATGAGCCGCGCGGCCCGCTGGTTCTGCGCGACGGCGCGCATCGCGCGGCCCAGCCGCGTCCAGCGGAACAGCGCGGCCAGCGCCAGCATCAGGACGAGCGCGGCGCCGATGATTCCGAGCGACACGGGCGCCACGCGCACCGGGCCCACCGCGAGGGGCCGGTTGGAGAAGAACGAGGGAAACGGGAACTCGTCGTGGGTCCAGGCGACCCCGGCAGCGGAGCGCAGCATCAGCGACAGCCCGAGCGTGATGATCAGCACGTCGAAGTGGGTCGCCGAGATCGCGTGGCGGATGACGACGCGCTCGAGGATCCACCCGAGGAGCGCCGCCGCGACGACCGCGACGAGCAGCGCGACGACGAGCGGCAGGTTGAGGACCTGGAGCGCCGTCCAGCCGACGAACGTCGACAGCATCAGCATCTCGCCCTGCGCGAAGTTGAGCGTGCGCGTGGCGTTGTAGATGATCACGAGGCTGATCGCCATCAGCGCGTAGATCGACCCGGTGGCGAGACCGCTGACGACGACGTGGACGAGAGCCGCCGTGGTCACCGGACCACCTTCGCCCACATCGGCGATTCCCAGCCTTGCTCGAGGAATCCTCGGATCTCGCGCCGGCTGAAGTCGCCGAGCCCGAGATCCTCGAGCGCCCGCCCCCGCCCGGAGAGCTGGGGCCCGAGCAGCGCGCGGAAGACCAGCAGGAGCCCCGAGACTCCCGGGGTCTCGATGCCGGCGGCCCGGCCGGCCGACTCGAACAGCGTGAGGCCGAACGCCACGTCCTCGGTCACGTACCGGTGCTCGAAGGTGAGGATCTCGCTCCAGAGGCCGCTCGCGAGGAGCTTCGCCCTGGCGCCGGCGCCGTAGAGCCCTTCCGCGGCGCGCGCCTCGTCGTAGTGGGTGGCGAGCTCGTAGTGGGGCGCGGGATACCCCCACCCGTTCCGCATCAGGACGCGCTCGGCGTCGACCACGTCGATCAAACGGCGGACGCTCGGTGTGGTTCCCGCGGCGTGGACGTCGAAGCGCCCGCCGTCGATCGGGCCCGCGTTCAGGAGCACCAGCGGCGGGTGAATCACCGGCCCCGCGTTGGTCAGCGCCGCGTCCAGCGCGTCGACGCACGGTCGCACGGCCGGAAAGAGCTCGGCCAGCCGCGCGGTCGTCTGCTTGCCGCGCGAGGCCGGAAAGACGCCGAGCGGCAGATTCGCGGCGCGCACCGGGGCCGACACCGCCGTGGGGCCGGTCTTCCGCGTGAGATACGGCAGCGTCCCCGTCTCGGCCAGCGCGTAGGGCAGCGAAGCGCCGGCGCGGGCGAGCGCGCGCGCCATGGCAAAGCTGCCGAGCGTCCCGGGCGTGAGGAGGATGATCTGCCGGTCGTGCACGTGCGGCGCCAGGCGCGTGGCCAGGTCGTCGTGGCTGGTCGCCGGGAGCGGCACGATCACGACCTCGGCGCCCTCGATCGCCTCCGCGAGCTCGGTCGTCGCGCACGCCAGGCGCGCGCGGCCCGCTCGCCCCTCGGCCGCGAGGACGATCGTGGGATCGTCCGCCAGCGCCCCCAGCGCCCGTGCGGACCGGCTCCAGAGGCGAACGCGGTGGCCCGCGAGCGCCAGGTCCGCCGCGGTCGCGAAGCCCCCGTTGCTTCCACCGAGGATGGCGAGGTTCACGCAATGGCTCCGGTCGCGTGGAGCTCCGCGATCTTCACGTTCGAGTACTTGAGCACCCGGGCCAGGATCTCGTTGGTGTGCTCGCCGAGCCGCGGCGGCGGTGTCACGTCCAGGCCCATCGCGCCGTCCATCTTGATCGGGGTCCCGAGCGTCGGGGTCCTCCCGTGACGCGGGTGATTCATCTCGACGACCATGCCGCGCTGGGACACCTGGGGATCCGACAGCACGCGGTCGACGCTGAGGATCGGGGTCGCCGGCACGTTCTGGCCCTGGAGGCGCTCGAGCCAGTCCTTGGTCGTCCGGGTGCGAAAGGCGGCCTCGACCAGCGGCATCAGCACGTCGCGGTGGAGAACGCGGTCGCGGTTGGTCGCGAACCGCAGATCGCGCTCCCACTCCGGATGCTCGACCGCGCGACAGAACAACGGCCAGAATTTCTCGGCGAAGATCGCGACGATCAGATGGCCGTCCCGCGTCTGGAGCGCCGAGTACGGCACGACCGAGGCGTGACCCGAGCCGAGCGGAGTCGGCACTCGCCCGTTCGTCCAGAAGTACTGCGCGATGTACGTGAGCAAGGAGACCTGGCAGTCGAGGAGCGACAGGTCGATGTGGCCGCCCTCGCCCGTGCGCTCGCGCCGGAAGAGGGCGCCGGCGATCGAAAAGGCGCCGAACAACCCGCCGGCGAGATCCGCCATCGGCAGCCCCATACGGACCGGCCGCCCGCCCGACTCGCCGGTGACGGACATCGCGCCCCCCATCGCCTGCAGTGCCAGATCGAACGCGGGCCAGTCGCGGTACGGCCCGTCCTGCCCGTAGGCCGAGACGGAGCAGACGATGATCCGCTGATTGAGCGCCCAGAGCTTCGAGTACGCCAACCCCAGGCGCTCCATGATGCCCGGCCGGAAGTTCTCCCAGACGACGTCGGCCTGCCGGGCGAGGTCGTAGAAGACCTCCCGGCCCCGGTCGCGCGACAGGTCGAGCGCCAGCGACTTCTTGTTCCGGTTGATCGCGAGGAAGTACGCCGACTCGCCGTCGGGCAGGAACGGGGGCCCCATCATGCGCATCGGATCGCCGCCGTCGGGGTCCTCGATCTTGATCACCTCGGCGCCCATGTCGGCGAGGAGCATCGAGCCATAGGGCCCGGCGAGCATGCGAGAAAGGTCCAGAACGCGAACGCCTTCGAAGAGCTTCATTTCGGCTCCCACCGCGGATGGTGCGTGGCGGCCCACTCGCGATCCACCCGCCCATCGAGCATCCCGGTCAACGCGTGTCGAGTCGAGGGATGGACCGCCGCCAGGAAGACGTGGCCGGCGATCGGAATCAGCACGAACATCGTCAGCCAGCGGTGCGCGTCGCGCCAGAGACCGTCCGCCCCGAAGGGCCACAGCGCGATCCCGGTGATCAGCAGCAGCGACGCCGTGAGGACCGTGAAGATCGCGTTGATCTTCTGGCCCGCGTTGAAGCGCCCGACGGCGCGGTCGAGCCGCGCGCGCTCGCCCGGAGCCGCCACGAGCCAGCGCGGGAATCTCCGCAGCCACGGCCGGTCGTCCGGCTCGAGCCTCGCCAGCTCGCCGAGCGTGCGCCCGACTCGACCGCGGTCCCCGAGCGCCAGGACCCCGAGCGTCGCCAGCACCCAGAAGATCGCGCACGCCAGGTGCAGGCGCTCGCCGATCAGGGGACTGTACCCGCGGATCCAGCTCCGCAGCGCGGGAACCATCAGCGGCAGTCCACTCGCGAGCAACAGGAGGTACCCGATGGCGAACGCCCAGTGGAGCGCCCGCTCGGTGAGGGTGAAGCGCAGCACGCCCTCGCTCGACCGGGCGCCGCTCATTCGATCACCCGATCGGTGCGGGCGAGGATCGACGCACGGACTCGCTCGGAGGTGATGGGGAGCTCGCCGAACCGGACACCGATCGCGTCCTTGATCGCGTTGCGGACCGCGGCGGCGACGGGAATCACGCCCGACTCACCCAAGCCCTTGGCCCCGAACGGTCCTTCGGCGTCGATGGACTCGATCAGTCGCACGACGATCTCCGGCATGTCGCCGGCCTTGAAGACCGCGTAGTCCATGAACGTCTGGGTCAGCACCTGGCCCTGCTCGACCACGAGCTTCTCGGAGAGCGCGTAGCCCAGACCCATGTGGATGCCGCCGTGCACCTGGCCCTCGGCGGCCGCCGGATTCAGCGCGCGGCCCACGTCGTGCGCGGACACCACCTTACGGACCGCGACCCGCCCGGTGTCGGGGTCGACGTCGACCAGCACGGCCTGGAACGCCGAGGTGTAGGCGGCCGAGACGTTTCCCTGGAGGTCCTTGTCGAGCATCGTGGTGGGCGGATCATAGAACGCCTCGGCCACCAGCACGCGCCCGCCGCCCCGGAAGTGTCCGGCCCGCGCGACGGCTTCGTACGGCAGCCGGCGCGGAGGATCGCGCCGGACGAAGACCCAGCCGCCCCGCAGACCGAGCGCGGCCGCCGGCTCGTCGAACTGCGCGGCGGCCATCTCGAGCAGCTGCGCCTTCACCTTGTCCGCCGCCAGGCGCGCGGCGTTGCCGGCGACGAACGTCGTCCGGCTCGCGTGCGTGCCGACGTCCCACGGCCGGACGCTCGTGTCCGAATTGATCACGTCGACCCGCTCGAGCGGCACGCCCAGCGTCTCGGCGACGATCATGGCGAGCACCGTCTCCGAGCCCTGCCCGATCTCGCTCGCCCCCGTGATCAGCGTGACCTTGCCGAAGTCGTCGAGCTTCACGATCGCGCCGCACCCGTCCGAGCGGTAGATGCGCGCGCCGCCGCCGACGTGGAACATCCCCGCGTAGCCCACGCCGCGCTTCCAGCCGGGCGTGACCGGCGGCGGGTTCCTCGTGACCTCCTCCGCCGCCGCGTCGAGGCACTCGCGCATCGCGAACGAGGTGAGCACGAATCCCTGGGGATTGACGTCGCCCGGCTTCGAGGCGTTCAGCCGCCGCAGCTCGAGCCGGTCGATCCCGAGGCGGTCGGCCAGGTCGTCCATCTGGGACTCGACGGCGAACGTGGACTCGGGGTTGCCGTAGCCGCGCATCGAGCCCGAGTAGGGGTTGTTCGTGTAGACGATCGTCGTGTCGAAGCGCACGTTCGGCACCCGATAGAGCCCCGCGACCGTCGAGAGCATCACGTAGGGCGTCGTCGAGCCCCAGGAGGTGTAGGCGCCGCTGTCGATCGTCACGTGCGCCTCGCGAGCCAGGAGCCGTCCGTCCCGGTCGGCCGCCGTGCGCAGGCGGATCGCGCAGGGCTCGCGCGTCGGACAGGCCACGAACTCCTCCACCCGATCGAACTCGATCTTCACGGGGCGGCGGGCCGCGCGCGCGAGCAGGGCGGCGATGACGTCGATCGGGTAGACGTCGAGGCCGCGGCCGAAGTTGCCGCCGACCGGGGGCTGCAGCACGCGGACCCGGTCTCCGCCGAGCCCGAGCGCCTCGCCGAGGTCACGCTGGTACAGGAACGGCACCTGGGTCGTCGTCCACATCGTCAGATTACCCGCCGGCTCCCAGTCGGCGATCGCGACCATCGTGCCCATGCACGCCGGCGTGACGAAGTTCAGCCGGTACGTGTCCTCGATCACCACGGCCGCCTCGGCGTACGCCCGATCGACGTCGCCGTGGACGAACTGGTAGCGGAGATGATGCCGGTTCGTCGCCAGCTCCTCGTGCACGATCGGCGCGCCCGGCTCGAGCGCGGTCAGCGGATCGAACACCGCCGGCAGCGCCTCGTAGTCGGCGTCGATCAGCGCCAGCGCCTCCTCGGCGATCTCGGCCGTCTCGGCGGCCACCGCGGCGACCTCGTCGCGGATGCAGCGGACCTTGCCGCGCTTGAGGGCGAGCTGGTCCTTGGCGAAGCCGAAGGGCCGCTGCTCCACGTCCTCGCCCGTCAGGACCGCGCGCACGCCCGGTAGCGCGCGCGCCCGGCTCGTGTCGAGGCGGACGATCCGCGCGTGGGGCAGCCGCGTTCGCAAGATCTTCCCGTGCAGCAGCCGCGGCAGCTCCAGGTCGTGGAGGTAGCGCGTCCGGCCCGTCACCTTGTCCGGGCCGTCCCGCTTCGGGGTCGACTTGCCGACGACGTCGAACGTCTGGGCCATCGTCAGAACTTCACGGCTTCCTTGTGCTCGCCGAAGACGTCCCTCATGGCCTGGGCGATCTCGCCGAGCGTCGCGTACGCCTTCACCGCCTCCAGGATGGGATACATGAGATTTCCGCGCCCGCGCGCCTCGTCGGCGATCCGGGCGAGGGCCGCCCGGACGGCGCCGTCGTCCCGCTCGCCGCGGATGCGCGCGAGCTTCGCCACCTGGGTCTCGGTCGCCTTGGGATCGAGGGAGTAGAGCTCGACCTCGCGGTCGGCCGCCGCGGGCGCGTCGCCGACGTGACAGTTGACCGCGACCTTCGGGATCTCGCCGGAGACGATCCGCTGCTCGTAGAGGTACGCCTGGCGGGCGACCTCGGCCTGGATCGCCCCGCTCCGCACGGCCTCGACGATACCGCCCATGCGCTCGACGTGGGCCAGCTCCTCCACGATCCGCTTCTCCATCGCGCTGGTGAGCGCCTCCACGTAGTACGAGCCGGCGAGCGGGTCCACGGTGTCCGCGGCGCCCGACTCTTCGGCGCAGATCTGCATGGTCCGCAGCGCGATGAGCTGGGCCTTGGGGGACGGGATCGTGTACGCCTCGTCGTAGGTCGGCAGCGCCATCGTCTGGGCGCCGGCGAGCGCGGCCGCCAGCGCGATGTAGGCGCCGCGGACGATGTTGTTCTCGGGCTCCTGGACGGCGAACGCCGAGCCCCCGCCGCCGATGAGGCTCCGGAACATCCACGACTTCGGGTTCGTGGCCCGGAAGCGCTCGCGGAGCATGCGCGCGTAGAGGCGCCGGCCGGCCCGGAACTTCGCGACCTCCTCGAAGATCTTCCCCCACGCGGTGAAGTTGAACGAGATCCGCGGCGCGAAGTCGTCGACCGCCATGCCGCGCGCGAGCATGAGCTCGACGTACGCCGCCGCGATCGCGAGGCCGTACGCCATCTCCTGCGCCGTCGTGCAGCCGGCCTCACGGATGTGGTAGCCGCACACCGACACCGGGTTGGAGCGCGGGTAGTGCCGCGCCGAGAACTCGATGAGATCGGCCACCAGCCGCAGCGAGGGATCGACGGGATAGATCCACGTGCCGCGCGCGATGAACTCCTTCAGGATGTCGTTCTGCGGCGTGGTGACCACGCGCGCCGCCGCCACGCCCTGCTTCTCGGCGACGGCGTAGTACATGGCGGTGATCGGCGCCGCCATGCCGTTGATGGTGAGCGACACGCTGACGCGGTCGAGCGGGATGCCGGCGAACGCCGCCTCCATGTCGGCGAGCGTGTCGACGGCCATGCCGACCCGGCCGACCTCTCCCTCGGCCTTGGGATCGTCGGAGTCGAGCCCCAGCTGGGTCGGCAGATCGAAGGCGACGTTGAGCGCATCCTGGCCGTGGGCCATCAAGTATTTGAACCGGGCGTTCGTCTCCGTCGGCGTGCCGAAGCCGACGTACTGGCGCATGGTCCAGAGCCGCTCGCGGTACATGTGCGTGTGGATCCCGCGCGTGTACGGGTACTCCCCGGGCCGGCCGATGTCGCGCTCGAAATCGACGCCCGCGAGATCCTCGGGCCCGTAGACCGGCTCGATCGAAAAGCCCGCGTGTGCTCGGAGCTCTTTCATCGTGTCCTCCCTGCTGCTCGAGAGATCGCGCGAGGGCCCCTGGCGGGAATCAGCCGAGCAGCCCCTTCGTCTCGCCCGTCTTGCCCTGCTGGAACGCCTTCACGATCTCGGGGAGCGGCGTCCCCATCGGGAACACGTGACGGACGCCCAGCTGTGTCAGCGCCGCGACGTCACGCGGGGGAATGATACCCCCGACGACCACCGCGATGTCGCCGGCATCCTGCGCCCGCAACCCGTCGAGCACGCGGCGCGCCAGCAGCACGTGGGCGCCCGAGAGCACCGAGAGGCCGATGACGTCCACGTCCTCCTGGATCGCCTCCCGCACGATCTCCTCGGGCGTCCGCTTGAGACCGGAATAGACGACCTCGAATCCCGCGTCGCGCAGGGCGTGAGCCACCACCTTCGCCCCGCGATCGTGCCCGTCGAGCCCCGGTTTCGCGATGAGGACCTTCATGCCGGGCGAAACGCTGGCAGCCAGCGCGCGTCTCCGTTGGGATCGTCGGCGACCCGGAGGGGCGAGACCCGCACGGCCTGTCCGATCGCGACCTTCGCCGGCTCGGCGTCGACGAGGATCGAGAATACGCGCAGGCCGTCGATCTTCACGATCGCGAACACGCGCGGCCCCTGGAAGCCGGCCGGCAACCCGACCTCCTGCACCGTGAACGCGTGGATCGTCCCCTCGCCCGACAGGTCGACCCAATCGAACCGGTCGGAAGCGCATTCGCCGCAGAACGCGCGCGGCGGCCACGCGAGCCGCCGGCAGCCGGCGCACCGGGTCGTCGCGAGGCGCCCGGCGGCGAGCCGCGCGTAGAATTCGTGGAGCTTCGTATGGTCCGCCGACTCCAGGGGGAACGGGTCGATGGCCCGGAAATAGGTCATGTCGCGTCCCGCTGGCGCCTGAGCTGCCGGAGCAGGGCCCGCACCTTGGCGGTCTCGAACGCCTCGCGCCGATCGCCCGCGTAGTCGTAGAACCCGCGGCCGGTCTTGGGTCCGAGCTCGTTCCGCGCGACCTTGTCCTCGACCAGCCGCGCGGGCCGGAAGCGGTCGTCGCCGAGGGCCTGGGCCAGGAATCCGCTCGCGCGGTGCAGGATGTCGACCCCGCCCCAGTCGATGAACTCGAAGATGCCGACCGTCGCGTAGCGAAAGCCCATCCCCGCCTTGAACGCCCGGTCCACGTCCTCGGGCGTCGCGACGCCTTCCTCGACCAGGCGCACCGCCTCGTTCATGAGCAGCGCCTGCATCCGGGGCCCGATGAATCCGGGTGAGTCGGCGCAGCGCACCGGCACCTTGCCGAGCTTCTCGAGAAAGGCGATGGTCCGCTCGACGACCGCGGGCGCGGTCGCCAGGCCGGGCACCACCTCGACGAGCGGGATGATGTGCGCGGGATTGAGCCAGTGGACGACGAGGAACCGCTCGGGGCCACGGACCGCGTCGACGAGGTGCTTGGGCGAGATCGTCGAGCTGGTCGACGCGATGATCGCCTCCGGCGCCACGCGGGCCGACACGCGGCCGAGGATCTCCCGCTTGAGGTCGATCAGCTCGGGCAGCGCCTCCTGCACGAACCCGCACCCGTCGAGCCCCTCGAGCCCGATCCGCTCCTCGAGCCGGTCGAGCGCCGGGGCGATTTCTCGGTGCTCGATCACGCCCTCCTCCGCCATCAGACGCAGGTCCCGGCCGATCTCGCGCCGGGCGTCGGCGAACACCGCGGCGGCCGCTCCGGCCGGTCGGTCCTTGAGGTCCACGACCGACACGCGGCAGCCGCCGAGGGCGAAGGCGAGCGCGATCTGGCGCCCGATCCTTCCGGGCCCGAGGACCGCGATGCGGTTCACGATCACCGACTCTCGCGCCCGTAGATCATGACGACGTGCTCGCCCATGCCGCTGTTGTTGTGCGTGAGGGCGACCGCGGCGTCGGGCACCTGGCGGGCGCCGGCCTCGCCGCGGAGCTGGGAGAACACCTCGGCGGCCTGGGCCACGCCCGTGGCGCCGAGCGGATGGCCGCACCCCATCAGTCCGCCCCGCGGATTCACCACGACGTCGCCGCCGTAGTCGCTCCGCCCCTGCGCGACGAAGGGGCCGGCCTCACCCTGGCGGCAGAAGCCCAGCTCCTCGTACGCGATCAGCTCGGCGATCGCGAAGCAGTCGTGGACCTCGGCGACGTCCACGTCCCGCGCCGTGACCCCGGCCATCCCGTACGCCGCGCGCGCGGCGCGCTCGAGCGCCGGCCAGCGGGCGTAGTTCTCGTGGAGCGACGTCAGCTGGAAGCCGTCGAGGGCCTGGCCGGTGCCGCGGATCCAGACGGGCGTGTCGGTGAGGTCCCGCGCGCGCTCCTCGGAGGCGACCAGCACCGCGGCGGCGCCATCGGTGATGGGCGAGCACATGAAGAGGCGGAGCGGCGCCGCGATCATCCGCGAGCCGAGGACCTGATCGAGCGTCGCGCCCTTCTGGAAATGGGCGTTGGGGTTCTTCGAGGCGTGGGCGTGGTTCTTCACGCCGACCAGCGCGAGCTGCTCCTCGGTCGTCCCGTACTCCGCGATGTGGCGCTGCGCGGCCAGCGCGAAGCAGGGCGGCGCGGTGAGCCCGAACGACGCCTCCCACTCACGATCGACGCCGGTCCCCATGTTGAGGATCGCCTCGTCACCGCTCGGCTGATTCAGCTTCTCGACGCCCAGCACCATGACGAGGTCGGCGAGGCCGGCGGCGATGAACGCGTAGGCGTAGCGGATGCCCACCGTACCCGAGGCGCACATGTGCTCCGTCCGGGCGCTCAGCGCGCTGGGCTTGATGCCGAGCGCCTCGGCGGCCATCGACGAGATATGCGACTGGAAGGCCGTCCGCTCCGGCATGACGGAGCCCACCACGAGACCTTCGACGTCCTTGGGCTTCACCGCCGGCACGGCGTCGAAGCACGCCTTCCCGGCTTCCCAGATCAGGTCGCGATAGCTCGCCTTCCGCACGCCGAACTTCGTGACCCCGGCCCCCACCAGCGCGACCTTCCTCATGGCCGCCTCCCCCGTCTCGCTCGGCTGAGCTCGTCGACGACCCTCGCGAGGCCCGCGGCCCGGGCGTCGTTGACCGCGACGCTGGCCCCCTCGCGCGCGAAGCGCCGGGCCAGCGCGATCTTCCTCCGGAGCCTCACCCTCGCCTCCGCATGAGCACGCTCTCCTCGTAACCGCAGACCACTTCGTCACGCTGATTCTTCACCGTCACGTCGAAGGTGACGACGCCGCGATCGGGCTTGGAGGCCTCACGCGCCTGCCTCACCGTCATCTCGGTGTGGATCGTGTCGCCGAACTTGACCGGCGCCGTGAAGCGCACCCGGTCGAGCCCAAGGAGTGCCAGCGCCGTTCCCTCGAACCAGCCCGAGAGGTTCTGCTGGCCGTTGGACACCGCGAGCGTCAGGATACCGTGGGCCACGCGGGCGCCGAACGGCGTTTGCTTCGCGAACACGTCGTCGGTATGGAGCGGGTTGAAGTCGCCCGTGAGACCGGCGAAGCGCGAGACGTCGCCGCCCTCCACCGTGCGGCGGCCCGTCACGAGCACCTCGCCCACCTTGAAATCCTCGAAGTAACGTCCCCGTGATTGCATCGTCCCTCCCCGTGGCAGCGGGATCCGTCGTGTCCGGTGATCAGGCGAAAGCCGGTCCCCGGTCCCAGTCGAGATCGCGCCCGATGATCACGCGCAGGATCTCGGAGGTGCCTCCCCCGGGCAGGAGGAACCGCGCGTCCCGGAAGTAGCGCTGGACCGGATACTCCATGGCGAGCCCGTAGGAGGCGAAGATCCGGGCCGCCTCGTCGGTGATCTTGACCGCCGTCTCCGAGGCGAAGAGCTTCGTCATCGCCGCCTCCCGCGTGATGACCCGTCCCGCGTCGAGCTGGGCCGCCGCCTGATAGGTCATGAGGATCGCCGCGTGGAGCGACGTCAGCATGTCGGCGAGCTTGAAGCCGATCGCCTGATGCTCGGCGATCGGCTTGCCGAAGGCGATCCGCTCGCGCGCGTAGGCGAGCGCCGCCTGGTACGCGGCGCGCGCCAGCCCCACCGAGATCGCCGCGGTCATCACCCGGATCTCGGAGAGGATACCGCCGATCTTTTCGGCCCCGCCGGTCTCGCCGCCCAGCAGATGCTCGACCGGAACCTCGACGTCCTCGAGAAGGATCTCGCCGGTTACCGACGCCCGCACCGACATCTTGTCGATCGATTTCCCGAGCGTGATCCCGCGCATCGTCGCGCGGTCGACCAGAAAGAGCGCGATGCTCCTCATGCCCCGCTCGTCCGACGTCTTCGCGGCGACCGTCAGCAGATCGGCGACCGGGGCGCTGGTCACCCACGTCTTGGTCCCGCGCAGCACGTATCGATCGCCGCGCCGCTGGGCGCGGGTGGTGATGTTCGCGACGTCCGAGCCGGCGTCCGGCTCCGTCAGCGCGAAGGTCGCGACCAGGTCGCCGCGGAGCGCCGGCACCAGGTAGCGCTGGCGCAGCGCCTCGGAGCCGTACTTGTAGACGAAGTACGTGCCCATCAGCGACTGCATCGCCGCGGCGGCGGCCACCGACAGTGAGCCCCGCGCCAGCTCCTCGGCGAAGAGGCAGTACGTCACCATGTCGGCGTCGGCGCCGCCGTACGCCTCCGGGTAGCGCAGCCCGAGATAGCCGAGGTCACCGATGCGCTTGAAGAGCTTGGTCGGGAACTCCGCGCGCTCGTCGAGCGTCTCCGCCGCCGGGACGACCTCGGCGTCGACGAACCGCGCGACGGCTTTGCGGAATTCTTCCTGCTCGGGGGTGAATCTGATCATTGTAGCGGGGGCCGTGAGGCCGGCTTGGACCGAGGGTGGCCTGAGATAGGCGCGACCCGGCTCCGGTCCGCAGTCGACCCGGGGTTCCCGGCTGCAGGCGACCCGGGGCGCCGGTCCGCAGTCGACCCGGGGTTCCCGGCTGCAGGCGACCCGGGGCGCCGGGCTGCAGGCGATCCGGGGTTCCGAGCTGCAGGCGACCCGGGGCGCCGGTCCGCAGTCGACCCGGGGTTCCCGGCTGCAGGCGACCCGGGGCGCCGGCCCGCAGTCGACCCGGGGTTCCCGGCTGCAGGCGACCCGGGGCGCCGGGCTGCAGGCGACCCGGGGTTCCGGGCCGCGGTCGATCCGTGACTCTGGGCTGCAGGCGACCCGGGGCGCCGGGCTGCAGTCAACCCGTGGTCCCGGGCCGCGGTCGACGCGTGGCGCCGGGCTGCGGTCATCTCGTCTTGTCGGTGCGCCCTCATCGCGGCCTCCGGGCCCCACTCAGTGTTCGACGCAGGTGGTTGGTCGCGTCGTCGTCGACCGAGAGGTCGGCGCCGGTGCCGGCGATCACGACGCCGTACTCGCGGCGGGCCGCCTCGACGGACACGTAGTCGTCGAGGACGTCCTCGAGGACTCGCTGGGGGGCGCGCTCGAGCGGGTCGCCGTATCCGCCCGCGCCCGATTGCTGGAACGAGACGACGTCGCCGTAGGCGAGCTCGCGCGAACTCTTGCCGTGCACGACCTGCTCGTCCGGCCCGGGGTTGATGACGGTACGCCCGAGCTTCCCAGGCTTGCCGCCGCGGAGGCCGTACGGCGCGAACTTCTGCCGATCGGCCAGGTTCGTCAGCTTGGCCTCGTCCCCCAGCAAGCGCAGATCCCGACGGATCCCGCAGCCGCCCCGGAACCTGCCGGCGCCGGCCGAATCGCCGATCAGCTCGAAGCGCTCGACGATCATCGGCTGGTTGGCTTCCTGCGCCTCCACCGGGATGTTGGACGCGTTGAACGCCCACGACATCGCCTCGCAGCCGTCCCGGGTCGCGCGAGCACCCGTTCCCGAAAGCACCAGCTCGTAGGCGACGAATCGCCGCTTCCGCGCGCGGTCCCAGCCGCCGAAGGTCGGATTCGCCATGTGCGAGGCGGCCGCCGCGACGCGGTCGGGGAGCGCCGGGGCGAGCGCGCCCAGCACCGACTCGAACGTCCGGTAGCAGATGATCGCGCGCGGTCCCCCGCCCGCGGGCGGTCGCGGATTGAGGAACGAGCCCTCGGGCGCATTCACGGTGACGGGTCGCAGCGCGCCCTCGTTCATCGGCCCCAGCGGGTCGGTGAGGCACTTCACCGCCGCGTAGGAGTAGGAGCGCGTGTAGTTGATGTACGAGTTCATTCCCGACGCGGTCTGAGGGCTCGAGCCGTCGTAGTCGATCACCATCGAGTCGCCGTTCACGGTCACGGCCACGGCGACGCGAAGCGGCTCGGTGCCCGGACCGTAGTCGTCCATGAAGTCCTCGAACCGGTAGACCCCATCCGGGATCTTGTCGATGGCCGCGCGCATGCTCGCCTCGGTGCGCGCGATGATCTCGTCCATGCCGGCCAGGAGGATCTCACGCCCGTAGCGCGCCGCCAGCTCCTGGAGCCTCAGCTCGCCCACGCGAAGCGCGCTCCGTTGCGCGCGGAGGTCGCCGAGGACCTTGTCGGGCGTGCGCGTGTTCGCCGCGATGATCCCGACGATGCCCTCCTGCTCCTGATACTCCTTCCACACCCTGGTCGGCGGGATGCGGAGGCCTTCCTGGAAGTAGTCGAAGATCCCTTCCACCCCCTGGCTGCCGGGCCGCTGACCGCCGACGTCGGTGTGGTGCAGGATGTTCACGGCGAAGCCGACCAGCGCGCCGTCGTGGAACGCCGGCTGGGTGACGAAAAAGTCGGGCAGGTGGCCGGACCCGAGGAGCGGGTCATTCAATAGGATGGCGTCGCCCGGTCGCAGCGTCTCGACGGGATGTGCCGCGAGCGCGTTCTTCACCGCGAAGGACATCGCGCCCATGTGCCCGGGCGAGTAGGGCCCCTGGGCCACCATGCGCCCGCGCGGGTCGAAGACCGCGACCGAGAAGTCCTGGCCCTCGCGGGCCTGCTCCGAGTACGCGGTGCGGTGCACCGTCGTGCCGATCTCGACCGCGATCGACTGGAGCGCGCCCCAGATGACGCCCAGGGTGATTGGATCGACCCGGCTCATGCCGGCCGCGGCTCCGCGATCAGGTTCGCGTACTCGTCGACCGTCGCCGTCACGCTCGGCGGCAGCACCGTCGTGGACTCGCGCTCCTCCACGATCGCCGGGCCGGTGAGCGACGTTCCCGCGGCGAGCGCGTAGCGATCGTACACGGGCGTGTCCGCGTAGCCGCGCGTCTCGGGGAAATAGGCCCGCCGCATCCCCTTGCGGCTCCCGTCCGCCGAGCTCGCCGCCGCCTTGGCGAGCGCGATACGCGGCGAGCCGCCGATGGCCGAGAGCTTCCACGTGACGATCTCCACCGGCTCGGCCGGGTTCGCGTAGCCATACCGCGCCGCGTAGACCTCGTCGAAGCTCGCGCGCATCCGGGCGAGCGCCGCCGCGTCGAGGCGGCCGAGCGGGACCGGCACGGTGACCTCGTAGCCCTGGCCGACGTAGCGGGCGTCGGCCGAGCGCACGACCGTCACCTCGCCGGCGACGGCGGACGCGTGCACGACCTCGATCGCCTGCGCGGCCATCTCGTCGTAGATCGCGTCGAGGGAGGCCGAGTCCGCGGCGTCGAGGCGCCGCACGTAGGTGCGCGCGACGTCGAACTTCACCTCGGCGGCGAGCAGACCGATGGCCGCCGTCACCCCGGCCGCCGCCGGAAGAATGATCCGCGGAATGCCCAGGGCCTGAGCGAGCCGGCAGCCGTGAACCGGGCCCGAGCCGCCGAAGGCGACGAGCGTGAGGTCGCGCGGATCGTGGCCGCGTTCGATCGACACCACGCGTGTCGCCAGCTCCATGTTGGAGTTGACGATGGTGTGGATACCCCATGCCGCGTCCTCGAGCGACAGGCCGAGCGGCCGGGCGACCCGTTCCTCGATGGCGCGCGCCGCGGCGCCCGGTTGGAGCTTGATCGAGCCGCCCGCGAAGTAGTCGGGGTTGATGTAGCCGAGGACGAGGTCGGCGTCCGTCACCGTCGGCTCTCGGCCGCCTCGTCCGTAGCAGGCGGGGCCGGGCACCGACGACGCGCTCGCCGGGCCGACCGCGATGACGCCGAGCCGGGCTTGCGCGATCGAGCCGCCCCCCGCGCCGATCTCCACGAGATCGATCGCCTGGATGTTCATCGGAAGCCCGCTGCCCGGCGCGTTGTTCACGCGATGCAGCTCGAAGGCGGTCGTCGTCGAGGGCCGGCCCTTCTCGATCAGCGCGAGCTTGGCGGTGGTGCCACCCATGTCGAAGGCGATGAGGTCGCGGTGGCCGGTGAGCTCACCGTACCCGGCCGCCATCAGGGCGCCGGCGGCGGGACCGGACTCGATCATCCGGACGGGATACCGTTGCATCGCCTCGGCGGTCGCGATCCCGCCGGAGGACTGCATCACGAAGAGCCGGCCGCAATATCCGCGCTGGCCCATGGCCGTCGCGAGGCCGCGCAGGTATTCGCGGACGGCCGTCATCACGTAGGCGTTCACGACGGTCGTCGACGTCCGCTCGTACTCGCGAAAGGTCGGCGAGACCTCGTGGGACAGCGTGACCGTGACGTGCGGCGCTTCCTCGGCGACGATCGCGGCGACGCGCCGCTCGTGGGCGGGGTTCAGGTACGCGTGCAGCAGGCACACGGCGAGCGTGGTCACGCCGCGGGCGGCCAGCTCACGGATCGCCCGCCGCGCGTCGGCCTCGTGGAGGGGCGTTCGCACCGTCCCGTCGGCCAGCATCCGCTCGGTCACCTCACCGATGAGCCGGCGCGGGATCAGCGGCGCGGGCTTCTCGATCTGGAGGTCGTACACCTGGTAGCGCTTCTCGCGCCCGATGATGAGCACGTCGCGAAAGCCGCGGGTCGTCAGGAGCCCGACCCCGCGCGCCTTGCGCTCGATGACGATGTTGGAGCCGAGCGTGGTGCCGTGCACCGCCTGGGCCACGTCGCTCCACGGCACGCCGCCCTGCGCGAGCAGCTCGTCGAGGCCGGCCAGGCAGGCCTCCGACGGATCGGGATAGGTCGTGAGCCGCTTGCCCGCGAGCAGCTCGCCGGAGGGCGCCTGGAGGACGAAGTCGGTGAAGGTTCCGCCGACGTCGAATCCGACGCGATAGGACATTATTGTCGCGGGGCCCGTGAGATCGGGAGTACCGATGGTGGCCTGAAACAGGCGCGAACCGGCACCGTCAGTTCCGGCGCTCGGCGCGCGAGAGGACGATCCGGTATGGATAGCGGCGGCCGGTCTGCCAGGAGATGGCGTGCTCGACAGGCTCGCCGCTCAGCGCGAAGTATGTTCGCTCGAAGAAGAGCAGCGGCGACCGGGCGCGGATCTGCAGTTGCTCGGCGACGTGCCGCGGGGCGAGCGCCGCGTCGACGACCTGCTCCATGAGGTTGATCGGCACGCCCAGCAACCGCTCGATGGCGCCGATCATCGAGGTCTTGGAGAGATCCTCGTCGGACAGGGCCGTGCCGATCGTCAGCGGCATGTAGGCGGTGACATGCTGGAACGGCCCGGTCTCAGCGTGGCGCACCCCGACGATGCAGTAGGCCGAGGAGCGAGGCGGCAGGCGGAGCGCCTGGGCGATGTTCGCCGGCAGGAGCACGACGTCGCGCGACACGAACTTGAACCAGGTCTCGTCGCCCAACGCCATCATGTCGCCCACCGAGCCGATCACGCGGAGCTTCCGGTCACCCCCCGCGGCGGGCGTCGCGAACGTCCCCCGGCCGGCGTGGCGGTAGAGTCGTCCTTCCTGGACCAGGACGTCGAGCGCCTGCCGGATGGTCGGGCGGCTCACCTTGAAGCGGGCGCAGAGCGCGTGCTCGGAGGCGATGCGCTCGCCCTCGTCGCGGAGCTCGTGGCGGATGGTGTCGGCGATCTGCAAATACCGGGGAATGCCGGGGCGGTAATTCAAAGGGAGCGACCTCCTGCTGTCAGGATGTCTAGACACGTACCACCGCGGGGCGGGCGCCGTCAAATATCCGTGCTTTTGGCTGAACGTGCGAGGCGGGCCCCTGGAGAGACTCCGCCCGACCGGCTACCCCCCCGAGAACCGTCGCGCGTTGCCCATGTTGGGCCACGCGAGCGCCTGGAAGTTCGCCAGCATCTGGCGGAGGTGGTTCCGGTCGTGGTGGACCCACTCGTGCAGCAGGTCGCCCACGCGCAGGAGGCCGACCGTCGGATGTCGCCCCCCGCGTTCGAGGTCGGCGGCACCGAGACCGGCGACGAGGGCGACGCTCTCCCCGCGGAGCGCGGCGAACTCGGCGAGCAGGGCCGAGGAGGCCCGCTCGCAGTCGCGCCGCGCTCGGGCGATCCCGCTCTGATCCCAGGTTTCCAGGATCGGCTCGTCGCCCGCGAGAATGATACGGATCCGGCCGGCAAAGCCGCGCCGCTCGCTCTCGATGAGATGCCCGACGACTTCCTTGGCGCACCACTCGCCGGGCGCCGGATGCCAGGCCAGCAGGTCATCCGCCAGCGCGGCGAACTCGGCGCTGACCGTCGCGGCCGCGCTCTCCAGCAGCCGCGTGACCTCGCTCGGCGCGAGCGGCCTCGAGGCGAGCGTCATCGGCGGGCGAGCTCTCGGGCGATGACCAGGCGCTGGATCTGGTTCGTGCCTTCGTAGATCTGGGTGATCTTGGCGTCGCGCATGTAGCGCTCCACGGGGTATTCGCGCGTATAGCCGTACCCGCCGAAGATCTGCACGGCGTCGGTGGTGACCTTCATCGCGGCGTCGGCGGCGAAGCACTTCGCCATGGACGACTCGAGGGCGGTCGCGGCGGCGCCACGATCGACGAGCGATGCCGCGTGATGAACGAGCAGCCGCGCGCCGTGCACGCTGATCGCCATGTCCGCCAGCATGAACTGGATCCCCTGGAAGGCGGCGATCGGCTGGCCGAATTGCTGGCGCTCCTTGGCGTAGGCCACCGCGGCCTCGAGCGCGGCCTGGGCGATGCCGACCGCTTCGGCGCCGACCGCGGGGCGGGAGCCGTCGAGGACCCGGAGCGCGATCGCGTAGCCGTCGCCTTCCTCGCCCAGGCGATTCTCGACCGGCACCTCGCAATCGGCCAGATGGAGCGCCGCGGTCGGCGCGCCCCGGATCCCCAGCTTCCGCTCGAGCTTGCCGAGGGCGAAGCCGGGAAACGTGGGCTCGACGAGAAAGGCCGTCACGCCACCCTTGCCGCGGCCACGGTCCACCGTGGCAAAGAGCGTGATGACCGACGCCTTGCTTCCATTCGTCACCCAGAGCTTGACCCCGTTCAGAACGTAGCGATCGCCTTTGCGGACGGCGCGGGTGGAGATCGCCGCCGCGTCGGAGCCGGCACCCGGCTCCGAGAGCGAGAAGGCGGCCGTGATCTCGCCCGACGCCAGACGCGGCAGATAGCGTCGCTTCTGCTCCTCGGTGCCCGCCGCCACGATCGGCCAGCCGCCCGCGTACTGAACCAGATAGACGGTCGCGGAGGACGCGCACGCCCGGGCGATCTCCTCGACGGCGAGGCAGAACGCCAGGGTCCCCATGTCGGTGCCGCCGTAGGCCTCGGGGATGTAGAGCCCCATCAGCCCCTGCTCGCCGAGCAGCTTGAGTGGCTCGGCCGGGTAGGCTTCGGCCTCGTCCACGTGGGCGGCGAGGGGCGCGATCCGGTCACGCGCGATGGCGCGCACCAGGTCGCGCATCTCGCGCTGCTCCGCGGTCAGGTAGAAGTCGTCACGCGCCATCGTCTCGCTCGCCTCGGCCGGCGGGGCCCCAGCCCCGCGACGGCCTGCGGCTCGTATTTCCCGGCTCGCTCGCCTCGGCCGGCGGGGCCCCAGCCCCGCGACGGCCTGCGGCTCGCACAACACAGGCTACGCCCGCGGCGGTGACCGTGCCGCTGACAATTCTGGTCACGTTCGAGTACGAATTTTGGCGGCCGCGGAATCCGGATGCGGCCGTGGTGCGGCGCAAGTGCGCGAGATCTCGATCGGCCACCAACTGGCACCGACGGTGCACTTGGGGGGCCCCGTGCAGACGTCGGAGAAGGTCGTTGTCGTGATGCCGGCCTACAACGCGGGGCGTACGCTCCGTCTGACATACGAGGAGCTGCCGAGGGACACGGTCAGCCTCGTGATCCTGGTGGACGACGGTTCCACCGATGGAACGCTCGAGGTCGCTCGGCAGCTCGGCCTCGAGATCTTCGTCCACAACCGGAACTACGGCTACGGCGCGAATCAGAAAACGTGCTACGCGGAGGCGCTGCGAGCGGGGGCGGACATCGTGGTCATGGTCCACCCCGACTATCAGTACGACCCGCGGCTGGTTCCGCAGATCATCGAACCGATCGTCCGTGGGGAGGCCGACGTTGTGTTCGGCTCGCGACTCAAGAGCGGTTCGGCGCTGGCCCAGGGGATGCCCTGGTGGAAGTATTTCTCGAACCGCTTCCTCACGAACCTCGAGAACCGGGTGTTCGACCTGTCGCTCTCCGAGTTCCACACGGGCTACCGCGCCTTCCGTCGGGAGGTGCTCGAGACCGTCAACCTCGCGCTGAACTCGGACGGCTTCATCTTCGATCAAGAGATCGTCGCTCAGATCGTCGCCTCGGGCTTTCGGATCGCCGAGATCGCGGTGCCGACGCGGTACTTCCCGGAGGCCTCGTCGGCGAGCTTCTCGGCCTCGACCGTCTACGGTCTGCGCATCCTCTCGCTCCTCGCCCGCTACGGCCTCCACCGTCACGGTGTGTGGCACTCGCGGGCCTTCGACAGCCTCCGCGGGCGATATACGCGGCTGCAGCCAGCGGCTCCGACGGCGCCTCGCGTGGCCGTCGATCGGCGCCGGTCCGTTCCCGCGCTCGGACGCTGAGTCATGTGGCTCGTTGAGCGGCGGATCCAAGACGGTGGTGCGGCCGATGTCGATCGGCTCGATCTTCTGAGAATCACGTTTCCGCACAGTGATCTCTTCGTCAGCATCTCTCCGAACCAGCACGGCGTCGGGTCGAGCCGTGCCGAGGGTGAGCGCCTGCGCGAGCTCGTCGACGCGCAGGGCGCTACCCTCGCGAGAAGGCGCCACACGCTGCGCGTGGTGAATCGCCTGCTTCTGGCGACCCTCGTCGCGGCGTGGGGCATCGTTTTTCTGATCATCTAGGCCGGTTCGGTCAAGAGCGCGCCGGCGCGCTCTTGACGATTCCGGCACTTCTGCCGGATCATTGCGCCCTCCTCAGCCCCGTTCTCGAAAGGAGACGCGCGATGGCAGCGGTGAACACCGGAAAGCGCATCGTCACGGTCCTGGCCGCTCTCTCACTCATGCTCGCGGCCGCCTTCTACGCCCTGGCCCAGCAGCCGAGCGACGCGAAGAAAGCCTCCTCGGCGGCGCCGGCCGGCGGCAAGCGCCACACGCTGGCGGCGACCCTCGAGACGGTCCAGTGGGGCTGGCTCGACCCGAAGGAGCCTCCGAAGCTCATCGTCGACTCGGGCGACACCGTCTCGGTCGAGACGATGATGCACTCGCACGACAAGGTGCGTCCGGGGATCACGATGGACGAGATCGTCGCCCTGCGGCGCGCGAACCCGGGTGGCGGGCCGCACTCGATGACGGGCCCGATCGCCGTCAACGGCGCCGAGCCCGGCGACGTGATGGAGATCCGCATCGTCAAGATCGTGCCGAAGCCGTTCGGCATCAACTTCAATCTCCCGGGTAAGGACTTCCCGACGATCGGCGCGCTGGCGCCGGAGATGCCCGACGGGTTCATCAAGTTCTTCACGCTGGACCTCAAGAAGCGCCAGGCGGAGTTCAAGCCGGGGATCACGCTCGACCTGCGGCCGTTCCCCGGCACACTCGCGGTCGGCATCGACCCCAACGACCCGTCCCCGCGCAAGGGCGGCTCGACGGACCCCATGGCGCCGGTGTCGACGCTCCGACCGTGGAAGAACGGCTCGAACATGGACATCAACGAGCTGCAGGAAGGCACCACGATCTTCATCCCGATCTTCCTCAAAGGCGGGCTCGTGTGGACGGGCGATTCGCACTGCCGGCAAGGCAACGGCGAGGTGAATCTCACCGCGCTCGAGTGCGCCTATCGCGAAATCGCGCTGCAGCTCATCGTCCGCAAGGACCTGAAGCTCGAATGGCCGCGGCTGGAGACCAAGACCCACTGGATCGCGACCGGCTTCGACGAGGACCTCAACAAGGCCATGGTCAATGCGGTGCGTGAGACCGTCGACTTCCTCGAGCAGCAGAAGCTGGTGCCGATGAGCCGGTACGAGGCGTACGCGCTCAGCTCGATGGCCGCCGACTGCCGCGTGTCGCAGGTGGTGGACGTACGCAAGGGCGTCCACTGCATGATCCCGAAGTCGATCTTCACCAAGAAATCGTAGGTGCTCCGGGCGCTCGCCCTCGTCCTGCTCGCCGCCGTCCCCGCCTGGGGCGGCGGCGCGCTCGAGGTCGTCACCACCTCGACCGACCTCAAGGCGCTCGTCGAGGCGGTGGGCGGCGAGCGCGTCGCCGTCGAGAGTCTCGCCCCCGCGCTCCACGACCCCCACGCCGTCGAGGTCAAGCCGGGCCAGCTCGCCAAGCTCAAGTCGGCCGCCTTGCTGGTACGGGTAGGCCTCGATCACGAACCGTGGCTCGCGCGCGTTCGCGCCACCGTGAACGATCCTCGCTTCCTGCCCGGCGGCCCGAGCGACGTCGACGCGTCCCGGGGGATCGCGCTGCTCCAGGCCGAGATGCCCCGGGTCAGGAGCGAGCGGGGCGTGCACGTCCACGGATTCGGCAACCCCCACTACTGGCTCGATCCCGCCAACGCGCATCCGATGACGCAGACCATCCTCGACGCGCTCGGGCGACTCTCGCCCGACGGACGCGAGGCCTTCGCCCGGAACCAGGCTCGCTTTCTCGAGCGGCTCGACGCGGGAATCGCACGGTGGACCGACGCCATGACACCGCATCGCGGCGCGCGCGTCGTGGTCTTTCACGACAGCTGGCCCTACTTCGCTCGCCGCTTCGGCCTCGCGGTCGTCGCCACGGTCGAACCGGCTCCCGGGATCCCACCGTCACCCGCCTCGCTCGCCGCGCTGACGGCGAGCATGAAGGAGGCCGGCGTGCGGCTCCTGGTCGCGGAGCCGTCCTCGAGCCGCGCGATCGCGAGCCAGGTGACGGCGCGGAGCGGCGCGCGCCTCGTCGTCCTGATCCCCTCCGTCGGCGGCGATCCGGACGCGCGCGACTACCTCTCGCTGTTCGAGGTCAACGTTCGGCGGCTCGCCGGGGCGCTGGCCGGATCCCGTTGAGGGTCGCGTGATGGTGGAGTTCCTGTGGGCGCCGTTCCTGGCCTGCCTCGTGCTGACCGCGGTTCACGTCTATCTCGGTCTCCACGTGCTGGCGCGCGGGGTGATCTTCGTCGATCTGGCCCTCGCCCAGGTGGCCGCGCTCGGCGTCACGATCGCGTTCCTCGCCGGCCACGCGATCCAGAGCGAGGCCGCCTACTGGTACGCGCTCGCCTTCACGCTCGGCGGCGCCGCGCTCTTCGCGGCGAGCCGCACCCGACGGTCACCGGTGCCGCAGGAGGCGATCATCGGAATCGTCTACGCCGTGTCCGCCGCGGCGGCGGTGCTCGTCGTCGATCGGGCGCCCCAGGGCAGCGAGCACATCAAGCAGATCCTCGTGGGGAGCATTCTCACCGTCACGCCCGCCGAGGTCGGCATGCTGGCGCTGCTCTACGCGCCGATCGGCGTGCTCCACTGGCTCGTCCGCCGACCGCTGCTCGAGATTTCCTTCGACCCGGAGGGAGCGGGCGCGCGGCGGGCGGTGCGCGTCTGGGACTTCGTGTTCTACGCGTCGTTCGGCGTCGTCGTGACGAGCTCGGTCCGACTCGCCGGCGTGCTCCTCGTCTTCGCCTACCTGGTCGTGCCGGCCACGGCCGCCGCGGCGCTCGCGCGCTCCGCGCGCGGCCGGCTGGTGGTCGGGTGGGCGCTCGGGGTGCTGGTGAGCGCGGGCGGGCTCACCGCCTCGTGGACCTGGGACCTACCGACCGGCGCCACCGTGGTCGTGGCGTTCGGCGTGGTGCTGGCCTCCGTCGCCCTCGCGCTCGCGGTGCGCGCCGGCACGCGGGCCACGCGAGAACGCGGCGTCGAGGCCCTCCGCGGAGCGGCGATCGCGCTGTGCGCCGGGGTGGGGCTGGCCGGGTTGCTCCTGGTCGCGGCACCGCGGATGGACCATTGGTGGCTCGACTGGCTGGAGGCGGGGCTGCCCGGGGCCCAAACGCTGTTCCTGAGCGCGGACGACCGCGACACGCACCGAGACACCGTTGAAGGCGTCCGGCGGAGCCTCGCCGAGCTCGAGCGCGTTCGCGCGATGCAGCGCGAGGCGCAGTGGGGCACGCGCCGGGTGCCGGAGGAGATGCGGGAGCGGATGCGGCAGTACCTCGCCGGGCGGGCGGAGATGCTCGCCGGCGACCGGATGGTCCTCCGCACGCTCCAGGCGCGCGCGCGGGCACACCAGCGCTGGTGGCTCGGCGTGCCGCTGCTGATCCTCGGCGCGAGCGGCGCGTTCTGCCTGGCGCGGCAACGGCCGGTTATGTAGCGGTGTAGGTGTAGAAGCCCTTCCCGGTCTTCCGCCCGAGCCGGCCGGCCATGACCATGCGCTTGAGCAACGGCGGCGGCGCGTAGCGCGCTTCTCGGAACTCCTCGAACATCACCTCGGCGACGTACATCGCCGTGTCGAGGCCGACGAGGTCGAGGAGCGTGAACGGGCCCATCGGGTAGCCACATCCGAGCTTCATCGCCGCGTCGATGTCCTCCAGCGACGAGAGCCCGCCCTCGTAGACCCGGATTGCGTCGAGCAAGTACGGCACGAGGAGACGATTGACGATGAACGCGGTGGAGTCCTTGGTCTGGACCGGCGTCTTGCCGAGCGCCCGGACCCACTCGGTCGCGGTCTTCACGGCGGCGTCGTCGGTCAGGATCGTGCGCACGACCTCGACCAGCTTCATGAGCGGCACCGGGTTGAAGAAGTGGAGACCGAGCACCTGGCCCGGGCGCCCGGTCGCGGCCGCCATCGCGGTGACGTTGCACGAGGAGGTGTTCGACGCCAGGATCGCGTGCGGCGCGCAGATCTTGTCGAGCTTGGCGAAGGTCTCGTTCTTGAGCGGCTGATTCTCGGTCATCGCCTCGACGACGAGGTCGCACGACTTGAGCTCGTCGAGCCGGGTCGTGCCGGCGATGTGCGCCAGCGCCGCGTCCTTGGCCTTCGCGTCGACCTTTCCCCGGCTCGCGAGCCCCTCGAGCGTCTCGCGCAGCCGGCCGAGCCCACGCTTGACCAGCTCGTCGTCGGCCTCGACGAACAAAACCTGGAACCCGGCCTGGGCCGCCACCTGAACGATGCCGGAGCCCATGAGACCGCATCCGATGACGCCGACGTTCGTGATGGTCATACGAGGCCCCGTTTCGTCAGAGGTTCTTCGCGAGATGGTGCGGCGTGGAGCCGCTTACTTCCGGGCGCGGCCGGGCAGAGGCAGCGGCTCGAAGTGGGTCCCGGGCGGGCAGGGATTCCTCACCGTGATCGTCGTCGAGCCGTACCGGACGCTTCCGTCGGGCTGGATCTCGCCGTCGGGACGGCGCGGCGGCGCGGGGGGCTCCTTCATCGCCCGATCGAACGCGGCGTCGCGGGACTCGGCGATGGGCGCCATGATGCTGAGGAGCATGGAAGCGCTGATGGGCGACTTCGCCTCGTCCGCGACCGCGGCGGTGGCCCAGCCGCCGACGAGGACCAGCGCGCCCGCGAACGCCACAACCCTATTCATAGACGATGAGCGAATGGAGCGGGTGCTCCTTCAGCTTGTCTCGGCCATGGAGGAACGCAAGCTCGATCATGAACGCTACGCCGACGACCTGACCGCCTAGCTGGCATATCAGCCTCAGCGTTGCCCCCATCGTACCACCGGTCGCGAGCAGATCGTCCACGGCGAGCACGCGCTGCCCGGCCTTGATCGCGTCCTCGTGGATCGCGAGCGTGTCGCGGCCGTACTCGAGCTCGTACTCGACCTCGATGGTCTTGCCCGGGAGCTTTCCGAGCTTGCGAACCGGGACGAAGCCCGCGTTCAGCTGATGGGCGAGGGCGCCGCCGATGATGAAGCCCCGCGACTCGATGCCGACCACCATGTCGACCCGCTCTCGCTGATACCGCTGGACGAAGGTGTCGATGACGTACCGGAATGCCGGGCCGTCCTTCAGGAGCGTCGTGACGTCCTTGAACAGGATGCCCTCGGTCGGGAAGTCCTTGATGTCGCGGATCTTCGCCTTGAGGTCGGCGATGTCCATTAGCCCGGTATCTTACCTCCGATGCCGCGGTGCGCAAGGAGCCAAAGTGTCCGGGGCCGTAGCACGGTGACACCGGCGGCACCGGGAAACGTCAGGAGGCTGACGGCGCGCCCGGCCGCCGGCGGAGGCTCAACAGCCCGAATTTGCAGCTGCGAGCGACGCTGCCGGCCGCCGTGGCACCCTACTTGCTCCCCACGGTGGCAGCGTCCGTCGAGGAGGAGATAGCGATGTTGCTTCCGGAGCAAGTGCAGCGCCTGGTCGAACTGGCCCTGGCGGAATTCGCCCCGGAATGGCAGGTCGCCGGGCTGTGTTCGGAGCTGAGCCTGCACAATCAAGACCACTGGGTCTCCGGCCTCGGGACGTTCGGGCTCGTCCTGCGCAATCGCCAGAGCAAGAGCGCCAAGGTTCTCGGTTGGCGGAACGGCGATTTCAGGAGCGCAACCTACCATCGCGGCATCTCGTATCGTGTGCTCGAGGCGTACGCCGACCGCATCACCGATCCTATTCGCCGCTACTTCGAGGAGATCGGCCTCGTCATGCCGGGACGGATCGCGCCACGCGTCGCCCAGACGACCGCCGCCCGCTCGAGCGTCAACTACGCCGGGTAGACCGACCCTTCCGTTCGCGACGTAGTCACGACTCGAGCCGCGCGATCGCTTCCGGCAGCTCGGCGAGTCGGGAGATAGTGAGATCGGGCCGAGTCGAGCCCCTCCGGACCGACGAAGTCACCTGGATCACGCGCATCCCCGCAGCCCGCGCCCCCTGAACGTCGAGGATCGCATCGTCGCCGACGTGGACGGCGGTTCCGGGCTCGCCGGCCACCGCCCGCAGGGTCATCGCGAAAATCTCCGGGGCCGGCTTTCGAATCCCCACTTCGTCGGAAAAGGTCGTCTGCGTGAAATAGGCGAGCAGCCGAAACCGATCGAGCAGCTGTCGGAGCGTCACACCCGGGGTCCGCATGACGTTCGACACCAGCGCGAGCGTGTAGCCTTCCCCCTTGAGCGTCTCCAGCGCGGCCAGCGCGCCGTCGTCGACCGCGGGCGGGACGATGAGGATGGGCCGGGCGTAGGCGTCGATCAGGGCCGTCAGCAGCGCCGGGGGGACACGTCGCGGCAGCCCCGGATCGACGGCGGCCAGGATCGCGCGGACGTGGTCGTCGACTGGAACGTCCCGGTGCGTGGCCCAGATCCGGCCGAGATAGGCGCCCGACTCCTCGTACGCGCGCTCGAGCGCCGCCGTCGACGCGGGCATACCGGCGGCGCCCAGCAGCCGCTCGAAGTCGGTCAGGCGCCGCTTCTTGTAGCGGTTGTCGCTGGTCGGGCTGTCGATGAGCAGCGTGCCCCAGAGGTCGATCGTGATGGTCTCGACCTTCACCGCGTCATCTCTCGAAGTTCGGGGGACGCTTGTCCAGGTACGCGCTCATTCCCTCGCGCGGCTCGTCGGTCGCGTACGCGGTGGCGAACGCGTTGATGCCGTAGCGCACCGCGGTCGCGAGATCGGTGTCGCGCCAGCGGACGATCAGCTCCTTCTGGAGCCGGATCGCCTCGGGTCCGCTCGCCAGGATCGCCGTCACCAGTTCCTCCGCGCCCGCGCGCAGGCGGTCGTCCGGGACGACACGGTTCACGAGGCCCCAGTCGAGCGCCTGCGCCGCGGTGATCGGCGCGCCGGTCAGCAGCATCTCCGCGGCGCGGCCGGGCCCGACCATCGGCGGCAGCAACGCCGCCTGGATGACCGAGGGCACGCCGACCCGCACCTCGGGCAGGCCGAACGAGGCGCTCGCCGCCGCCACCCGCAGATCGCAGGCCAGTGCCAGCTCGAAGCCGGCGCCGAGGCACGGTCCGTTCACGGCGGCGATCACCGGGAACGGCGCCCGGTGCACGGCGTCGAGCGCGTCGTGGAGCGTGGTGATCAGTGCCCTGGCCCGGCCCGGGTCGAGATCGCGCAAGACGCGCACGTCCATGCCGGCCGTGAACGCGCGGCCGCTCCCGATGACCACCGCCACGCGCGTCGCGCGGTCCGCCGCGAGCGTCGCGAACGAGTCGCGCACGGCGCGGATGAGGGTGGGCTCGAAGAGGTTGAGCGGCGGACGATCGAGCGTGCACCAGACCGCGGCGCCCGCGCGATGGATCGTGAGCGGCGGCCCCACTAGTACCGGCGCATCGCCGGATCGACGGTGCGGGCCCAGTAGTCCAGCCCGCCGAGCAGATTCTTGACGTTCTTGAAGCCGCGCTGCCGCAGGTAGTCGGCGACGGCCGCGCTGCGCACGCCTTGATGGCAGTAGACGACGATCTCGTCGGCGGCGTTCAGCTCGTCCGCCCTGAGCTCGATCTCCTCGATCGGGATGTGGACGGCGTTGTCGAGCCGGCAGAGCCGCGTCTCCCAGTCCTGCCGCACGTCCAGCAAGAAGGGCCGGTCGCTCCCGGCCAGACGCGCCTTGAGCTCTTGCGGGGTGATCTCGTCCATATTTTTACTCCGCTAGCCCGGATAATTCATGAACGATCGACGCGATCGGCGGGCGGGTGGCGCCGGGTGCGGCCCCGGCCGGCGGGGCTCCATCACCCGTTCGACCTCCTCGCACTTCTTCGAAGTGCGAAGGTACGAAGG
>Ga0137394_10000138_pt1 | contig 49610 bp, 67 predicted proteins | sample czobulk116metaG_FD_108278 | JGI IMG/M metagenome (GOLD analysis project Ga0137394, IMG submission 108278) | Vadose zone soil microbial communities from Angelo Coast Range Reserve, California, USA - czobulk1.16 metaG | ecosystem: Environmental > Terrestrial > Soil > Vadose zone | place: USA... | reverse complement strand
TTCCTTGGTACGTTTCTATAGGGAATGCAGTGACAACTACGGTGGACTTCCCTGATTATGATGTGGGTTCCGTACTGCCTGTAGAGAGATACAGTTGAAGGACTGCCTCCATCCCGTACAATTGGCGTGTTCCCAGTTCCAGTGCTTCTCGTCATCTGGAGCTCCGGAGCTTCAATTGGCTCCGTACATCTGGCTCTTAATGACTTTCGGCAACTGATCTTGACCCCGGAAGGCGATTCCCCTGTTTCATCGGTGTTTTCAGTCCGAGTGATATATGACATTCGAACAGCATCGTCAGTGAGGCGTACAAGAATGAATATTATGTTGTCTGTTGTGTACATGATGCTCGTGACATACTGTACAACTGCCAGCGGACAGATTGCCAAGCGAGCCGATCAACGGCGAATGCGAACGCGCATAAGACACTAAGCAAGCACAGGTGCTACATGGGAAGTTATTCATACATAGAACCTGAGAGAGGAAGATAAAATTAGATGCGTGTATAGCAAGATGTTTGTACACCCACTTCTTATTAATTTGATACAGAAGGAGATTGAGATTAAATTTAACGAGCCCGTTGAATAAGGAGAGTGACGCTCTGTCTTGGTATTGAGCCTGTAGAAGGTCTTCAAGTCGGACATCTGCAATTGCCATACGATTTGTGATTCCCAGCGCGTTGTTGAACATCTCGATGGTAAATACGCCAAGCTGGTTCGAAGAGATGACGAGGTTAATCTTGTCAAATTGCCTCGGGGAGTATTGATCAATCGACAAGAGGATGCCTCTCTCGTACAGGTCCTGGGCACTGTATTTGAATGAGCCGAACTGGGGTGTCTTGCCCGATTTTTGAAGGTCTCTGAGGTGGAAATATTGCTTTGTAAATGGCATGATGATTCGCTTTTTCCTAGATATACGTCAGAATTGATTCCGTTGGTGAATACAGGGGTTAGCTGCGTACGATTTTCCTCGTTGCATGGTTGCCATGGCCACCTCAACATAGCTATTGTAGCTGTTGATTTGCTCCTCAAAGTATTTCTTGCGTTCTTTGAGATGGCGTAGAGCTCCTGTCATGTTCTCGATCTCTTGCTGGCGCTGCAGGCGCATGCGATGTTTGCTGCGAACATCGTGGGCAATGGCATTCAGGATGTCTTGATATCCGTCACTCCGTGTGACCTTGCCCTGTTTCTCTAGTTCAAGAAGGAAGAAGATCGCATGCGCCTTTACCTCGCGAAATGACAAGCTAGCTCGAAATCAGCAACTGGTTCATAGACGAAGGCAAAAAAACTCACGATCGGATGTCTTCTAGACGATATGCAGATTCCTGAGCAGCGGCAGATGGCATGCGCCTTGGATGGCGGAGGCGATGATCGCTTTCCATCTCAGACTCCAGGATATCCTCCCACATCATCTCGTGTTCGTCCGAGACGGGTTGCATGAGGGACTCAACGAGATCTTTGGCAGGCTGCACGCGAAGAATGGCCAGGACGGTGCGTTTGGCTTGCACCCACAAAGCATTTTCCTCGGCACGAGGGTCTAATTAGCGATGGGTCAGTAATTTTTCTCAGTTCGATCGCAAATGAGACCCTTGCCTCGAACTTGAGCAAAGCGGTTTGTTAGCTCTAATGTAATTGCTCTATCCCTGGCGTCTTTGAGTTCCTCACTGCCAAATTGAGGTACACCATCAAGTTCATGAAGGATTGTTCGCAATGGATCATCACGGGCAGCACCCTATGAAAAGCTCGCATAAGACAGAGTAAGGGACAGCACGATGAACGTACCAAGCTATCGATATTCTGCGCGAGCAGACCATGCATTGCATAAACTTCATTCGGGGAGATGTATATCGGTTTAGGCTGCACTGTGACATCCAAAAATTCGTGGGCATGACATTGGGTCTCAGCATCAGGAACATTGGCAACTGTAGCAAGTGAGTGCATAGTACGGTATATTCGCAGGAATAACTTACCTTCAAAAAGCCAAGACGTGAACTGTGAAATGGCCTTTTTGACGTACTCGTTGATTGGAATGTAGCTTGGGGAGTCATCGCCAAATTCCGACCCGCTTGTCACTTGAGCCAACACTTTGGAGATTTGAGCAAGGTTTTTACGAGAACTGACGTCGACCGTGCTGGAAACTATATCGAATGTTTCAGGAGTACTTGAAACAGAGAAACTCAGGGCTCGAGTTAAAGATATTGAGAAACGTGGGTCTCCTTACATGATCGCCGGGTTGATATACCGATAGAAGACGAGGCGGCCAATGCAGGCTGCACATGCCTCGTCGGGGGCATCGGGGAATTTGTTCTGAAATATATATCGTCATAGGAAGAAAATGCGAGTCGACAAGCACGCACTCTGATGGCCACAAGAGTTTCACGGGCAAGGTGTCGTACACCATAAGGCATCTTCCGAGTCGATTGCATGATGGTAGCGACGAAGGCTTCCGACCACCATCTTAGTACTTGGAGATCTGGAAGTAATCAACGTCAGAGGAGTAATCGTAATCGTACTGCGTTCACTTGCGTCGGATATACTCTGGTCGAATAACTGGGTCATTGAGAGCCTCGGCGAAGGAGATGTCTTTCAACTTCGAGGACGCTTTCCCGGAGCGCATTTCCTCGAGGTCGATCCGAGCACGGTATATCTAGAGTTCTCGTCAATTCAGCAAAACGGGGGGGATGAGTGCAATCACGTGTTTAGGGTCAGCTTCCAGATCCAGGTCTTCAGTGGCGATGACATCGCGTATCAGAGGCTGCAGAGTCTCGCGAACATGGACGGTCTGTTTGGGTCGAATGTAATGAAGAGCGATATTGATATACATGGGATGCCCATGGATCACATCAGCAAGTGTATGCGCGCACTCTATCTCCTCTTTTATAGAGAACTAGATCCCATGTCACTTTCCAATCGACAAAAAATCAGAATGATTGCCACACCTGGAACAATTTGAGGAGTAGGTAATCCTCCCTTCGGTCCTGTCCATACCCAAAGAGCGTGAGGACGACTCTCTCAAGGAGGCGGCGGTCCTTCTCGGGCACATTGTCTCCGGACATCACCAAAAACAACTTGGCCAGATATTCACCACGAGACTGCAGGAGATAAAAGAGTTGCTGGTAGAGCTCTAGCTTTCGTTTCGCTGCATGATCGAGAGTGCTTGGCCCTGCAAATGGATCCCCGTGTGCAGCAAGCACAGATGCCCTGGATGCGTGTGCCGCCGCTGTGTCAGTTCCATATCTACGTCGTACTTTCACAAGTTCCTCAAAAGTCTTGACATTATGTACGACAAGGGCAATCTTGACGTCCAGGTCATTGACATCGTTTTCGAGTGCCTGATTCTCTCGGATCCTCTCTACGACTTGTTTTCGCATACGCTCGAGGTCCAACTCTTCCTGGAAGTCATTTTCGGAATCGTCGAGAAGATGTACAAAGTTCTTGATGGTCCCAACAGAAACATTGGTTCCCATGGTAAGCTGCCGATACTGGTCCCGGGTTTCCTTCGCACGGAATAGAGATTGTATCTTGACGACTTTCTCAAGATTTTCATGATAGTATCGCATCTTCTCCTTGAATTTCCTCCGCTGCAAGACTCCTCTGAACAAAGCCTGCAAGGCAGACGCAACGCTGTGGCTTCTACGTAGATGATTACGCCAAGCATACCAGTCACAGCGCACAAGGTATCCACGCGCGACGGCCTGGAAACCGAGGACGTCAGGTAATGAGAACTCCAGGCGCTTGATCTGTTCCCGATGGCGGTTTCGTGTCAAGGCCGCACGAGCTAGGGCTTGGAAACCACCAACAGACTTGACAATGGCAACCTTGGCTAGGGTCTTCTGCAATGCTTTATGATGGTGTCGTGCGAGATTAGCTCGTGCTCGCGCTTGCAGTTGGACGACAACTGGTGTCGCTTTCCGTAATCCCCGAATGAGGACCAAAAGTCGCTTGCGTGCCAGATATGTCCGCACGGCCGCCTGAACACGCACCACGACGTCGGTGATATCTTCTAGTTTTGCGAGCTGACTTCCCACTCGCCTTCGAACTAGAACGCCCAATGCCTGCGCTTGAAGGGCGACAATGGAATCTTCTAGACGATCCAAAGCGTTAAGTTGTTTGGCTATGGCCACTCTCTGAAGAGCGCCTCGGGCTGCTGCTTGAAGACCAATGATAGAGCCAAACACCTTCCGAGTAGAAAACACCTTCATAAGTTGATCCTGCCTGCACTGGACGATGTGTGCGCGAGCTTGTGCCTGCATCTTCGTGACTGAAAAATGACTGCGCTGAAAAGCTGCACGTAGCATGGCAAGTCGTCGGCGAACGAGAAGACCCCTGATCTGAGCCTGGATCTTAACAACGTTTCGCGAGCGGGCTTTAACCCGCTTGATCCACGCATACCACTGCCGTCGTAGAAGATAACCACGACATGTGGCCTGGAGCGCGATAACCCATGGTAGTACACTAGCTTGCTGGTCCCGATAATCTTTGACAGCCCTCCTCACAAGGACTCCTCGACTCTGTGCTTGAGCGCGTATAACATATCTTTGGGCAAGCTGGAGGTGGGCAATCTGCGTAGCTTGAGCCTTTCTTGTTAAAAAGCCACGAGCAAGTGTTTGAACTGATACGATCGATGACTCATTTTCCCGTAGAAGGCGATCACGTACTAGGGATAGGTGAGAAAGCAATACTGAGTAAAATGAGAGAAACTGACTTTCTTCCTCGGTCTCTTCTGGCTCTTCATTGATCTCCAGAGCGAGTTCTCTCCCAACATTTCCAAAGTTGGGCATAGGCACTCCTGCATCCTTGAGCCCTCTCTGTGTCTTCTGAAGCTGATCATCGGAGAACTGCAGACGACCAACTAAGTTGCCAATCCGTTCAGCCAGACCGCGGCGAGCGAGGAGGTGACTGAATGCAAAACGGCAGTGCGTCAGCGGAGCAAATGAAAGTTGGGCGCTCATGTACCTCAGAGCATGAATACAGTATATGACTTTCGGGAGATTCTTCTTCTCATAGAGGTCAGTCAATTCGAATACGAAGCTCTATCCTCAATCTTAGTGTATAAGTAGGCACAAGGAGACTAGCAAACACACCTCTGGAAGGCCGATATGCCTCACAAAATTGAAGAAGTAGTTGATATTATCCGAATGCCGAAAATCGAGCTTCGGAGCTTCATAAATCCTACGAACAACGGCTTCGCCCTGAAAGACCCTGACGAGTTTTGCAAGCACAACACCATTTCGCAAAGACTCTTCCATATCTACGATTCCGAACCCGAGCTCTTCCCCAAGGCAACCCTCGATCCACTGCTGTGCCTCACCAACGTGACAAAGATACTCATAAGCCTGTATAAGGTGACGTTGAGTATCCGCCCAGAGTCCTCTTGTAAGTCCTGTCGTAGAAAGAGAAGACGTGGAGGGACTGGGAATTGTATCGCGGGATAGTTTAAGCCTTCCGGGAATACCAGCAACGCCATCCGGATTTGCTACGCTGGGCATGAGAGATTCCCGTGGACCACGATGTTTGATGGCTGCTCTCCTCTCCAGCCGTTGTTCCCTCCATTTTTGCCTCTCATTTCGGGCTTCTTCCTCCTCGCGCTGGATTCGAACATCGTCCTCTGCGACCCAGTCATCGTCGGCATCCCCGCTCGCAATCCTAGGTAGGTGTCGGCCCAGTTTCTTTCCGACGATAAGATTCTCGCCGTATGTCGATGCCTTCTTGCTACTCATATATGAGCTCTTGTATGGCGTAGGCTGCATGACTGAAGATGTTGGCTGAAATGCACCAATTTGGGGCAACACGTTTCCTACACCACTTAAGGGGGGATCCCGAGGACGAGAGGCGGATGGTGTACGCGGCGAGAAAGATTGCTCCGAGCTAGCATGACGTGGGTTCGTTAATAGATCTTCATATACCGAGGTTGGGCGAATGCGACGTGAGTTAGGTAGGTCCTTTCTGGAAGGACTGGTGCGCCATGGGGGCGATAAGTCTTGTCGGGAAGTTGCGGACGATTCAGTAGCTTTGGAGAGGACGTCATCCACGGTGTGGGCACGCGAGCGAGCAGGTGCTGGCGCTGGTTGTGAGTCGATCCTACGTTCATTGGAGACTACCGGCTGGGTGAGAACGGAGACGATGGAAGAAGCCGGTGTGGAGGGAGGAAGATGGATCCGATAGGCAGTATCAGCAAGGGAGGATGTGTTCACTGACGCGTGTGGGGGATCTGGGTTCGTAACAGTAACACCAGTCGCATTGGGTGACAACGGTGACGCGATTATTGGGGCAGGGATCGTGGGATGTTTTAGGTAAGTCGGTGCTTGCAGAACATCTGGAGAGGTCCGCGCTTGGAAAAGAGGAGAGGGATTCCGATGTAACACTGTACGTGAAGACCTGGAGTCGGGAGCTTGGGGTGAATCCTTTTCATCCGAGGCTGCCTCTGCACGAACGCGTTCCTCCCACTTCCCACGAACAGCGTCGATACTCCCGCCTATGCGATGCGATGGTGTCCAGCGCCGGGTCGTGGTTGACGATGAAGTAGTGCTACTACCGGTGGTCAGAGAACTGATGGTAGAGACAGAGCCAGACCTCGAGAGTGATCCGGTATGAGTGGACCCCCGCTCAAGGAGACGAGCCTGATAAGCAAAGCCTACGGATGAACCAGGTCGACCCGAACGTCCGGGAGAGCCAGAGGCCGAAGAATCCGAACGTTCCATGTCGTCGCGTCGAGTCGTCTAAGGGCGTAATAATCGTGAGAAATACACAGATAGAGGACAAGGAAGATCAAAACTGAGGGGGGAAGCGCGAGCCGCCTCTATAGTAAGGCGTTCGGGGGAGGACTCGACGCTTTGCCTGTGAAAGCCGAGTGAGCGCGATTGCAGTCACTTCCGCTTTAGGCAAGTGGTTCACCGGATAGCTCGGCCCGATCACGGGGCCGCGTCGCCTCGCGCTTTACGCTTAACCACTCTAATGTCGGCCAGTGCCTCGTCCTCCTCCCTCGAATCTCTTATCCACTCTATCATCCCCCAGTCGAGGAGCGATCAGGTCCTATTTAATGATATTTCTGCTCACTGCAAGGATGTATTACTTAGGTTAGCAACAGCGTGTACTTGGCCTTCCTTTTCATTGACGCGACACCTTAAAATCTGCAGCCACATAGGTCAAAGCCATGTGAGGGATATGGGTCATCTGACAGAGATTGTGAAGCGTCGCCGTACGCATTGGAACATTCCTACCCGCTTATCGCCTAATTTATCCGGTCTTCTCAGTCGTTCAGAGTCGTCCTGACGGTGTTACATCGGTACAATTCTCAAACTTGATGTCCAGATTGATGGAACTGGTGACATTTCCTCAAATCGGTGTGCAGCTTGCTGCTCAACATTTGTACAGCCCATTCTGTCACGCACATACGAAGCACTCTTGTTCTTGCATACCTTAGCGTCCTCGACGCGAACACCACTGCTTACCCCTTCCTTGCTCCCTTCTCTCGCGCCGTCGCCCCCTATCACTTCGAAGCATACACCAGCCGTTTCACCGATAGACGTAACCGCACCTTCTCAACCTCCAAGGAAAGGAAAATCCAAGGCCGAGCTTTTGCGAGAAACGCGCGCCCGATCCGGTATGGTGACTGGTTGATGGACTCAGTAATCTGTTCACGATATGGAAATAGGATGCCCACACATACAGGAACTCGCCCTCCTGAGAGATGCGCTCTATCTTTTGCAAGGAATATCAGGGAAGCACGTGCGGTTCGCGACAGGCAAAGATGGAGAGGCAGAGATGAGCCTTCTTTTCATGGAAGGCACTGTAGGTCTCATTGTGCGGCATTTCTTAGCAATTGATCATCCTTTCCAAGGGATATTTGATATCAGCCCCAACCAAGCAGCTGATACATAGATTATCGGAGGTTGGGCACCTGTATGTTCGCGTTGACTGCTTCATCCGAGAACGCGAAGCGAGAACAGGAATTGGGATGATTGAACAGAGTCTCTGTCATCACCTGCAATCCCAATTGACGGAGTACTATCGCCTTATAGCTGTATTGGAATCACAACTGAACATCTCTTCCAACGCACAAGACCAGAATACGCGGTCTTCTTCATCAGCTACCATATCTGTTGAGCCAGACCCTCGAGCAGAGGAGAGCGGCTTGACTCTCAAGCGACTTGACGTATGGGTTAATGAGTGGAGACTGCGGATGCGTATGATGAGTGTTTGTGTAGAAGCGGCCAAAGGTACAGCCCCATGACACTTTCGTCGATCGTGGATGGAATTTATTGACGCTCTCAAGACACGCAGGGTGGTGCTCTCGTCAACCTCATTCACAGCTACACGGAAAACGGAGACCCTTTTGTGCGCAAATTCACAGATCAACTTCTGGAAGAGGTGAATTTTGCCCGGGCTTGCCCTTTGAATTAGCTGACATTAGCATATCAATTGAGGTTTCAAAACCCTTCTTCGAGACGTTGCAAAAGTGGTTGTTTTCAGGGGAACTGTACGACCCGTATCTGGAGTTTTTCGTGACTGTGGACCCAGAGCTTGCCCATCTACAATATGTCTCTCCGTCGTCCCTTGCAACTGGTGCGGGCATTATGATGGGTGACGGTGCCTTCAACGGTTTCAACGTGGATCAAGATGACCTTACGGGAGAACGCGAGAGTGGACTCCGGCTATGGCAGGCAAAGTACAAGTTTAGGCAAGAAATGTTACCAGCATTTGTTGGAGAGGGTTTCGGCAGGAAGGTATACTACTCAATTCCATGGGTCACCGTATCGGGTCAACCCATTTCATCTTGGCAGATTTTCTCAACGGGAAAGAGCCTCAATTTCATTCGATATAGTTGCCAAGATACGGACTGGATAGCCACTCGCGAAAAGATGAGCAATACCAACGGCAGTGAGTCGCGCATACAGGCATGTCTGCTCTAAGCTGATTGAACGAAGCCCTACAATACAATGACATTTTCGGGCTGGAGCGTTCGATAGATGCCGCTTATCGCATAGCTAGCCAGCGTTTGTTTGACATATTCTTTGACAAGTTTCGGTTACTAGACCATCTCCGGGCTTTGAAGAACTACCTCCTCCTGGGTCATGGTGACTTCGCGGACCAGCTCATGGAAACGATTGGGTAAGTTGAAATGTTGGTATTCTCGCAATATCACTCAGACTTTCAGACTCATAGGCCGAGCTTGTCAAAACCAGCCAACTCATTGTACCGGCACAACTTGACGGCCACGTTGGAAACAGCCATTCGTTCTTCCAATGCTCAGAAGGATCCACCCGACGTTCTTCGACGCCTTGATGCACGCATGCTCGAGTATAGTCAAGGTGAAATCGGTTGGGACGTCTTTACACTGGAGTACAAAGTCGATGCCCCGTTGGATACGGTTCTTGACCCCGACACCATGGTCAAATACCTTAAGTTATTTAACCACCTTTGGAAAATGAAACGGATCGAAAATACCATGACAAAGGGATGGCTGAGAACAGCGGGAGCCACCAAGGCCTTTGTACGAATTCCTGGTAGGTCTTAAGGATACCTAGACCACATGGCGATTGACATCCGTGGAACAGAGCTTGAGCCAGAGTGGCACAAAATCCGCCTGATCACGGCAGAAATGATTCACTTTATACGACAAATGGCTGCTTACTGTCACTTGGAAGTTATCGAGTGCTCATGGAAAGCTCTTATGGACTTTGTCAATGAGAAAGAAGGCGATTTGGACGCCCTGATTAGCGCGCACCGCGTGTATTTAGATCGCATGGTGAAGAAATTATTGCTGATTGGTCACAAGGCCGGCAGAGAGGTGACCGTACCTCTGAATTCCAAAGCCTGATACTGACTTGGCCCATCTTCAGGAGAGCCTGCTCAATCAGGTCAGGGAGGCATTCTCACTGATGCTCGGGTTTTACGACGCGACAGTGAGCTGCAAACTTGTGTATGCTATTCAGAGGCTAAGGGGAATTTATGCTGCAGGAACACTTCTACAACCTCTGCATGACAGAGTCTTCACGTCGAGACAGTGAGCGCGATCAAACACGAGTGAGTCCGCAGGCCTGGTAGTACGACTGTTTCAAATATCGTTCATGGACAGGGAATTTACACCGCCGCCGATACGCGCACAGGTCCGCAACAATCAGACGCTTTATCCAACGGACTGCGTCAGTGCAAGGAATGCGGCGCAGCCTTCTCGGAGAAGGTTCATGTCATACTTCACGCATTGCAGACACATGTCGACCTCGACTGTCGATTTTTGAGTATCCGGCTATCATTTTCAGAATTCTATCGTGCCAAGAAAGATTCACAGGGGCAGTCTAAATCATAGGAACTTTATATTTGCCCGTCTATGTGTACAAGTTGTCTACGAGAACTTCTTTTTGCGTTTGTTTGTCGTTTGCTTACTACTATTTGTTACTGTTTGGGTGGCTTATATAACCTCAACATGAGCGAACTACAAACGACTGAGACCGAGCTAAGATGTATTGCGGTGTGAGCAAAGGGCTGATCGGGCATTTGCCAAAGTCACTTACGACAAGGCCATGGCAAGGGAAGCCCAAACCGGATTGAGACGGATGTGCCCGAAAGGGTAAAGGACACCTGCTGCGATTGGGAGTGCCGTGATGTTATACACCAATGCCCACAGCTAGTAGCGTCTCTCGGTCAGCTGCGTCGCGGCCCATCTCTTGGGATCGACACTTACAAAGTTGAGTTTCACCCGCCTGAACACCGTGGTCGATAAATCCACGAGGGTCAGAATGCCGCCGAGATCTGACGAAACAAGTATGAACGAGGCGCTGGAGAGCGCAACGTCACTTCCTGATCCGATCGCAATGGCCACATCAGCCGCGGCAAGTGCCTGAATTGAATTAGTTGGTCAACTCTATCCACGTTCTTGACTGTCTTCACACTTACCGGTGCGTCATTTATGCCATCCCCAACCATGGCCACTACGCAGCGGTTATTCAACCTTCTCCTAGAAAACCATTTCGACTGCCTCTTCGGTGCATTCTCTTGGAGCCAACGAACTTTGTCCGCCTGATCATCAGTCATGTTAGCCTACACGAAAGTTGGCGAACTATTACTCCAGAACCCTACCTTTTCATGGGGGAGCACTCCTGCGATCACATTGGACTCAGGTATGCCTACCTGTTTTGCCACAGCTCTTGCCGTAGTTGCGTTGTCACCCGAGATCATCCAGGTTGCCAGCTTTCGCGATTGCAAGTGAGAGAGCACGGCTTTAGCATTGGGACGAAGTGGGTCTGCAATGGCAAACAGGAAGACGATCCTGAACGGACTTGTACCCGGTTCCTCGCTCGTATCATCCTGACGAACGGCGAGCAACACAACGCTTTTACCCTCCGCCTTCCAGGACTCCAGGCGATCTGCGAATTCTACTGGGATATCAACGCCATGCTCTGCAATCCACGCCTCATTTCCGATGATCGCCGAACAGCCAACGTCGTTGAACTTCGCATTGAGCCCCCGACCCGGCGTTTCCTCTACAGAGCTAGCTGCTTGGGGAATGGCATCGTTACTTTCGCAGTACGACCGAATAGCCGTGGCGAGGGGATGGGTGCTAGATGCCTCAAGCTCGGCCGCTAATCCGAGGACAGTTCCACGGCGCCATGGGCTCCCGTCACACAAGTCCTTGCTATCCGTGACGGACGGACGGCCGCCCATCGTAAGAGTCCCTGTCTTATCAAAGACGACGGCATCGAGCTGCGCGGCCTCCTGGAAGGCTTCGCCTCCTCCGCGAACCAAGATTCCGAACTTCGCGGCAATACCGGTGCCAACGAGAAGAGCCGTTGGAGCTGCGAGGCCAATCCCGCATGGACATGCAACAACAAAGACGGCGATGGCGAACTCGAGGGACCACGCCGCTGATAAAAGGGGATTTAGTGAGCCATTCTATATAGAAGAGTTGAGACTCACGCCATCCCCCTACGTCGTTATCAAGGTAGCTGCGTGGAAGTGCACCGCTAAATCCTAGGCTGAGCCATATGGCCCATGTAAGGATTGCAAGTAGCGTAACGACGGGAACGAAGTAGCCTGTCAGGAGGTCCGCAAAGCGCTCGATTGGTGTTCGTTTTGTTTGACTATCCCGGACTACATTGATCACATGATCAAGCCTGCATTCTCGTGAGTATTACGTTCTCATGAAAAAAATGACGATACCGACATGGTCTTTCCCTCCCCCACGTCTATTCTCAAATCTATAGCTTGCCCGATGTTGACAGTGCCCAGGAATACATGATCCCCAGGATTTTTCTTGATTGGTTTAGATTCCCCTGTCACTGAACTCTCGTCGAACAGTGAGTGGCCAGAAATAACCACGCCATCCATTGGAGGTGTTGAGCCAGTCGGCACCCGAACGACGTCGCCGATTTCCAAGAGATCTGCAGCGATTTTCTGCACTCTGGAACCAGGCTTCATACTTTGTTCTTCTGATTCTGTGTCTGTCGTGCCCTTTTCTATGTCCTCGTTTTCGCCGCGAAAGCAGGCAATTGGACTTTGCTTGTCCGCCAAACCCACAACTAGTGCTTCGGCCGGCTTCAATTTCGCGAGGCTAGTAATGGCATCTCCGGTGCGGCTCTTGCTGTAGGCTTCTATGTACCTGCCTGAGCTAGGGTCAGTACGCTACTTGTTCTGATAGCCAAGAATCGTACCAATGAGAAGGAACATCGTTAGGAAGACGACGGAGTCGAAATATGTGGATGTATCCGCGTGACCGTCCTGGGATGATGAGGCTGTGGCTGCGAGGACGAGCAAGACGATGGAAGAGAAATAGGCTACCGACACTCCTGATGATACCTGTCGTATCGAAGACAATTGACATGGTGAACAGGTGAGGAGGGAGAGTGCATACCAGTAAATTCATACTCCCGAAACGGAGAAACCGTTTCCACACAGGCGTGCGACTACCTCTTCTCCACAGGGCGTGTATTTCCTTCCAACTTCGCTTGTGGAAACTTCCGGCGCTGTAAAACATCACAGGCGTAGCAAGGAAATACAGCGACCATTGGATACGTGACGCATTGCCCATCCACATCGGTTCCATGAGATAGTTTCTAATGGGGTTCTTGGATGACACCAAGCTCATGAAGACGACGCCGATTATGAAAGTGGGGATGGCGGCAATGACAGCAAACCCGAGACGATACAGTAGATTGCGTTTCTCCTTGGCCCGTGCTTGGCGAGCGCGGTCCTCCAAGGAAGGGGGTTTATGAATCGTGACTCTGAAAGGCGGGCTGTTGGAGGATGTGATGGCAGAGATGACATCACGTATTGTGAAGGTAGGTGGGGACGGCTCATAGGTGAGACGAAATACGGGGTTCTGGAGAGTCAGTGGTTCTGCGTGCAAAGTCTGACTCATTTTATTGAGGCCTTGCATAACTTTTTCGGGACAATGGCTAATGGGAATTTTATCAGGCATCTACGTGAAATTTCAGTTATGGTGACCCACTCGCAGAACATGCCCTCTACGCGCAGGTCAACGGTACGTCGTCCTCGTGCGACTTCTTTCGCTTTCGATGTTGTCTCAACAGGCTCCGCGCTGACCACAGATGCTTCGAATCCTGCACATTCGATGACGTCTTGAACCACTGGAATCAACCCCATGCTCTCCACGACCAAGGATGCCGAGTTGCCGATGAGGTTGACTGAAACGTCCGTGACACCGTCTTGTTCAGAAAGTAATCGGGTGACGGTGGAAGAACATGCAACGCAAGTCATTCCGCCGACAGAGAGTGAGACATGAAGTGGCCCGCCCATTTCGACGATTGTTGCGTCCATGTTCAGGGGTTGAAGTGATGCAACGTCAGCCTCGTATCCTATGTTTTTAAAAGCCTCGAGTACGTCTGCCACCATAACCTTATCGTTCAAAATGGCCGCGGCTGAATTGCCGAGGAGCGAGACGGATACGTCATGAACACCAGGCAGCCTGGCAAGGGCCTGAGTCACGGCAGTTGCACATGATCCGCAAGTCATCCCACCCACAGAAAGCGTGAGTCGATGGGGTAAATTACTTGAATGGTCTTTCCCGTTTGAAACTACTTGATCGAAATTTTGAGTTTCGAATGCAGGTTTCTGAGAAAGGATCCTTCGGGACGACGTCGGTTGTGCCAGCTCGAGTGACTCCGGCCCACTGATGAACTTGTGCTGACAAACATGACATTGTTCCAGATGCTTCTTGGCATGACGAGAAAGTGTACAGAATTTAGAGGTGCCTGATAGTTGCACGGGGGCCGCTATCGTGGGATCGACGATATCAAAGCCAGCTTCTTCGATCGCCTCGATGATGGCAGGATACGGCAGAGTTGTAGGATGGCAGATGGTCACAGATTGAGAAAGGATAGATACGTGGATGGAATGGGGTGGAGGACTGAGTTCCTGAAGAGTCTCTTCAATGGTGCGGACGCAGCTGCAGGAAAGAGATAAGCATCTCGATGATGGGAACTAATTAAAGGGACGGGACGTGCCTTCCACAGTGGAGATTAGAGATGAAGACTATAGAAGTAACCTCGTCGCAGGCATTCGCCGACATTGATATCGGTGTGGAGACGGGGGGGGAGGGTGACCTATATATACCGTCAGAGGCTGAGGCCGCAGTGCACAATTGCCTCAGTCAGGGATATCCCCGCACAATTGTCTCACTTAGTCAGCCAAGCAGAGTCAATTACGCGAACAGCTTATCAGGTACACCGGACACCCTTATCGGGCTCTCGGGCCGGGTTACAACGGTCACGGGGTAATGAATGCGCGAGATGCGATGATGAAGCTGATAAGGCCTGGCCAAACCACCCGCGGACCCAGTTGTGATGCATTGGGACAGACCATCACGGGTTTCTTTATTACACACAGGTGATAGATATTCTCCTCGCTCTAGCTCCATTCTAGCTAGATCTTCCACGCCATCTCCTACCGGGTCTCACACATCTGATCTGTATTTCGGAAATGACATCCCGAAACCGACAATCGTCCTGGGAATATGTGCAATGGACGTCAAGGCCCGCTCAAAGGCGATGAGGGAGATTCTGACTCGTCTCGTGGACAGAGCTAGAGGGGCCATAGAGGTCAAGGTTTTCGGAGATAAAGTCATCTTAGACGAAGGTGAGCCGAGATCACCTAATATGCGCGCGCTTGATTTGATATCCTCTTTGCATCGGAAGACGTTGAAAACTGGCCTAGATGCGATATTCTCATCTCTTTCTTCTCTACAGATTTCCCCTTGCACAAGGCAGTATCCTACGTAAAACTCCGCAACCCTTTCTGTATAAACGAGCTAATACCCCAAGCTCTTCTCTGGGATCGCCGCCTAGTGGGACAGGTCCTAGACCATGTCAAAGTACCTACTCCAAAGAGTGTGGAAGTGTCTCGTGACGGCGGACCCAGGATTGACGATGAACTCAAAGAATATATGAAGGCCAGGATTGGCGTCGAGCTTGGCGGCTTCCGGGTGACTCCCGAGGTGACTCTACGGGAAGATGGCAATGCGATAATAATCGATGGTCAAGTGCTGGAAAAACCCTTTGTGGAGAAACCTGTGAGCGGTGAGGACCATAATGTGTATATATACTTTAGGGACGGTGGTGGGCGTCGGCTGTTCCGAAAGGTGAGCCAATGACGTAACGCATCTACCAGTCGATTCGTTGATGATGTGAAATCTGTCCCAGGTCGGAAACAAGAGCAGTGAACTGGATCCCGGGTTAATACACCCGAGGACCGACGGATCCTACATATATGAGGAGTTCATTGATGTCGACAACGCGGAAGATATCAAAGTTTACACGGTGGGAAGAGAATATACCCATGCGGAGACACGCAAGTCACCTGTCGTTGACGGCCTTGTGAGACGCAATACCGACGGAAAAGAGATTCGGTAGGTAGTAACTTAATCCCTTTCATTGATCTGACCCCACATCGCATAGATTTATCACTCACCTGAATGACGAGGAGAAGTCCTGGGCGGCGAAAATCTGCCACGCATTTGGCCAGAGAGTCTGCGGCTATGACATGCTGCGCTGTGATAACGGCGCTCGGAGTCAAGTGATTGATGTCAACGGCTGGAGTTTCGTTAAGGGCAATGACTCCTATTATGGTGAGTATATTTGATAAAGCACGCCGCTTGGGCGCCGTATAATGCTCTCTCTTCTGATCCATCTCCTAGGCAAAGCAGCAGAGATTCTCTCAGCCCTTTGTACCCGTATCTCCACGGCTCCGGATCGGCCATTAATAAGTTCCGAGTCTGCCACCACGGAAGCACCGACGTGGTTGTTGAAGGCAAACGTTACTGTCCTTCGCCATGCCGATCGTACCCCGAAGCAAAAGCTCAAGTTCAATTTTCCCATCGGAGAGTCTTGGACTCAGCCCTTCGTTACCCTATTAAATGGCGAAAAAGAAGAAATAATCCTTCGCGAGAGGGAACAGCTCAGCCGCATCGCCGTCGCTGTCCAGGAGGCTAAGCAATTGGGCGCGGATGGGGAGGACCTAAACAAGCTGACTCTGCTCAACAACGCACTGTTCAGCAAGATAGAACTCCCAGGGACCAAAGCGCAGCTCAAACCGGTGTACTCGAAGAAGACAGCAGGCCAACCTAGGAAACTGGTGAAATTGACGCTCGTGTTCAAGTGGGGAGGAGAATTCACACACTCCGCGCGGTATCAATCCCGGGATTTGGGCGAGAACATGAAGAAAGACATATCTATTATGAGTGTGTATTTTTACGATTTTTCCTGACGAACGTGCGTGGGGGCTGAAAATAAGCGCGCAGATAAAGACGTCCTCAACAACGTGAAGGTCTGTCTCGTGCCTCTAGAGGGCAGTAGATCCACTAGATTTATCCATTTTTGGAATAGATATACACTTCCTCTGAGCGCCGTGTCATTGCCTCCGCAGAGATTTTCGCCGCGGCGTTAGTTGACCCGCACCACTCCTTGCTGTCGGCAAGTTCAACTCCCTCCCGCTCCGGGCGATCATCCGCAGATGGCATCTCCGGGCATACCCTCACTCCCAAGTCTTCGATGTCTCTCAGAGAGCCACTCAAGCTTATCGTACGCAAGGACCTTCTGGACGATTCGAATGCCGCTAAGGACCTCATGGACGACGTGAAGAAACGACTAAAGATTCTTCTGCGACCCGGGGAGCCAGACAAGCGACCAGAACTCATCTGGCCCAAGAGCATGAACAAAGAACCTGTAGAAGTACTCAAGGTATGTCCACACCTTCCTAAGGAAAGGCAATATGTTTCTGAAGATGCGCAGGAGGTGATTGAACTACTAAGCGGTTTCCGTGCTACAATGGGTCGAAATTTCGACACCCTAGACGTGGAAAAAATTCAGGAGCGATGGTAGGTTACGTTGCCCAACGCGTAGCCGACAATCTGACTCTTGCCGAGGTGTTGCGGAGATGAGCCTTGGCTATTCCGGGAACGTTGGGAGAAGCTCTTTGAGGATTTCTGTGACGTGAAGCCGGAGAAATTTGATCCATCACGTGTGAGTACTGGTTTTGAGCCCCCGCACGGTGTTCACTGCTAAGACCCGGTGTCGCTTAGGTGTCCGAATTATACGATACTATCAAATACTGTGCTCTCCACCACCGCACCTTCCTCTTCGCCATATTCGATGAGAGTGGTGGGCAGGACAACCGCCAACCCCGTGACCGTAAACTCCATGAGCTGTATGGCCGTGCCAAAGCAATGTTTGACCTGGTAGCGCCACAGGAATACGGTATTGAACCTGAAGAAAAGTCTATCGTTTACTGTACTTGCATCTCCTCGGACGTTTGCTAATGTGAACAATACTTTCCAGGGAGGAGATCGGCGTTCTCACCTCACTCCCATTACTCCGAAAAGTAGTCGAGGACCTTGAAGAAGCACGCAACCACGGCCGGAGCTCATTGACCTGTTATTTCACCAAGGAGAGCCACATCCACACGCTGGTCAACCTGGTTCTTTTGTCGGGACTTCCCATAGCGAATCGACGGATCCCTGAGCTTGACTACGCGGTTAGCAACCAAACGTTTTTATACCAGGCATACCTTGGTGACTACTGATCCATTACTGACCGGCCCCGACAGTCGCATATAACGTGTGTCGTTCCCTCATTTACTTGGGAAAGGTATATTAATTTCTCTGGAAGGTTCGAACTGTACGAACGCAACTACGGTCGGGGAAAATCCGACAAAGAATATTCCATCAAGATCTCGTTAAGCGAAGGTGCTCATTCGCCCAACGTCCTTGACTCTGCCCTGGATGCTCGGCACTCGTTGAACGTGCAGCAACGGCGGTAAGCCTATATTCCTTCCCCCACACCCCGAGTCTTCCAGCAAAATACTGACAAGGCGTGTGCAGGAAATTGAGCAAGCACTTGCCTTATAGCCTTGTCATCGAGAAATTATCCAAGCATTTCGGCCGCACACAAGAAGTGAGTATTGCAGGGTAAATGGGTTTGAAGAGAGTAAACTAAGCAACCACAGGATGATGATACGGGCCCCGAGATGCCTCTCGTACTCGAGGCAATGCCTGCAACAGTTGCCAATGACAGCAGCAAAGATTACCCATAGTGTAATGCAGGGGTCCGGCATCAGATGCCTTGATACCCAGCGGCTAATTCTTCGATTAGAGCAATATAATTAAGTTCTGTAGTATCCAATAATTTAAAGGAGTGGAATGCCCTATGGACATTTGGACTCGATCAATGTGGTTCGTAAGACGCATCTCACATTGGCGGAGGGGGGTCTTCCCATACTTGTAACCCGAGTCGGGCGCGCAAAGCGCTGGACTGCTCTGGTGTCAGCTCACGAAAGGTCAGACTGTGCGGTGGATCCTTCGTGTTTGCCATTGAGGGATGGTCTTGATCGAAGAGCGCAGACGCAGTCTGGGAGAGCATCGATGACTGGGTCGCCAGTGCTGCGAATGAAGAAGTCGTGTCATGATACCTGCGTGACATGCATTACCATATCTATTCTTGAAAGAGAATAGCAGTCACCTACAATCTACGCGGCAGTTAGCACAGTTGTGAACGACTGGGATAAAACGTGGCTCGCCTGAATGCCTCCTTGTTCAAGCAATCACACTCTTTAATCTGGTCAAGCGTGTGCTTCTTGAACGAGCTCTTGATGTAGTACAGGATGTCGTACACGTGATGTTCATTTGGTCTAGTCAAGCAGAGATGTCCGTTATATCAAGGTCATAAAAGGAACCTGGCGTGGCAGCGTGACTGACCGCCACGGGTTAAATTTAAGTGTAAGGTTGAAGGTCCCATCCCGGTGCGAAATGAGCGGGTGGAAGACATCGGTGATGAAGTGCACGGTCGGGGGCTGTTCGGGGTAATTGTGGGGAAACGTCAAGCGAAACTTGAGGATGGAATCGGTGTAGTAGCCTTGGCCCCGGAATGATTTTAGTTATCCAAGGGGATACACATGGATTCGGTGTAGAGCTCACCCTGGTGGATAAAGAGGGCGGCATCCCAGATGAACGGGTCGTTGACGAATGGGATGACATACATCCCGAGGGGGCAGTGAGATTTATATCGCAGAGAAGCATACTCGAGGGAGATGGTGGCACGCGAGGTGGGACTGATAGACTGGGGGCAAGCAGTCGATTTACGAGGTGTAGGTTTCTGCCGTGAAGGTTTCGGAGGAGTGCCAGCTGTACCAGCGCCAACACCCAACAGGCCAGATGCCGACCCCGAGAGAGATGATAACGAGGGCGTCAAAGCTCCGAACATTACCGTCCTCCGTGCTCGAAACGAACCCGACGAACTCCCGACGTCTCGGGCGACCAAGTCCCGAAGCACGTGACGGCATGGTCTCGTGGGCTCATTGCTGCCTCATCCATCGCGCTAACTCTACTCCGCATCTTTTTCTCCGACTTGCACGATGAAGGTCAACGTTACCCAAGAAGAACTCGAAGCATTTGACCGTGCCACTATCCGCGGTTCGATCGAGGGTATTGCAGCGGGTCTGGCCATCTCCCTCCCTGCGTCCTTTGCCGCACAACGTTATGTGCCTGCATATCGCGCCCTTCCTGTGCATCTCAAGGCTCTTGGAGTTGTCCTTATCGTCGGTCCTACTTGGGCCATTCAGACCGAACGCCGAGGCGTTGAATTCGATGAGCAATACAACTGGTGGGCCTCGATCAGTGTGCAGATGTGTGGATTCAATGGCTGACATCCTTGTAGGAAGGGGGCTAGCCGCCAGCTTCTAGATAATGCCAAAGAGCGCGAGGCATCCGAGTGGGAGAGCTTGAGCTCGAAAGAGAAGGCTTCAAGTTGGTTTGCCCGCCATCAGTACAAGGTCATACTGGGCAGCTGGGCAGCCAGCATGGCCGTCGCTGGCACCATCATCATGCGCGATAGGTACGGGTATGCTTTGTAACCCTTTCCCTCCCACATCTCACGTAGCTCCCTTCTTTAGACATCAGTCCACTTCACAGAAGATTGTCCAGGCTCGTATGTGGGCGCAGGGTCTGACTATAGGCGTGCTCATTGCCGCTGGAATCCTTACACACTCTCAGCGCACGGATGCCGCAAGGCATCACGCGGTCGACCATTCATGGCGCGAATTCCTCGATGCAGAGGCCAAGGAAACCGAATCAAGGAAAATAAAACAACTCGCGCCCACCTCAACCACCATGTAGACTCTTTGGATGCGGTCATAGATTAGTTTTTGCGTACCACCACGGTACAGTACTTTAGAAAAATGTTAATACGGGATTCCGGACCGGAACTGACCGAGTTATGATACGAGTTTTCACTCCGTTCCGTTCCAAATTCAAGGGTCGAAATGTCACCAGTGGGCTCAAAGTCATCGCAAGCCGTCTCAAGATTAAAACGAAAAAGGGACTCCCCTCCAGACTCATCTGATACGTCTTCAGAGCCGGAACGGACTGACGATGTTCCCCTGCTCTCTCATGCAGCAAGACGAAAACAGAAGAAAAAAGCGCTGTTGAAAGAAGCGGCTCCTACGGGATCTCCCACTAAGAAACAAAAGAAAGAGGAGGAAGAAGTTTCGCATTCTGCTAAACGCCAGAACTCTGTCTGGGTGGGAAACTTGTGCTACAAGACCACGCAAGAGTCATTACAACGCTTCTTCGGTGGTGTTGGGGAGGTCACAAGAGTGCATTTGCCGACCAAGCTCGGAAAGGAATCCCCAGGGGCACCAGCAAGGCGAGAAAACAGAGGGTGCGTGTGTTTCCATTACTACCGTCTCTGTCGGTTGGTTTCGGTTTGCTTACACAGTACTCTTGGCACCGACAGCTTTGCTTATGTGGACTTTGCGACGCTGGACGCCAAGAAGGTCGCTATCACGTTGTCCGAGTCTCATTTAGACGGACGCCGCCTCTTAATCAAGGATGGTGCGTCTGCACGCACGCACCTTCGGTTTTCCGCGTCTCACGTACGACTTTGTTGATACCCGACCCCAGGCGACAGTTTTGAAGGTCGCCCCGTGAAGCCCGGAGTGTCACTTGACGACTCGGGGTCTAGAGGGAGGGGCCAGACCAAGTTTGCGCAAAAAGTCCTTGCATCACAAAAACAGCCACCGGCACCGACGCTTTTCTTTGGCAATCTCGGATTCGAGACGACCGTGGATTCGATCAGGGGTCTCTTGGAAGCTCATCGCGTCAAGGAGAAGAGAGATGCCACCTCCTCCGAGCCTGCCAACGACGATGAAACCAACGACCCATGGATACGAAAGGTTCGTATGGGGACGTTCGAGGATAGCGGCTTATGCAAGGGGTCAGTAATTATTCTGGTATCCTCGTATGTTAAAGATGCCTGCTGACTCGCAGAGTCCCTCAGGTTCGCATTTGTCGACTTCACGAGCACAGAGCACGCAACCGCTGCCTTGGTACATCCCAAGAATCACCAGCACGACGGACGTAAGCTCGTGGTCGAATACGCTTCTGCCGACGCCGTGCGGCGAGGTGGAGGAGCGGGCCACAAGCCCAAAAGAACGTCGACAGAGGGTGCCAAAGAGAGCCAGACGCGCCGTAAGAAGCGTGATTCGGCGGTGGAGGATGGCGCCAGCGGGAAACGTTCCACAGAAGCGATCACTACAAGTGCAGAGCCACCGGAAGAGAAAGGCACAGCTATCGGTCGACGGAGTGGCAAATCTGCAAAGTCAAAAGTTGACCACGGGAAGCACAAATCACGCCTAGCTCCTGGAGCAGCTCTCGCGCTGGCAAAGCGAGAGCAAGTCGCGATAGTGCCGAGTCAAGGGCGGAGGATAACATTCGGTGATGACGACGATGATTAGATCCTACAACCTGGAACTCCAAGTCTCGAGGCATCATATCTACAGGTACCGCTACATGACAGTGGGGCCCGTAAGAGGGGAGAGAGGGGAGATTCTAAGCATCGCTCTCATCCACGTCGACCATGCCAATTTCGAATTCCCCACAGACGTCCCATCGGGAGCCTTCTGCCGCTGCCGATACATATTTCACGAATCTCATGACACCTTCATCGCGCAGAACCAGCAGGAGACGGTTGAAGCCGGGTTGGACGGTCAATAACGTCCCGTCGTCATCATCCTCCTCGTCGCTGTCTTCCGTGTCAACGTCTCCATTTCTATGAGAGCTGCCTGTACAGTCGTTCCCGCTGACCGTATTATGCCCATGACCGTTTTGTTTCGATATTTTGTGAGAACCGGACCGATATACAGCCGGGTCGTCTTCCTCGTCATGAGGGGCCATGTAGCACTAGACAGAGTCAGTCGCAATATGGCAAGAAATCATAGGGCAACTACATACCTCCCAACCTCCCCACTCGCCTGTCTGCCATCCGATAGGTTCTGGTTCTTTCGCTTTACCTTTACCATTTGCAGCATGGGCCACTTCGGCCTGTGGTGTCAAGCCGAGTACGACATCTAGCCTTGCTTCCTTCTCTTCGCTCGTAGCCAGAGTGTAACCGAGGCCGGGACAGAAACGACGCGCCTCTACTGCGTATCTCAACGGGATTAGATTTGAGACGACGGCAAGCCATGCGCGGAACGCCGGGGCGGAGAAGAGCGCATCTTGTAATGAACGGAGGAGCGCCTGCGGCGGTTGTGCAGCGCGGGGAGACACGGCTGTTGATGGGCCCCCGATAGGGAGGTCGAGAACGTTATATCGCCATTTGTGAGGCGGGCCCTTGATGCGCCATCCAGAACCCGATCCGGCAATATGGGGTGGGATGGGCGATGGTCGGTTCTTGCCCAGACCGTCACGCTCGTCGAGCTCGCGTAGGCCCGCGTTGAGCTTCTCGGAGATTGGCCGTGAGAGGAAATCGTACAGCTCGAGCGAAGACTCGGCCAAGAAGCGAGAGGCTAGCGCTTTCATTGTGCGCTTCTGGAGGTATATAGGATTTATAAATTCGGAAAGGAAGGAGGTGTCATCCGTGGTCAGCGTCAACGAAGTCGCCGGGGAAGGCGGTGCTTCCGTTTCAGGGTAAGACTTGAACTCGGTCGATGTGGAGGCCTAGAGGGAACAGAGAAATAAACAAAGCAGCTCACGAACACACATCGCGCACACTTACAAGTTGTTCGCGTGAACTAGGGAGTTCTTGGGCGACTTCGCCCTCGTAACCCTCTTCTCCCGGCTGAGAGGCATGGAACCAACCACTGATGCTCAGCCGCTGCCACCCGTCATCGCCCTCTCCGACGACGACCTCCTCGACAGAGTGGAAGCTGCGCCCCGGTTGCACCTCGAAGAATATGAATTGGTTCCACGCCGGGGGGATGCTCCTAGTCGGGACGGGCTCCGGCTCCAGGACGCCGTCGGCGCCCTCCCGGACGGGGTACAGCTCGAGCGCGCCGCCCCACTCCCGCTGCCAGAGCTGGTAGTGCGGGAGCGGCATGTAGAGGACGTACGAGACGCGTCGCGTGCCGATGACGTCGTCGTGGTTGAGCAGGTGGCAGCCCTTGCGGTACGTGTTGACCGACATGTCCCGTTTCACGCCCGAGAGTGGGCCGCAGCCCGTGACGGCGCGCAACAAGTCGCGAAACTTGGCAGAATAGAGCGCGTCGCGGAGCTTTACGAGGTTCGAGAGGAGCGCGAGTTGTTGTTCAGTGAGATACGAAAGGGACGCAAGGTCGCCCGTCTGGTTGACCTGCACGAACGAACGAACGAACGAACGAACGAACGACAACAATAAAAGGTCAAGAAGAGGTCAATTCGGTAATAACGAAGGAGAGGGAATCAGGAGATATGTGGAGGGTTCGTTTACCTTGTATATGTCGGTTTCTTTTTCAGTAAAGTGAAGTTCGCTGAGACACTCATCCTTGACTCGCTGGAGGAGATCGTCGCGAAACAGTTTTTCGATGAGGGCGTGTTTGAACGGCTCGCTTGTAGAGTACGAGGCGGCAAGTCTGCCGACGTTGTCCGCATCGAACAGATCGGGCGCGAAACATGAAACTACGTCCTGGGGAGTGGCTGGTCCAGGGGCAGGATTAGGCACAGCAGTGGACGCGGTGTAAGATTGGTGACCGATTTTGACTCTCTTCGATGCACCCGTCTTGGGCTCTGGGGAGGGCGACCGCGAGTGGGTCTTGGCCATCAGAGACAGGTGAGAAAGGGTGGAGAGAGGGAATGGGGGATAATCGTTGTGAGTGTTTGAATTGTAGGAAGGGACATACACATAATACTTTTCTGGACAGAGCAGCGTCGAGGCGAGGCGGGCGAGCACGATGGGCTGGGCTAGACCGTTCGATCTTCACGGCACGCCTCGGAAAGGTGACAATTTAAAGATGCGACGACACTATTTATTTATTGATACAACAAGCTGGGGAAGGAAAAATGAAGGTACGAGTCTACGTAGAGAAAAAAATGAAGATCACACGGGACTTAATTCCCGATATCGGTCATAATGGGAAACACTGACAACGGTTGGGAGCGCAACCACTGAGAGAAAACGGTCTCGAGAAAGTCTCAATCTTTGTATTTCTCATGTCCGCGGAGCAATCCTTCGTCCGGTTGAATGGGCAGTACTATGCGTCCCGAGCTGTGTCGGTGTCCCCGGGAATGCGAATGGCGGTGCTGGCGTGGTGGGTGAGGCTGGTTTGTGTGTACCCAAGCCTCTCGCGCATTCAGCCCTTGGACATCGCTCTCGGAGAGATCACCAAGGGCAATGGGAGCGTAAACGAGCGCCGTCGATTCGAGACGGCGGTCTCGCGTATCCGCGCGAGTGGCGGAAGCGGTAGGGTTGGGGAGAAGGTAGATGCGCTGAAGCGCACCGTCTTTGGGTGATCTCGGGTAATCTCTCGAGATGCGAGCTAGATGCTTGTAATAGTTTGACACTACGACGACGAGGTGCAACTGCGGATTGATTGCATGACCGAAACGAGGAATGGTTCAGTTCTCGCCCCTGAAGCGAAAGGGCTCGCTCGCTTACCCGTATGACGATGATGACAAACATGATGCCGACAAAGACCATGACGCCCCTCTCGAACCATTGTTCGCAGTTCTCTGAGCTGAGACCCGCCTCCGCCAAATCCCGCATGAGATCGCCGTGTCGCGAGACCTCCTCGCAAATTCTGGAGCGGACGGAATAATAACTGAAGGACGCATATGTCACGAATAGGGTGGAGATGGTACAGAACGTGAAGTCTGCAACGGAAAAATCGCGATAAAATCGAACGTATTGTGGCACACCCTGCAAAATTGAGACATTGTACGGACTGAACTGGCGCCGAGGAGCATTACTAAGGCAAGGGGCTACTGACCTTGACGATACCAGCGAAACCGATGGCACTGGCCACCGCCGCGGTGACAAAGTACGCGGCGGAAAGACCGCCGAGAAGACTGAGAGTGTTGACTGTCCAGGGATCCAAGGACCCTTCCCACTCGCTCTCGGAGTCCCATTTTAGGGAACGCCAGAGGGTGAAGAGTTGGACAGCCAAGACCGAGTTGAGAAGGGCACCTATGGATGAGGCGACCAAAACTGTTGTTCTGTGCCAGCGGGGCATTGTAGATGAGAGGGAGAGGAAAAGAGAGAAAATAATGGAGTGAATAGAACAAGTCAAGCAAGCGGGTACATGCGGCGAGCGGATCCGATTTGTTTGATGCACATGTACGATATGACTAAACCGTATTAGACTACCACGACCAATCCACGTGTCTCCGAGCCCGTGTCGATCCTCACTCCGACTTGTCCCGGGACCTCTCCATCAGTTCGCCGTCGATGATTTCTCGCCACGAGTGATCCTGGCTCCTCGGTCGTCTCACATCCCCTTCATCCCGTCTGTACATCCTCGTGCGTGTCACCGCCGCCGCCGCTATAACAACTCCGATCGTAATTCCCTGAGACCACATTCTCGCTTGCACAACCTATTATGCACGCGCAAGGCCGAGGCTCAGGATCAATTGTCAGCGAAGACCAAAGCTCAACTGCGCCCTTACCTTTTGCGACAAACTTTGATACCTGCAACCCGCGTGATCCCGTTAATCGGTTCTCTCTTCGGCGATTAATAATCCCCTACGCACGGATTACGCATGATCGCACCGAACGCTCCCGCTATTCCAAGCGCCCAACATCCGGCGATAGCGCTGAACTGATGCCTTGCAGTGAAATCGACCACTTTCTGGCTCAACGTCATGCTCTGCCATCCCGTCTCCACGCGGCGTTTAACGAGCGCGACTTGGTCCGGATTAGCTCTTTCCCTGCGCATATGTGGATTTTTTGAGCACTCTCAAACCGCACGATCTTTGCAAACCCGGGGTCACTCGCCAGTTGTCTTGTTCGAATCGTCGTCCAGCCGTCTCTCCCGCAATGATAAATGAAGGAACGACGACCATCACAACTCCAAACGCCTTCAGTGACGGCGGTAGGTTCCTGTAGTAAGGCCAACGCTTGTTTGCGATGTAAGAAGCGGGCAATACTGCAGCCAGGCCTCCAAGAAAGCCCTGGGCCCCGCCCACGGCGACGGCGTATTGATGTTCTCTCAGTTTGTCGGCCTCAGCCTGTGGTAGGTGTTAGGTCACCATCACCTCACCAGACGTATGCTTGCCTTCATCCTCAGCTGGGTGGGTGGGTGGGTGGGTGGAGTGGAGTGGGAAATCGAATCACCCGCTGCTGACCCAAAGCTTATATGTGAATATGAAGTCAAAGGCGTCGCCGACTTTCCCTATTGCGTCATTGTGTACCGCTCATTATTACAGGGGCGTGCTTATACCAAGTCGATACCAAATACTCTAGAAAGGAAATATACGCGGCATTGTCCAGCTACAGTTCAGAAAGATCGTGAAGGGCATGCAAAATGCAAGAAAATATATAAACCCGTTGGCGGCAGTCCTTTACTCAATCCGCTTTGCTGTCCGCGAGGCGTTTCCCAAGACGCTTCGGGGACCACGCCTTGTCACGGCCCAAAGAAAGACCATGATGATGATGAAAAATTGCACCCACAACCAGACTTCGAGCACCAACTGCATCACCCGGCCCCTCTTGACCGTCGGATCATCGACGGCACTTTGCAGCGCATCCGCATTGACGACCTTGACAAGGGGGAGGCTCTCTTCCTCTTCTCCCTCACATGGCATTGTCTGAACGGCTGCCTGGGCGACGGCGCGCTTTGAATCGGGTATTGTATCGTTAGATGAACCGTTTCCGCCCTCGGGTTCAAAAAGGCTGGTCAGCAGTCCCGTTGGCGCAGTGCCGCGGTGGAAACGCCTGTCCACCCAGTAATGCGTCCGTGCACGTATGGTGTCGGACAAGCGATGCCTGTGACTGGGCTTCGGTGATGGCCTTTGTGGCGTCTTATCCAGGTCTTGAAATGGCTTGGATGGCTGTGGGTCATCTTGTAACAGATCGGACGACCTTTGGGGGTCACGCCGAGGGGAAGTGGGAGTCGCGGGGCGCGAACCTGCCGATGGTCCTGACAAGAACACATCGTAGAGGCTGCTGGAGCGGAGGTGATGGTTTTCCACATAGTCGTCACCATAATCGCTACCCAATTCACTTCCCAACGTAGGGCCACGCGAAGCTTGACGTGAGGTGGAGAAGAGAGCGCCGGCAGGCAAGTCCAGCGAGGACAGAGCCGGGGAGGGAGCGTTGCTAACCATCATCGCCGGTTCCATGCCGTCGCGGGCTGGCTGGCTCGGGGTATCAAATAGCCCGACGACGGTCTTGCGAGCCTTGAGCGGGTGACCCTTGATCAGGCCATTGGTGGACAAGGTGCCTTCCTTATCAATCTCTGTGCCCTTCTCGAAACTGAACGGGGAGAGCTGTCCGTGTATCGAGCGACGCAAACTTCGAAAACGCATGGTGGAGGTTGTGTCGTGCACTGGCTGGTCTTCATGCTCGCCATCCTCGACGACCTCGAGTTCGACATCGGTTTGCTCATCGAGGAAGGCGTACAGCCGCCGGATGGCTTCGGCCTCGATTTGCGCCTCCTTCAGCTTCGTCGCGGTGTCGCGCTGGCTCTCCAAAATCTGTTCGTTCGTGATCTCGAGTTCGTGAACCTTGGAGACGAGCTGGGCGAACAGCGCGGACTCCCCAGCCGGGGGCGGAATGGTAGGCATCGCGGGAGAGCGTTCCGGAGTCGGAGGGAGGGTACTCGGAACAGCTCCCTCGGGAGTACCTGAGCCCATATGATGTGGGGGTGAGTCCGTGTCCGGTGCCGCGGGCAGCACGGGCTTAAGAACGACCGAGGGCAGCGCAGATATGTTGTTGCCACCGGGCGCAAAGTCGCGCACGCCACCACCGACCGCATCGCTGCTGCTGAATGCCCAAGAACTTCCACTCTTGTTGCTGCGGTGTGCCCTCACCCTGTCGTCCCACTCTTGCCTGTGTCTTCTCGCCTCCTCATCTCCACGCGCCACCACCTGCAACTGCAGTGCATCGCTCTGCGCCCTGTACTGATCGAGCTCCTCGTGCAGCACGTCAATTTCCTTCTCCAACTTCCCGAGCCGCCGGCGACCTGCAAAATCCGCCTGCGTAGACTCTGCCTCGAGCTTCTCGAGCTTCTGGAGGAGCTCCGCGTTCTGATCAGCGAGAAGCGCGAGATCCGAGGGCGAGACGGAGATGCGGCGCGCGTGAAAGTTACGGAGATGCGGTAGCGGGGTCGGTCGGTACTCGGGTGTGGGAGCGGGCGAGGAGGACGGTGTGGTCTGAGGAGTCATGGCCGAGGCCGTCGGAAGACGAGCGAGAAACGCCTTGTGCTTCTCCTCAAGGGTGATGTTGCTATTGTAGAGGTTTCTCGACAGTTCTGAGGTCATGGTCAACTCTAGGAGACGAAAGACGGAACCGTCAGTTCATGGGGGGAAAGGGGGTCGACCGTGACTAACCCCTTTCGCGCTCACGGATGAGTTCATTCGCGCGAGCGAGAAGAGACGAAAGTTCTTCCCTAGATCTTCCGTTGATCCATTCCTCGAGGGCGGAGGGAACAACACCAGCAAAGACGTCCTTTGCTAACGCGTGAATACGATGTGCCGTGGCAGACTCGGACAGAGTATTCGTATTCGCTTCAAGAGATGCAAGGTTGTCTCCGTATGGAGGCGGCGGGGATGGCTTTTTGTAAGACGCGGAGAGCGCGCTCCGCGTATGGAAAGGGGGACGCACACCAGTCTTCGGGTGCATGGAGTTGGGCGTGAAGGTCGTAAAAAATAGAGATTAGCTAGGATACGGAACGACGGGTGCCCGCTAGCAGCATGAAAATAAAATGCATGACCTAGTTGCAGGTTGCTTTTGAATACAACCGGATCAGGCTCATTCGATCGAATTGCCGTGCCGGCCTGAGTACCATCTCATTCCATGACTTGAATATGTAGCCATACAGAGATCAACATAATACACTATCCCTGCGTAATCTGGATTTTACACTATGACTTCTGAGTCCCGAATGAACCAAACGTGAATGGAGCCGAGACCTGCCCAAATGTGAACCCGCCGCTCGTACCTGGTGCGGCAGCGTTCTTGGGCACACCAAATGATGGCTGTGGTATAGGATTCGCGTTCTGAGGACCCTTCGCGGCAGTATCACTAAACACACTACCCGGTGTAGGCGGAACAGCGGCAGGAGTCGAGTTCGTAGGGTTTGCGTTGAATGAGAACACGGATGCGTTTTTCCCAGGCTCCGGTTTCATCCCGCTACTGTCTGGTCCTGCGCTTAATCCCCCACTGAAAGAGAAAAGCGGATTCGTAGTTGACATATTCGAGGATGCGAACGGTGACGATTTGGCAATTTCACTCTGAGCCTGGGTCCCTCCATTGGCAGTAGGAAATTGCACTGTGGATACCCCGATGGCCCCCGCCGTTGGTTTTGCCTGATTTGACAAATTGGCGCCCACGCCGCTAGACGCTACAGACTGGAACCCGCTCGCAGGAGCGCCAGGGGATTTACTCTCATTGGCGCCGAATGATAACGGTTGGTTCAATTGTGTTGCAGTACTTGAGGCCGCTGTGTTGCCGAATGGATTTGCCGCAGGTGGTGCTGCAGGTGTCGACGAGCTCTTTGGGAGCCCAAAACCGAATACAGGTTTTGATGTCGAATCGGATGCAGCGGGGGCTGCTGGGGGATTAGATGGGGTGACACTAATCGGCTTGCCTGTCAGCCCGAAATTGAACTTTGGCTTCAGTACATCGCCGGTGCCACTAGCTGGGAGGGTACTAGCGCTTGGGTTGGGGTCATTGCTTGTTGGCTTCGGGGGGTTAGAGGGTTGCGAGAATGAAAAGAAACTTGGAGTGGTATTTGAGCCATTCCCTTGCGGAGCAGACGAGACATTTGAAGTGGAGGTATTCGACGGCGCCTTTGGCTGCCCGAAAGAGAAAAACGAGGAATTCGTAGAGCTCTTTGCATCTGGGACCGATGACGGCGCTGTCGTGGGCTGCGAATTGGGAGTAAAGAAGCTGGGAACAGTCGGCTTGGACGAGATAGTGCCACTTGCTGCAGGAGTAGGCGCTGAAGTGAAGCTAGAAAGAGTGGGATTGGATGGAGCAGGACCGCTGGCAGCGGGGGTAGACGCTGGAGTCTGTGTTGCCGGAATCGGTGCGGAGGGGAAAGAGAACAAGGTTCCGGGAGCCGTGGCTGGCGTCTTGCCTTCAGACTTATCCTTCGCCTCGCTCGGCTGCGAGTTGGAAGACAGTGTAGGTATCTTGAACAACGGCGGTGGATTAGGGGGCTCAGTGTTTTGCGAGCTACCCTTCGAGAACGGGGGCAGAGAGAATGCAGGCGTTGTCAGAGGAGGGGCGACAGAAGGCTTATCATCAGACTTTGCAGACAGGACCGTGGGCAAGGTAGGTGCAGTTGCGACCTTCTTTGCTTCGGCCTCCCTTGCTTCGGCCCCGGCTTTTGTTTTCTCCTTTTCCTCTGCTTTGCATCGCAGACGTGCTATCGCCTCCGCTTCGATCTCCTGCTTCTCCCACTTTGAATATGAATTGGACGGGCGCAACTTGGGACTCATTTCTGTGGACTTCACTGCCTGGCTAGTGTATAACGACGAGATGCGGCGAGTATATTGGGGTGGCGGGGCCAGAGGAAACAATGCCATACGGGGGCTGGCAATTAAAGAGTGGTTTGAGATGCGGATCTTGCGGACAGGACTGCCAGTATTCGATGTGGAGGCCCAAAGAAGCTGCTTGCCGGCATTAGACGAGTTTCGCTATGAGAAATCAGATCAGCTAGAACGTGACAATATATAACCATGTTGGCTGTCATACCGAGCGATCAATTGGCGTCTCAGGCTCTGCAAAAGGTTTATCTGAGTCTTGCCACGCTAATTCATGCGCCTCTTTTGCTGCAATATACTGTTCCTCAGTATACCACCGCTCGACAATTGCGGTTACGGATGCGGATCGATCCGGGTGTTCGGAGTCAACAGGCTGACGCTGAATGAGACCAATCGGAGAAATATAAGAAGAGGGTTCGGGCTCACCATGCTGAATTTCGGACGGTCCTCCCTGACAAGCACCCTCCGTAGTCTTTTCCCGTCGGGGCCAACCCTGAACTGGACCCCGTGAGCTTCCCATTCCTCTCCGATGGGCCGACCTCCACACAATGGGTCTCTTGATATTTGCCCATCGTCGACCGAGGAAGGATCGGTATCCGATGTGTCTGGCCGATGGCGAAGAGCCCTTCTTCGTCCTCTTAGGTCACCACTATCAGTGTCTACACCCAGAGTGTCGACGTCACGTCCACGTTTCTGGCCCCGAAATATGTTTGACGATTTCCGTTGTCTCCGCCTCCGGTGACGATGTAGCGCAAAATCGGTGTCCGGGTCGTCGTGTAGCATGTCCTCGTCTGCTCCAAAGCAGGAATCCATCTCAGTGCGGTCGCGTTTCTTGCCACCCCGGGATATCCTGTCGCCGGGAATGCCATCCATTTCCACGTCATCCCCCTTCTGCATGCGCTTCTTGAGATGACGAGCAGACACTTTTCTACGCCTTTTGTCGTGACGATTCTCTTGTGATGATCGCAGATCACTATCATCACTCGCATCGGCCAATCGTTTAGACCGCCTAGGGACTGGAGCAGAATCCATATCTATGCCCGAGTCCACATGGTCACTAAAATGGCATAAATCATCAATCATGTGAGACTTAAACCAGGGCTGTTTCATACCCTTCTTGTTGTGCTTCATGTTGGCCTCCTGACTCCTCGTCACGTGCACTAGCGCGGCCACTCACCGGCTGAAGGCGGGGTCCAGACACGTCCGCATGGCTTGAGGGCATAGGGATGCGCAAAGGCTGAGTGGCTGTGACTGAAAAAGGCGACCGTTTTGTACTACTAGGAAAAAAAGGGAAATGAGTCACTGTAGGCCTCTTAATGAGAAATACACACATCGGGTGGGCATTTCTGTCATATCCAGAGACTTGAAGCGTAACGGGATTCAAAGTCTGTTGACTCACTGGGCCATTATCTTCACCTATCAAACCATTAAGCACTGCGGAATTCAACTGGAATATGGGTCATCATACCAGATCCTGTTAGCCCGTGGCTGACAGGACTCCGTTGCTCAAGTGTCGACACGTTTCGCAATCTATCCTGTATTTTCCTCTTATCCTCCTGGGCGAGTCTAGCGGTAGCATAAGCGACATTGAAAGGACGCTGATCATGGTCCGGAATTCCGTATCGTCGACGCATGGATCTATATGAATAATAGTTTGAGTAAGACCCGAAAGGAGGTGAGAGCGAAACATGCGTACAACTTGTAATGTCTCTCCTTCCAACGCAGGAAAAATGTTCGCCCATGGCGAAAGGCAAGCAGGAGGACGAGAGTGGACGCTCCGAGGGCGCAAAGCTTGAAGAAAGACGAAAAACCTGAGTTTTGTGCGACTCTTCCACGGCCAACGGGAAGAGCGCCACCCAGTATGTCGGAAGATTCGAAGTCGATATCTGGAGCCATGGCGGGTAGGGTATTGGGTGAAGAGCCAGGCCAGCAGCAAGTCGAAGGGGGAGGTGATGCGAACCGCGATGGGCACGCGTGTCAGGACAGGTCGCGCATCATTTGGAGCGGAGATTGAACTGATCTACCACTGGCACAACTCGCTGCACTTCCTCTCTGCCAGCTACGACATTCATTTATTTTACTTCCTCGCGATCCGACGAGTACAGTACTCGTTCCTACTTGTTGTTCGATTCCGTTCCCACTCGCTTCTGCCTAGGGACATGGCAGACAGTGCTTTCGTCTCCTCTACTGGTGACGTGGAAGATCAATCCGCTTGGTCCACGCTTGGATGCCCTTTCGGAAATCGTGGTCATTCGAGTACTAAACCAGGTCGCACACGTATATCGCTTTACATGTAAATAAAGAAAGCATTGTGTAATTCTACGCCTCGGAGGATGGAGAAATACTCGTTCCCGTTCCCGACGGAGCACGGAGTGATTCAATATGTGGGAATCAAAACCCGCAAAAGGCCGGAACAATATTAAATCCCTAAGCTCATACAAGACAGGTTTCACGCTCCCCAGCTCTTCTCTGCCTTCCCTCTTCAAGGCATTTCCCACTGTCCCTTCGAATTCCTCTCTTCATGGCTACTCAAGTTATCACCCTCAACGAGTTACGTGAGCATACCACGAAGGACAACATTTGGGTCCTCCTCCACGGCAAAGGTCAGTTTCCTCGCCATCAATGGGTTATCGAGGCGTCTGACGATCTTCCGTAGTATATGATGTCACGAAATTCATAGACGAGGTTTACCAGATCTACCCTTCCTCATTTAATGTATCTCACACAACCCGTAGCACCCAGGAGGCGATGAAGTCATCCTTTCTGAAGCCGGTGAGCACCTATCTTACACCTGGCCATACAACCTATTTACCCTACTCGCCAAAGGCAAGGATGCCACCGAAGCCTTCGAAGATGTTGGACATTCCGATGAAGCACGTGCACTCTTACCCGGGATGCAGGTCGGAGAGTTCGAGAAGGGTGCGAATGTAGGTCTCAACTTCACCCACAAAACGTCATCCTTTCATGGCGCTCATCTATTTTCCAGGAAACTAAAGCAAAGGCGTATCAATCTACTGCGGCTGCGGCTGCCATGGAGAATGCTGTTCAACAGACATCCAAGTTCGTGTCAATCGCCTCGTTCCATGGAGCTTACTCATCTCATTGTTTCAGCATGTTCTACTTTGTGCCACTGGCCGCTCTGGTCGCGTACTTTGCATGGAGATTCTACTCTTAAATTAACTCGCTTATCCCCTACCTTGTGCCATTTCTTTCATAGAGCTGCTTACAACAATACCTCTTCCCCACATATTACTTATTTACGGGTTCAGGGTCAGGTGGTAGCTGGCAGCTATTCAGGTTATCGTTCATGCAATGGGACGCATTTTCGACCGCTTTTACAGCGCCGTTTTGAAATAAGGTCAAACCCCATCGCCACGTATATTAAAGTTCCGGCTTTCTAAGCACAGAGCTCAAAACCCGTGTCCATCACCATATCACCATAATGCAACTATGCGAGACCCCACACTCCAGCCCGCTTCACACTCTCTACCAAAGCGTCAACGTTCCCCAACATGAAGCCCAAAAATTCTTTCTTTTGCTCCGTTGTCTTGACTATATCCCGATTTTCTAATTTGACCGTGAAACGATCGCGTTCGCCTCCGATTACCGCCCCATCGAAGCTGTCACAGTGGCGCGTTTCCGAGTTTGTGTCATCAGGAATGGGTCGAAAATTTTTAAACGGCGAGTTCGGTACGCTTGATGGCCGAGATGGGTCTGCACCGAGCCGAGATGTGTGAGACTTCTTCGGCGTCACTGGCATGAAGTCAACTTCTCTCTGAAGCATAAGGAGTGTGCGTGGCTTTGCTTGTGAGTATGTCGATGGCTTTGTTGGGGAGGGAGGTGTCTGTGGTATCGTGGATAAGATTCGGGTGTAAGCCGGCATAGAGGAGGATGACAGCGACGTTGATATTGACATCGAGGAAGACGACGAGCGCGAGGACCCGCTGGAAGAGAACGAGAACGAGTCATCCGAACTAGATGATGAATTGCGGCTGCTCTGCGGGAAGTATCTTGGCTTTGCCAAAGCATCGGACGGTGAGGCCGACCGGGACGCAGAATGTAGTGAAATCGGTTCAATGGCGTCCATTGAGAGGTCTGAGCGAGGAGAGGATTCATCCATGAGATAGAAGTACAGAAACTCCAAACATTTCATCCTTCGCAATGAGTTAGGAGTGAAAGCACAAAAGGCGAAAGGATCACACCTGACGTCCCGGGGAGTCTGCGCTCGCTTCAACAGTTTCACGACGGTTTGGACGCCATTACAGTCTTCGAACACCCGAAGCGACTGGGAAGAATCTACCAAAACACATAGCAGTGTGTCGAGCACCGCGTTGGGCAAAGCAGACGATGTTGCTGCTTCTTCGCTGTGCGTTCGCGCCTCATCGGATGGAGTGGGCTGCTTCGAACAAAGCGGTAGCGACGCTAAATGACGCGAAATAATGAGTAGGTCCAACAACACCTACTTCAAGTAAGCGTCATGTGTAGAGGCTCCAGAGCTTAAGTTTCTTACGTCGAGAGGATATTTTCGGCCGAGGAATGCTTTCGAGGATTGGTGTGTAAGGGCAACGCCCTGGATGATGGAAAGTGCCTGGGTCAGCTGTGAAGACAGTACAGAAGCCTCTGCCTGGCGTTGACCTATCAGGATATGGTCAAGCTTCTACACCATAACGCTGGCTAGTAGCGCACCATCCGAGAGCCCACGTTGCAAGAGCGCATCGAGGCGAAGACTTGCTCCACAGATCCATGATATGATCCGTGATGGAACTACGCGAGGTGAGCTACATTGAGCAAATAAGTTAAAAGCGCGAGCTCACCATTGCACTCGAAGGTATTTTGGAGCGCCAGAAATTCTCGCACAGTTGGAGAGCTTCCTGGAGTACCAAATACTTGGGTAATGAGACGCTCTAGAGTTTCCAATGCGCGAGAGCGTGCCGTGGTAGACGAACGAGCTGATACGAGCTGTGTGAAGTTGAGTGCATGTTCGTTCAAAGAACTGTGTGTACTTGCGATGTCCAGAGAATCTTGAAGGGTTGCATGTACATTAGAATGTATTTGATCCATTACAGCAGGTGTATGCTAAAGAAACAGGTTAAATGACGTGCCCGGTGGTAAGTCTGAAAGGATTGAACACTCGGTTAATTTACGGTTGCTACTTGTCACGTGTGCGCGTTTGCACATGTGCCTTCTTGGGCTGGAAAGCGGCAATAAGTCGCATCGTAGTAATTGCACTGCTAGCCTCGAAGGAAGAGCAAGGGACCTCACTAGTTCCTCCACTATGGCACCTATTAGGACGGTATGTCTCTGTCGATCCGTCCTCTGTTGGTTAGCCCTCAACCCGTGGCGCCTGCAGCAATGGACGCGGCTCATACGCTTCGTCGCCGTCGAGACCTCCCAGGTACACATCGGCCAACCTGTAGATTCCCAACTCGACAGTGAAGCCGTCTGCCTCACACGGACGTTTGCTTGGCAACTTATGCGTTTCTCCAGTCGGCCTGGCCGTCGCAAACAAGCAGGTCTTGGCACATGAGATCCTTGGGTCACCTTTCGATCCCGCCGCGCAGCTTACGAGAAACGTGCTGAGCGTGAAGACGCTACTTTCTCCGCTGTCCAGAGAGCAGATTAAACTCGCTCGCTGCCTCGGGTTGAACTACGCCGACCATGCAGTTCGTGATCCCTGAGATGTCCCCGTAACCAGTCATGTTTGGCTGACGTCTTCGTGTTAGGTTGAGGCTAATCTCAAGAAACCCAAGTAATGACCATTCCTCCCCTCAGCTGACTAGCTCTTATCCCAGCTTTTTCTCAGCGCTCCGATTCTCTTCTATAAGCCGGCGACAGCTATCATTGGCCCAAATGCACCCATAACCATTCCCGGCGCTGCACAGCCAGTCTCGAAACACATACCGGATTACGAAGTAGAGCTAACTGTCGTCATCGGAAAAGCAGCCAAGGACGTTACTGAGGAAGATGCACTTGACTATGTGCTAGGCTACACTGCAGCCAATGATGTGAGTGAGAGCCACTCCGAGTCGGAGATACAACACTCTGACATTCGTACTGGGACGTAGGTATCTTTCCGCTTTCATCAGATGAATGTTTCGCAGTGGGACTTTTCGAAAGGCTTTGGTAAGAAAGTAGTCGCTTTGCCGCTGACCCTTGTGGGGCTTGACACAATTTGCTGGTAAGATAACTCAACACCAATAGGACCTTGTCTCGTTGCCGCTTCCGCGATTCCCGACCCTCAAACCCTCGCCCTGAAATCGATTGTCAATGGGCAGGTTCTTCAAGACGGAACGACAGCGTACGCTCTGCACAGCGTCATTGGATTCTACCGCTTTGACAAATTGACACGTATCACAGTAACCAGATTTTCAGTGTTAAACAGACCATCGCCTTTCTTTCTCAAGGAACAACCCTCGAATCAGGTACAATTATTCTGACCGGGACACCCAAAGGAGTCGGTTTTGTTCGGAAACCACCACTGTATCTAAAGAACGGCGACACTGTCCGGGTTTGGGTTGGTTCCGGGATTGGATCGTTGATCAATCCGGTGGTAGAAGAAGGCAAAACTTCCGTGTCAGCTAGGTTGTAAATGAACAGCTTTGATTGCAGTTTTCAATAATTCACATGCGACTCGGTTACGGCTGTCTCACAACCCGCCAAATGCGATGAGCTTAGTGTTCATGTACTCCTCAATTCCGTGACCGCCCTCCCGACCTGAAATCTTTCAGAACAAACACTTTCGGCTGTTAGGAATGACTCACCAATACCGCTCTCCTTTATACCTCCAAAGGGAATGGCTGCCTGAGAGATCAACCCTGTATTGGAGCCTACCATTCCAACTTCCAATGCTTCCGCAACGCGCCACACTCTTCCAATATCTCGTGAATAGAAGTAACCTGCCAGCCCAGCATCGGAATCGTTAGCTAGCTTGATAACTTCCTCTTCGGTCTCGAACTTTGTAAGCGCTGCGACCGGTCCAAAGGTCTCTTCGTCATTGACCAACGCATTTGAGGGTACATCACAGAGGACGGTAGGCGCGAAGAAAGTTCCTGGCCGATTGATGCGACTACCGCCTACGAGGATTTGGGCACCCTTTTGGACGGCGTCATTGACGTGTCTAGCAACTTTTTCCATAGCACGCTCGTGAATCAACGGGCCGTGTGTGCTACGAGACAAGCATTCGTAGATAAGTACAGATATTGGCAAAAGAAATACCACTCACATCCCCTCCTCGAGGCCGTTTCCAGATTTGAATGTCGCAACTCGCTCCGCGAGACGGGACGCAAACTCGGCATATACATTGGATTGGACATAGATGCGGTTCGCACAAACGCAGGTTTGTCCAGTCGCACGGAACTTGCAGATAATCACCCCTGATGCACCAACATAGGATAAACGCTTCGCGTTTTCGTGCATTATGAAACGAAGCAAGCCCACCTTCAACAGCGTGATCGATATCCGCATCATTGAACACAATAAAGGGAGAATTGCCCCCTGCTTCGATGGAAATCCTACAGAACAACTTCATAAACCACCTAGAAATGGCTATGGGCGTGCGTACTTCTTAATGGTGGATGCTGCCATCCCATAAAGCAGTTTTGCCACTGCAGTTGACCCGGTGAAAGTGACCTTCTTCACAGAACGGTTCTCGCACATCTCTTTTGCGACTTCACTGACGTTCTTTTGTGTGGTAACGATGTTGATTACACCGTCTGGGACCCCAGCTCTCTTCCCTAGCTATACAGCTTGTGTTAGAAGAAATATCTCAGCTCTGAGTCAGAATTAGCCAACCTCCGCGAGCGCTAACGCAGAGAAGGGTGTCTCAGGTGGAGGCTTGATTACAGCCGTGCAACCTGCAGCGAGAGCAGCGCCTAATTTTCGTGTGATCATTGCAGACGGGAAATTCCAAGGGGTAAGGATGGACCTATTTAGACTGTGAGAGTGTTTCTGGATTGTGATGTCAAACAGAGCTTACACGACGCCTAGGCATATCGACCATGTCAAAACAGTTGTCGTAGTAAAGTAAGCAAATGATAATCACCGACGGGCTGCTTGATCACGACATTGCGAACATTGCTGAAAGGCGAAGGTATGTGCTCTACTCGCCATCGTTTTGTCGACGATGAAAACAACAAACAACAGAGGATCACTAACCGCCATAAGTGCGGACAGCCTCCTCAGCTAACGCAACCGCGAGTAAGTTTAGCGACGATGCGAATTAATCAACCTACCAAACCACTACGGTGTTCAGACTTGATAAAATCGGTGAAGGGATGATAGAGCTTACCTCGATGAAGGAAGCGCTGTAACCATTTTCGCCCTAATAATTGCCGTCACATAGTGTGATCCTTGAACTTTCGCTGGTACCTACCTTCGCTTCGGCAAAAGTCTTGCCATTCTCGAGGGTCTGTCCTGGGGTATAAACAACCATTGATGACGAATATACAAGGACCCACGATTATGCGGGCCAGGTCATCTTCATGCTCCCTCATTAGGTTGTAGAATTTCATGAGAATGTCATGGCGTTGCTGCCCCGACCCCAGGTGAGATGATAGCACGTTTCAGGATGACGGCCCATCACCTTAGCCGTTGTTTTACTCCATGTCACGAAGGACCTCCCTGCAGCATCGATGGCTTCTTTTGTTTCCTCTATTCCCATCTCTGGAACAGTCCCGAGCTCTTCCCCAGTGGCCGGATCTAATGAGCGGTGAGCAAAGCGACACACCAACTTGACGAAATCACCAGCGCACTGAGCACGGAAATGGTGGCCCCACTCTTAGCGTCGACCCGCTTTCCACCAATAATTCCTTGACTGTACACCAAAAATGACTCTCTGAGACCCCACTGCTAGATATTCGAGCGAATGAACCAACGCGACAGAGCATGGCTGCTGACCGAAGAAGCACTGGCCATCCTGACTGAGAGTGCGAGACGGTTTAGATGGTTTTGAACAGAGAAGATGTTTGCATTTATTCTACTGCCCAGGACGAGGCGAGGTGACTTATGGAAGACTCGCATGCTGATAGAGAATGAGTGTCACGGTTGGACGTTGGACGTCCACCCGGTCCGGATCATGTGTGCATGGTCGGCAGTGTCGGCACTCTACCAGATATTCTTGTCAGCTCATTCTTATATCCATCATTCTCGCTTTATCTCGGAATAGGAGCACGTTGATGATGGTAAACAATCAATACTCCCGTGTCCACGTAGATAGCTCGACGCGTCCTCTACGTAAACAGCATTTTGAATGCGGAATGTCCCTCAAATCGCAAATCTATTTCTTAATGCCCCTAGTCCTGCTCTCTGATGCTACGTGTTTTGTTTCGATAAACCCACCGAGTTCGAGAGCGTCCCGTGCTGCTTGGTTGATATGTTTGAACCGATCTGCACCTAGTAACGTGCCACCAAAATATCTAGTCACGACGACCAGCACATCCTTAACATCCTTTATACGGTATTCTAGTGGGACAACCAGCCAAAAAAGGAGTAACTCACCAGTATCTGTAACAAATGAGCCAGGCGACCACCTGCTGCGGATTCACCGTCGTCGTCATTATCTGAAAAGGAGGTTCCAAATCAACCAGGTAAGACTAGAGACAAAGCGCCTACCTTGGTAAAGTACATTGCCCACCTGACACCTCCAAGCGTTGATTGTCGGATGAGCTGCCTTGATTACTCGTCGATCTGCCATAAGGAATGCCAGAATTAACGGTACCTACCGAGCTGTACATTCAATAATGAAACGGGAACCAGCGGATGCAGAGTAACCACCTGAGCTGGATCAGATATTCTGCACGCCCGGCCGACGAATGTGCTTTTGCGATCTAAGATGGGCTCTGCCTCGACTAATCTGACACCCTCCGGTAATGTGACTGGAAGGGTGCTGTTGAGAGTTGACGCGCCAGCACCGGCTTCATGGTCCTCGATCGTATGCGGATTTGAATGGCTTTGCTCTCGTAGTGCTTCCATCGCTTTCTTGGACTCAACACGCTGCTCGTACCAGTGGGCTACTCTTTCGAGCACACTTTGCAAGCCATCAAAAATGCAGACTACCCCAGGAGTCCATTCTGCCCCATTGACAGACATAAAAGTTTTGATTATCGAGCCAAAAAGATCTGCATCCACGCCGAAAGCCCCAATGTAGCGTGACAGAAGCTGTAATTGAGGGGGAGACGTCGCGGGGTATGAGGGAGGAAGAGAGACGAGGACCTGGAGAGATATGGTATCATGAGGAGGAAGGAGGCTGCTCTTGATGAGATGATGAAAAAAACGAGAGACGTTTGCTCACTTCAAGGATACCTGGTACCTGACCGCGTCTGGTGATATCAACCCGGGCCGCTCTGTTGAAGAAGATGGATGCCAAGGGGAGATAGCGAGGTCACCGTAGATTGACCGAAGTACTGTGCCAGTGCGAAGAGGATAAGAAGTTGACCATGGCAGAGGAAGGAAGGGCGGCACCCTCCAACTCGGAGATGATAGTTTCTCTGTCGGGAATGTCGTCGGGGAGTGTGTTTATTAATTGTTCAAACCTTGTGATGGTGCTTGTCATGCTCCTCGGACTGGGGCTGGAACCGACTGATGGTGATGGATGACTGATTGTGAGTTTCGCGGTCGGTAGCGACGGGCGTTAATTCAATCCGGCCGGCAGAACTTCGTGCGCAGCATGCTTTGCAGGTGGGTCCGAAACTGAAAGACAGGCTCATACACCTTCGTAATTGCATCATACACATACACGGACGATGAAGCGTCCGCGCGACGATCCTCCGAACACGCCCGTCCCGTCCCCGTCCGATGCCACCGACAGGTCCACGAAACGTCCTCCGGCGAAGCGCGCCAAGGCCAACCAAGCTTGCGCCTCATGTCGGAAAAACAAAACCCGCTGTGAGTTGCTCGATTCTATGAGCTTTTCACGTTGTCACCGCTGCAACGTCTTGTCCATCACTTGCTCCTTTGAAACCAACGCACCCCCCATTCAACCGGCCGATGACTCGCCACATGCCCAAGCGCGTCGACAGATCTCCAACTCCTTCCTCTCCATACCGCAATGCCCAGTCGAGTCTGCGATACTTGGTTCAACCCCGTCGTCTACTGTTACGTCGCCTTGGGAGTTTCTTAAAGTTCCCGGGATTCCTGATTGGACTGCCACGCCTATGCTGGCAATGCTCACTTTGTCAAAGATGGCTTGTGACGCCCCACCGGTCATACAGCCAGTGTCTAGTCTTGCCTTCACCGAGGTTTTAACTAGTGATCAAAGACACTATCTCCTTTGCTTGTGGGTGCCAGTCATCTTGCCTTTGTTTTTCGAGCATTTATCGATGTCTCTAGCTTCGAGTCTCATTATGCGCCTTGGCTTTCACTCCCCCCCAACGCCTTTGGAGACGACCCTTTCCTAGACCTTATTCGGTGCACAGTAGCAAGCAGGCACCTGGAGCCTTCAATACGCGTAAGCGTCTTCCCTACTCTGCGTAGGCTCACCGAAGAGGCGATCATGAAACACATTTTCAACCCCACGCTGTCCCCTGCAATCATTCAAGCCTTTGCCCTCCTAGCCCTATGGTCGCCATTTGATACCCCATCTCCTTCGTCTTCCTCGGAGACCCACGACAGCCGTCTCATTGCGGCGGCGGCGATTAATATGTGCTCCACTCTACGGTTTGATCAAGCCGCCAACGATGAACAAGCGATAAAAGAACGTCGCAACTTAGGTGAAGAACTTACATCGCAAGAGGAAACATTGCTCGCCACTGCCGAGCAAAAAAAATCTCTAGTTAGTTCTTCCATACATACAGTTCTTGACCATTCCATTTCTTACCGAAATCCGATCCCCCTTTCCATAGTGGATGTGTATCCATAACATAGAAGCCCTGTGAGTAAGCATTGACTTGACCTCCCGGTGAACTCTTAGCTTTGAGTAGGGTGTGCATTGGTACGGGTCGCGGAATATCTTCCAAATCCAAGGCCGGTAAACTCAGAGCATTGTCTCCCCTCAACTTCTCGACACCCCCAGATGCCCGCAAGACGAGGACGACACTGGCCGCGATGATATTTGATCTCACGGAGAAAGGTTTGGGTTTGGAAATGTCCGAGGATCATGACAAATTCGAAGCGTTCTGCAACGAATTAGCCGAAGTATTGTGGCGTTTTGATGGTCTTCAGAGAGTGGTCACATCCGTACATGGTAACTTAAAATCATGCTCTGCTACCAAATCTCACGGCTTCGCAGTGGTGACGGACATCGAGGTGTTTTACGCCCACATGCTCATCGTCATTTTCTATTTTTGTCGACTGACATTTCTGGTCCACATCCTTCGGCACATGCGGATGCATATCCCCCCATCTGTCGTGGCACGTGGAGGGAGCATGTTTTTCTCGTCCACAATGACACGTAGCGGATGTGGGCTTGTGCTTGCATGTCCTCGCGATGCCCTCGCGTCAGCAGAAGCACTTTTGACGACAATTCTCTCCATCAAGGATAAAGAGCTTTTGGTGACCGCTCCGGATTCCGTATTCGCCATGATTTCCTTTGCTGCAGCCTATATCACAACGGCAAGGTCCTTAATCCTTCAGTCGAAAGGTATGCAACGTCTTCCCGGTGCCAGCGAGGAGCTCCTCGCACGCACGATCAAATGCCTAAGGCAGGTATCGCTATCCACGGACGACAATGCGAGCCGATGCGCACGCGTGATATCCGGGTTTTTGGACACGTGGAACGAGAGTCGAGACACTCGTGATACCGTGGCAAGTGGCGAGACACCCAGTGGACGAAGTGATGCGTGTCAAGCTGCATCATCGCCTTTCCCAACCTCGAAAACGACACAGCATGGATATGCAGATTCGCAGAGCATGATGGCGGGGCCATCACCCGAGACAGCGTCCTCGGCTGACGGGTTCGACTACTTGCTCAATCTCGATCGAGACGCCTTGTTGGGTCCGGACTTTTGGCAGTATCTCGCGGAGATGCCCAGCGTGCCACTGCAGCCCAATATCCATGCAACCTGTGAATAACATTTCGTTTTTGATCAGTCTTTGAGAGTTTGACTGACATTTACATGAAACAGACTCGCAATAATAATTTCATAACATTACGTCACGGACGGATACCTGTTGTATTTTTGCTGATGTACTTGGAATATAGTACTGTATTATGCTTTAGTTTTCTCGATCGAACCGTTGGGTTGCGCGTTAGCCATTGTTGGGGCGAGGGAGGACGAGGACGACCGTAGCTTGTGCCCAAATCGTTTAGCTTGTAGTATTCAAACATACCTGAGCTGTGCATAATACATCCAACAGCAGAACCCAGATCTCGAGCAACATCTAGCTAACACACGGGTGTATTCTTTTTCTTTCCATCAGTTTGTAGGATTTACGTGGCGCGGCACATGTACATTTATCCCTATCTATGCTGCCCCTAGAAATAAAGAGATAACCAAAGGAAAACCTCGACTTCTTGACACCTGCGCGGGTCACACGAGCTCGATTTCCGATTCCAACACAGCTGCAAGCTGCACGCGAGACCAGCCTAGTGAACACTTCATACAGTGACTGCAAAAAATTGTGGACCGTTAGCGTCTGGCTCTGCGTTTTCGCCGAAAGTTGCGAGAGTCTTCCGTGGCGGGCCGATATTTCTTCCGGCGCTACCTTCACTAATACTAAACTAGCCGCCGTTCCCAAAGACACACATCCTCACTCACTGCGGCCTCTACATTGTATGCATGCAAGTGCCGCCTGTCCGAGTGGTTGTGCGCTTCCCCTACAATCGACCTGAACAACCGCCGCACGACCCAATCCCAGTGAGCCACGGAGTAGCGAGCCACTCTAAGCACCGGTCAACCTGTCCCCTTTTAGGTTTCATGGAACTCGGATAAAGAGAACTACCTCTGGGAAGTAGTGGCCAAGTCTCGTGGTTCCGAAGGTGGTGCAACGGACTGTGGGTCTCTCATTGCGCTTCCTCACTCTTCGATTCTTTATAATAAATCGTCCAAGGGAAAGCGCTTGCCGCGCGACTCGACGTTCCTCTTCCGTATTTACTTTACCGCGCACAGGTGAGGTATGAGCAGGACCTACGCGGGCTCCAAGTCATCAAGGGTTCTTTGAGTCCGCGTGCTGCAGACGACAGCCCGCAACATGTAGAACCTCCGTCAGTCATGGGGAGCCTCCCCCACTTCCCTCGCAGAACTGCGGGTGCCAACCGCCGAGATAGTCTCTCGAAATTAACCACGTCCATCCGAATGACAACCCCAGTTGGTGTCCGAGCCCGTCTCAATTCATTGAGCAGTAACTCGCCTTCCCGGGCGAACCGACCTACTTCATCCTCGGTCCTGACTCTCCGGAGTCACAGGCGCGATCCGTCCACGTTTCAGCCTGCCTCGCCCCTCTCATCTGAGTCAGAGTCGGATGGAGAGTACGAGAGAAGGGAAGAGACTGAGCGACGGTTGGAAGAACAAGAGGTTCTGGACAAGAAATTGAAGAATTTGCAAACTCTCTTAACCGGAGACAACGTCGGGCTAGTGAGCTCCATCAACGAACACCGGAAAGCAAAGGAGCCCCAGACACAGGGCCGCTTCGCACCGAGTCCATCTTCTCAAATAGTGCGGAAGGATGCTAGTGTCTCGAGCCGTAGTCAAAGTATCTCGAGCGCTAGTTCCCCGCGCGGATCGATTCCTTCCATACCGTCCCCCACCCCAGAAAGCTCACAGTCACTGACAAGCAAACATACCTCGCCTACCAAATCCGCAGGGCCCGCCACTGCAGCCACGCCGGGCCAGACGAGGACCCAACCACTACTGCGTTATGGGCCCTCGGTGAACGCGGCAACCGGTTCCTCTGCCTCGAGTTTCAGCGATCTGAGTGGTTTGTGGAGTCTCCCTTGTGTGATTCGTCTGATTCGATCTTGACTTGGCGACTCAATTAGAAACCAGTTTGAACTCTGAGCTAGAGAGTGCTTTTTCGTCGAATATTCGTGCAGGTGGCTCTCGCTTGTAAGTATCTCGATCAACTGGACTGTCTGTTCATCTAAATTACTCTGAAAGCTTGCTCTTTTCACCTAGCCATATTATAGGGAAAGGCAGTGGTCGAATCTGAGATGCATAGCGCCACCCTGTGCTGTGATAGAATACTGATAGAATTCGTTGTGGTGCTGTATTGGATGTGTAGCATGGTTTTAGAGTATTGCGAATTGTGCTAAAGTGTGAGATCTGGGCGTCTAAAGAGTGAGGCGCCTACTCTACGCCTCTGCGAATCGCAGTCTCGCACAACTCCATTCCGCGCACCATTTCCCAACATACTCATCCATGCGGCTAACTTTCGTGACGGATTTGGGGGCAACCTACACCATCGAGATCGATCCGAAGATGGAACTTGAGAACGTGATGGCCTTGCTCGAGGCCGAAGTGAGTGACTTTCTACAGGTGAATTCCTGGCCTCACGTCTTTCATCACGATAAGTCCGGCGTTCCTCCCGCCGAACAAAGTATCTCATATGATGGCCGGGAACTGGGCGATACGAAAGCCACCATGGAAGGGCTTGGCGTCAAGGACGACGCGATGCTGCTATTCCAAAGAAAGGTCAACATTGCTGGGAGGTGCTTCTCTCACACACGAGATCTCATCCCGAGCGACGTAACACTCATTTGTTCTCCAGGACAGCTGAACAAGATACGGAGACGATACGATTGCAGGTGCTTGGAAACCCTCATTTGATGCGCGAGTTGCAATCAGTACTACAATTTCACTCTTGCATTTTCGATTACCCTGCCTCACGTCTACCTGCTATATAGACTCAGCCGGAGCTCGCAAGTGCGGCCACGTCAAATCCCCGACGGTTTGCTGAACTCTTGAGAGAGTTGAGTGCTCGTAGAGCCGATCAGGAGCGACAAAGGCTATTGGAGATCGAGCGTCTCAATGCCAATCCCTTTGACGTGGACGCCCAACAGAGGATCGAAGAAGCGATACGTCAGGAGGCCATCTTGGAGAATTGGGAGCATGCCCTCGAATACTCTCCGGAAAGCTTCGGGCGGGTGACCATGCTCTAGTATGCAGTGCCTTTTCGCCTTCTCGGATCTCTACTCACCTGCAGCAGCATCCCAGTCGAGGTGAATGGGCATCCTGTCAAGGCCTTTGTTGATAGTGGCGCGCAGCAGACTATCAGTGAGTGATGCTCTCAGTTGTGATCCTGACTCTGATCGCGTCTTAGTGAGCCCTGAATGTGCCGAGGCTTGTGGGTGAGGATACAGATATCGTCCCTCGTCTTTGAAATAACTTACACAATCAATCTATAGGATCATGCGACTTGTCGACAAAACTTTCTCCGGAATAGCCCGCGGTGTTGGCACCGCCAAAATTCTCGGCCGAGTACACTCGGCGCAGTTAAAACTTTCAGATCTATTCCTCCCCTGCTCTTTCACGATCATGGAGGTGCGAACATCCCTTAATCAAAGCAGAGACCATTTGGCTGGATATCATCATCATGCAGGGTCGAGACGTTGACCTCCTATTTGGCTTAGACATGCTGAAAGCACATCAAGCCTGCATCGACCTGGAAAAGAACGTCCTTCGCATTCAAGGTCGTGAGGTTTCCTTCCTTTCAGAACACGAGCTTCCGGAAAAGACTCGTGTAGATGATCTGTTGGAAGTGCCAGCGGCAGACGCATCCCCTGCTCAGGAGTCTCGTGGGGTGTCGGGCTCCGCACAAAGGCCGGGGCCTTCCACTGCTGCAAGTTCATCGCAATCGCGTGGCCCTTCAAGGCCACTCTCGAACAGCCGCCATCCAGAAAGCGCGATTCGAACATTAATGGATCTTGGTGCCACTCGAGAGGTCGCAATAAGTACCCTAGATGCCGCGGGGGGAAACGTGGACGTAGCTGCATCTCTTTTGTTTTAGAGGGCTCTATAACGGAAGGTGTTGTTTGTAATGTACACGGATTTATAAAATACAGAGTGGTGTACGAGGATTGTAGAATCAAAAGATAAAGATACAGTATGGTATGAAGTTCAGATGAGGCTGACGCCTGTCCGGACCAAACCGCCACGCCAGTTGTGCATGCCAGCGGATCTACTCTGAGACCAGTCACCTTGCATGCGCGCAAAGGCATCTTGGATGTGCCCAGGCTGGAGTGGTGTTCTGGCTTCGGGAGGTTGAACAAACAACGAGCTCGTGGGAAGTGGCACCTCGGCGTCGTCCGCAGTGTTTTCACGACGACGTTTGTTGCCGGAGTCCACCCCCGGATTTGGTTTGCGTTTACCCAGGAGAGGCGAGGCCATGTGGTCCTCCCGAAGATAACACTCGTCGAGCGACTTTTTGACGTCGAGGGCCGCGACGGTCAGAGAGCGAACCATCTCAAAAGCGAGGAAACCGACTATGTCGGTGGTATCGTCGTTGGATTTGAGGTCGACATGCGACGGCAAATTGAGGAACTCCCTGAATCGCTTGGCTGTGAGGCGCGATTTTCGACCGTTCAGTGCCACGGTAAAGATGCCAGGTATGAAAGATGTGACGGACCTTTGCGATAGGAAAATGATGCTTGTCGACAGTCCGAATAATGTTGGTACTCCTCGCGCGTCATTTGCTTTGTGACATCATCGGCTTCCTAGCGTTCGGGCGTAAGACGAATATGTACATGTAGGACGTGTTCGGTGGGAGGTTACCTTCAGGCGTTCGAGCGACGCCTCTTGCGCCTCCAGGTCGTCCTCGTCCTCCTCGTCATCCGATTGATGTCCGCTTTGCTTGAGGGCTTCAGAGTATATGGTGGTAACCTCCCATGGCAGCTTGATGGTAATCTTCTGAGCCTTAGCCGCCAACTTGTCTATTCGTGAACTAGAGATTAATTCATAGCAAAAGTCGAATGAAAGAGCGGATCGCACCATCGGGCCCGTCTTCGAGGGTCTCTACTTCGACGCCTCCCCCTCCATCTGCGTTCGAGTCTTTGGCGTGCTTTCTTACTTCCTTCCACGAGAGGTAGGTCCGTAGTCGGTTGACTTTGGCGCGGTCATGCCGTATGAGAAAAATCAAGTCCTCTGCAGAGAGGTATCGCGCGTTCCTTCTGTTTGCCTGGGCGCGCGCTTGGACAATCTCAAACGCAAAGGTCAACCGCCAAACGCGTGGGCACGAGAGGGGAACATACAAGCTCTACAAGTTGGCTCCGAATGATATTCTCTACCAGATTTACTGTCTCCGTGAGTGGTTCCTGTATCTCACCGAAAACGAACATCTGCAAC